>Ga0206130_10005828_pt1 | contig 14412 bp, 16 predicted proteins | sample Helgoland_Spring_9_FD_148637 | JGI IMG/M metagenome (GOLD analysis project Ga0206130, IMG submission 148637) | Pelagic subsurface seawater microbial communities from Kabeltonne, Helgoland, North Sea - Helgoland_Spring_Bloom_20160512_1 | ecosystem: Environmental > Aquatic > Marine > Epipelagic ... | reverse complement strand
CCTAGTTCGAGGTTGTGACATGGCTGTCCCAAAAAGTAAGATTACACGGAGCCGTCGTGGCATGCGACGCTCACATGACGCACTTGTTGCGGCAAACCCAAATGAGTGCACAAATTGCGGTGAACTTAAGCGCCCGCACCACGTTTGCGCATCCTGTGGTCACTATGATGATCGCGAAGTCATTGCGACGACTGAGGAAGTAGATCTCGACGAAGACGCGGCATAAGCGCCCGTATTCAAAGGGAATACATTTTAATGTCGAACACCCAAACCATTGCGAGCGGACCCAACTCAAATGTTGTCGTATCCGTCGATGCCATGGGGGGAGACCAGGGGCCCGGCGAGATAATCGGCGGGCTTTTGCTTGCCGTGCAGCGGCATTCTAATATTTGCTTTTTGGTGCACGGCCCCGAAAAGGTGCTGGCGCCTTTGATTGAAAAGCACAATCTCGAAGAATTTTGCACCATTGTGCACGCCGAACGCACCGTTTCGATGGATGACAAGCCGAGCCAAGTGATGCGCCATGGCAAGGGCACCTCAATGTGGTCTGCCGTCACCTCTGTAAAGCAACAGGAAGCCGATGCCTGTGTTTCTTGCGGAAATACGGGGGCATTGATGGCTATTTCGATGGTCCGCCTGCGCAAGATGGCCGGAATAAACCGGCCGGCGATTGCAATTCTTTTTCCGTCTTACGGGCCAACCGGCAGCAATGTCATGCTCGATGTGGGCGCAGATGTGCGGGCCGATGAAAAAGATTTGTTACAATTTGCCCTCATGGGCGCGTCGTATTCACGCAATGGTTTTGCTGTGAAACGGCCCAGGGTTGGTCTGCTCAACGTTGGCACCGAAGAGCATAAGGGCCGCACAGAGTTGAAGGCCGCACATGACCTGATCAAAGAGGCGGCGGAAACTGGGGAGTTCGAATTCACAGGCTTTGTAGAGGGCGGAGATATCCCTTCGGACCGAGTTGATGTAATTGTAACCGATGGATTTACCGGAAATGTTGCGCTGAAAACCGCCGAAGGCACCGCAAGCTTTATCGGCACAGCCCTGCGTCAATCCTTTAAACATAATTTGCTTGCCAAACTCTCGGCAATCCTAGCTTATGCTCCGCTCAGCCGGCTCAAACGCACCACAGACCCCCGCCGGGTTAATGGTGGGGTCTTTTTGGGTCTCAATGGCACGGTGGTGAAATCTCATGGTGCGGCAGACGCAACAGGCGTTGCGGCGGCGGTTGGACTGGCCTATCGTTTAGGCTCAGCAAAGTTTAGCACCAAGCTCGCCGCGCGCGTAGCTTCGGTCAACGGGTTCGCAGAGGACCGCGAAGAAGACAGGAACTAACGATGCGCAGAGCAGTTGTTGAATCCATTGGCCATTATCTGCCCGAACGTGTGGTGGAAAATTCCGAGTTTGAATCCACATTGGACACCAATGATGCTTGGATCCGCAGTCGCACGGGCATCGAACGTCGCCACTTCGCCGCGGAGGGGGAGACCACCTCTGACATGGGAATTAGGGCCGCTCAAGCGGCTTTGGCCAATGCAGGATGCAGCGTCGCGGACGTCGATGCGATTATTTTGGCGACCTCGACCGCCGATCTCACGTTCCCCTCCGCCGCCACTATGGTGCAGCATGGGCTTGGCATGAGGCATGGATTTGCCTTTGACGTTCAAGCGGTCTGCGCCGGGTTTCTATTTGCGTTGAACACCGCAAACTCCATGATCGCGAGCGGCCAGGCCAATCGCATCTTGGTCATAGGCGCGGAGACATTTTCAAAGTTGATGGACTGGACGGATCGCGGGACCTGCGTATTATTTGGCGATGGAGCCGGCGCCATGTTGCTTGCCGCGCCGCAAGATGAAACCTCCGATCGCGGAATTCTCGCAACAGCCTTGCGTTCAGATGGACGCTACAAGGATATTCTTTACGTCGATGGCGGTGTGTCCATGCAAACCACTGGGCATCTGCGGATGCAGGGCAAAGAGGTGTTTCGTCACGCGGTCGAAAAGCTTTCGAATACGGCGCTCGAAGCCATTGAAGAGGCTGGTCTGACCACGGAAGACGTAGATTGGATTGTGCCACATCAGGCGAACCAACGCATTTTGGAAGGCATGTCCAAACGCCTTAAAGTGCCCATGGACCGGGTCATCATGACAGTGAATAACCATGGCAATACTTCGGCGGCCTCTATTCCTCTTGCCATGGCGGTGGCCGCCCAGGATAAACGCATCAAACAAGGCGATATTGTCGTCACAGGCGCAATTGGCGGTGGTCTGGCCTGGGGAACTGCGGTTATTCGCTGGTAATTGACCTCATATCAGGACTTTTAGTTGCCAAGCTTTATTATCTATCTATAATTACAGTGTGGTAACAAGGGGGAACGTAAATGGCGTCGAACACACTCACAAGAATGGATCTCAGTGAAGCGGTTTTCCGCGAAGTTGGATTGTCGCGCAATGAGTCGGCTGATCTGGTTGAATCTGTTTTGAAGCATATTTCGGACGCATTGGTCGCTGGCGAGTCTGTAAAAATTTCATCATTCGGCACTTTCGGCATTCGCGATAAGTCTGCCCGGATCGGCCGCAATCCAAAAACCGGTGAAGAAGCCCCGATCACGCCGCGCCGAGTTTTGACCTTCCGTCCCTCACATTTGATGAAAGACCGGGTTGCCAAAGGCAACAAAGGCTAATCATTGTGGCCAAATCGCCGGATGCGTTCAGAACCATAAGCGAAGTTGCGACATGGCTTGGAACACAGGCGCATGTACTGCGGTTTTGGGAAAGCAAATTTGACGCGGTCGCTCCCGTGCAGCGCACCGGAGGGCGTCGCTACTATCGGATGGCAGATATGCTTTTGCTGGGGGGGATTAAGTTCCTGCTCCACGAACAGGGTATGACCATCAAATCTGTGCAAAACCTGTTGAAGGAACAGGGCGTGGCGCATGTGCAAAGCTTTTCGCCGGCAATTGAGGGCGAGATACAACAAAAAGAGTCAACACCAGAAGTCAGCCATTACGAAACCTCCGCACCGGAGGAAAATGTGGTGGACCTCCAGTTTGATCCGGCGAAGCTGAGCCAATCTGTTGTCCCCAGCGAACGGCTTGAGCGGGATGATGATGGCACTCAGCTTCTGTTGTTTCCAGAATTGGCGGATGAGGTGCCACTGGCAAATCCAAAGATAACGTCGGTACAGCCCAATCCCGTCCCTGGCATTGCTTTGGGCACAGATTTACCGCCTCAGGATCCAGATCTCAACAGTTTCCCACCTACTGCCAGTCTGATGACACGGGTGTTGCAGATCCCTGCCGACACACTCCGCGCCGCCCTGCGGTCTTCTCCTGAGGTTGTGACCAAATTGCGCGCCTTGCAGGCAAAGATGAGCGTATAAGTGAACTTCAAGCACATAATGGGCTTGCTCCCGTCGCCGGGATTGGTATACGGCCTCATGTTCGGGCTATGGCGCAGCCTGGTAGCGCGTCCGTCTGGGGGACGGAAGGTCGCAGGTTCGAGTCCTGCTAGCCCGACCAATAAACAACCGCCCTGCCCCGTGGCACGGGCGGTTTTTTGAAATTGAGAGGACCTCGATGCCCCAAGGTGTCATTCCAAGTCATATGATTGAAACTATGGTTACTCAGGGCCAAATTTCGATCTCTGAACCGCTGCAAGACGATCAAGTTCAGCCTGCATCGCTGGATCTGCGTTTGGGACATATTGCCTATCGGGTCCGAGCATCCTTTCTCGCAGGGCATAGGGCCACTGTCGCGGATCGGTTGCGTGAATTTGAAATGCACCAAATTGACCTGTCAGAAGGCGCCGTCTTGGAAAAAGGTTGTGTTTACCTCGTCCCTCTGATGGAATCGCTCGATTTGCCACCAGAAATAGAGGCCGTGGCAAATGCAAAATCTTCAACCGGTCGCCTGGATCTTCTAACCCGAACGATCACCGATCACGGTAAAGAGTTTGACCGTATTGTCAAAGGCTACAGCGGTCCGCTCTATGCGGAAATTTGCCCCCGCTCCTTTTCCGTTCTGGTCCGGCCTGGCATGCGCCTCAATCAAATTCGCTTTCGCCGAGGTCATGCCGTGTTAGACGATGTGGCACTCACAAATTTGCACGCTCAGGCACCATTGGTCTCGGGCGATGCTGTGATCCAAGACGGACTCGGTTTTTCTGTTGACCTCAGCGCCGGTCGCAACGGCTTGGTTGGTTATCATGCCAAACCGCATACCGGCGTGATCGACCTTGGCAAAATTGGCGCTTATGATCCGGCTGATTATTGGGAAGAAATTCGCACAGATACTCAGCAAATCATCTTGGATCCGGGCGCATTCTACATTCTGGTAAGCCAGGAGGCTGTGACGATACCACCAGAATATGCGGCAGAAATGGCCCCTTATTTGGCTATGGTTGGTGAATTTCGCGTGCATTACGCAGGTTTCTTTGACCCTGGTTTCGGCCATGCCTCCGCGAATGGTCAGGGCAGCAGGGGCGTTCTTGAAGTCCGCTGCCATGAGGCGCCCTTTGTCTTGGAACATGGGCAAGTTGTTGGACGTTTGGTCTATGAGGCGATGCTTGAGACACCCAGCCAGCTTTACGGTCGGGACATTGCCTCCAACTACCAAGGGCAAGGGCTGAAACTGTCAAAACATTTTAAATAGCCAAGGGCCGCTGTTGCGCGCGCCAGAGTGCGATCAAAATCTCCGCGTGCGCTTGGCAATATTCGCACTGTCTCTAAAGCGTTTCTTATGTTCGGGAGAAATATCTTGATCTTCTGGCTTTTTGCGCCCCTTTGTGGCCGCGTTAATGCCTTTGTTAATGCCAAGCGTCATCTAACGACAAATGACAATGTTAATGAACATATTAATATAACGGTCCATTATCTGGCTCCTCAATTGCGTCATCAAATAAGTTTTCTTGTAAATCTACATCTGAATGCGGCTCAGATAAAGCCTCAGTGCCAGGCGCGGGGCGGTTTTCAAGCAATCCAGCCGCCCGCAACTCTTTAAGACCCGGCAAATCGCGGGCGCTTTCCAATCCAAAATGATCGAGAAAAGACTCTGTCACCACAAATGTGACGGGACGACCGGGCGTCTGACGCCGGCGACCGATTTTGATCCACTCCAATTCGATCAGCTGATCCACCGTACCGCGGCTCACAGCAACCCCACGGATTTCCTCAATTTCTGCGCGGGTCACCGGTTGATGATAGGCAACAATGGCCAAAGTTTCGATTGCGGCCCGCGATAGCTTGCGTGTTTCCACAGTCTCGCGTTGCATCAAAAACCCCAGATCAGGCGCCGTGCGAATGGCCCATGCATCCTGAATCTTCACAACACTGACACCGCGGCCGTCATACCGCTTTTGTGTATTCTGTACGGCTATGAGCGGATCACAACCATGCGGCATCCGCCCGGCCATTTCACGCAATGAAACCGGCTCTGCGGATGCAAATAGAATGGCCTCGACCATGCGCTCTTGTTCGGCCATGGGCGGTGCTTCGAACAGGCTTTCTTCTTGCAGGTCATCCATCGCGATCGGCCCTCTTAATCTGAATAGATGAGAAAATTTCATCCTGCCTTATGACTATCTTTCCTTCTTTAGCCAGCTCCAAAGAGGCTGCGAAAGTGGACGCCGTGGCGGATCGCCGTTTTTTAGGATCATCAGTCCAGCCATCGGGCAGATAGGAGAGAATATCCGTCCAATGGCCCGTAAAGCCAATCAGCCCCCGCATGCGCTGCAGGGCTTGTTCCATGGTAAACACAGTATCGCGGTCCATCACAAAGGGACGAAAATCGTCGCGCGTGCGAATGCGCGCATAGCCCTGCATCAAATCCAAGAGATTGGCCGAGTAATTGACCGTCTTTCGGCGTGTCACATCTTCCGTCACCCCGCGCACAAAACGATCGCGCCCCAAGCGATCCCGTGCCATTAGTTTTGCGGCCGCATCGCGCATCGCTTGCAGCCGCTCGAGTTGAAAGGCCAGATGCGCTGCCAGCTCATCGCCCGTTGGGCCTGCCATGGTTGGATCCGGAGGCAAGAGCAGTCGTGATTTCAAAAACGCCAACCAAGCGGCCATCACCAGATAGTCAGCAGCCAATTCAATGCGCAATTCGCGCGCCTTTTCGATAAAACCGAGATATTGAACTGCTAGATCCAAAACTGAAATTTTGCGTAGATCTACCTTCTGCGCGCGTGACAGTGACAAAAGCAAATCCAATGGCCCTTCGAACCCATCGACATCAACGATAAGTGTCTCCGCCGCCACGCGTTCCGCAACAGCTTGATGGTCAAATAGTTCTTCTTGCATCACCAGAACTCGCTCAAAACTGTGTCAAATTCGGCTTTCATTTGCTGAATGTCAACAGGCTGCACGTCAGGCCTTTGCGCCAAGACCTGCGCAACCCGCAATTGGCTGGCCTCACTCAATCCATCCGCGTGATCGGCCAAATGCTGCATCTGATCCATCTGTCCGTTGCAATGCAAAATAATATCGCACCCGGCAGAAAGGGCCCTTTGTGCCCGCAGATCCAAAGGACCGGACAAAGCTTCCATCGAAATATCGTCCGTCATCAACAGCCCATCAAATTTAATGTGGTTGCGGATGATTTCAATCATTTCCACCGAATGTGTCGCGGGATGGTTGGGATCTATATCTTCGAACACCAAATGCGCCGTCATACCCATCTCAATCGTATTGAGCAGACGAAAGGCTTCAAAATCATTTCGTTCCAGGCTGCCACGTTTTACAATCACGCGCGGCAGATCCATATGCGAGTCCAAGGTTGCCCGTCCATGACCCGGAATATGTTTCAAAACGCCCGAGACCCCCCCATGCCGCAGGCCTTGATGCAGCGCGCGGGCGTGCGAAACAACCGCAGAAACCGCGCTGCCATAGCAGCGGTTTTTCAAAACAGCATGAGTATCAGGTTGCGCTATATCGCCCAATGGCGCGCAATTACTATCAATGCCACAGCTGCGCAAATTCTCCGCGATCAACCGGCCCCGCAACCAAAATAGCCGCTCGGACTGAGGGGCGGCGGCTTGATCCAGCGCTGGCGGAAACTCGAACCAATGCGGCGCACCGAGCCGCGACACGCGCCCACCCTCTTGGTCGATCATAATAGGCGTTTGCCAGCCAACGGCGGAGCGCAATTCTGCGCAAAGTTGGCGAATTTGCGCAGGGGTTTCGAGATTTCGTGAAAAGAGAATAAAGCCAAAAGGTTGAATTTTAGCAAAAAAGTGGCGCTCTTGGGTAGAGAGAAATGGACCTTCGCAACCAAATATGAATGGGGAAAGGGCCATGACGGACCCTACCCTAGTTCATTGTCACAGAATAGCATTCCGCATTCTGCCGGTTGAGCGCAGTGCACAGGCGCCGCGCCTCCTCCTGATTTTCAAAGCCATGAACCCGCAAGCGGTAAATAGTGCCCCCGCCGACCGCTGCTTGTAAAATCACATGGGGTTTGCCGACCAAATAATCTCCGTGGCGTTCGGAGAGATCTGCCCAGGCTTGCTCGGCGATCGCGGCACTGCCAAAGGCGCCCAATTGCGCCATGGGCGCACCGCGGACAATTTGCGCGGCTGGGATATTTCGCGGTGCGACTCGCGGCGTCTGACGGGTGAAAATCGCAAAAGGACGCAGACGTGGGCGCAAGGATTGGATTGGGCCGCCACCGGCTGATGCCGGAATGACCGCGGACGCCAGCTCTTTCACTGGCGCCGTATCCGTGCCGGCCGCCAACATCGCGGCCAGGCTCTCCGCCGTCTCGTCAATAATTAGAGCCTCCGCAGCATCCAAATCGGGTTCAGGTAGCATCACAGCTGCGGGCGCGGCAGCAATAGCGATTTCGCGATCCAAAAGCGGTTGAATAGGTTGGTCTTCGGCTTGCAAATTGATGGGACGCGGTGCCAATTGCAGCGGGTCGTCCGCCGCACCGATGATTTGGCTGCCGGCCACCTCATTTACAGTAAGACCTTGATGGGCCACCAAAAGTCCACCCGGATCTTCTGGGGCTATCCGCGCAGGGCCTTCTAAAGCGCGCACGACAGGCACTCCTGAGCTGTCGCGAAGAACGGTTTTGGCTCCCCAAGTGACAATTCCAACAAAAACCGCTAAGGAAATAACGGCCCCAACTATATTCGCATAGGCCGCAGGATTGAACCGCTCAGAGTCCCCTTGCGCCTCATAGGTCGCGTTTGCCATCTTGCCTCACTGCCCGGGTCTTGGCCCAGATCTACTGACACTGCCTCATTCACACCCGCGTTGACGCTATTTTATCGCATTGCTTGCGCGGGTTGCACGCCCAAGATACCCAAACCGTTGGAAATAACAACTGCCGTGGCACGAATCAGCGCGATTTTTGCTTGGCTTGCGGCCAAATTCTTCTCTTGAAGGAACCGTAGCCCAGGCTGTTCATTGCCTTTATTCCATAGAGCATGAAATTCTGAGGCTAAATCATAAAGATAAAACGCAATGCGATGCGGCTCATTCGAACGGGCGGCAATTTCAATCAACCGTGGAAATTCGGCCAATTTCGCGGCCAAAGTCAGCTCGGCATCATCTGTCAGCCCGGCAAGATCCGCAGCCCGCAAATCAGCATCATCGACCGGAACCTCTGCCAGCTGCGCCTTGCGCAGCACTGAGCAAATCCGAGCATGCGCGTATTGCACATAGAACACAGGGTTTTCTTTGGTCTGCTCCATCACCTTATCGAAATCAAAGTCGAGCGGCGCGTCATTTTTCCGGGTGAGCATGACAAAACGCGTGGCATCCGCGCCGACTTGATCCACCAAATCACGCAGAGTAACAAATGTCCCTGCCCGTTTCGACATCTTGAAAGGCTCACCGTTCTTAAACAGCTTGACCAATTGCGTCAGCTTAATATCGAGTGAGGTCTGATCATTTGACAACGCTGAGACTGCTGCCTTCATCCGTTTCACATAACCGCCGTGATCGGCGCCGAAGACATCAATCAATTGGTCGAAACCGCGCTGCACTTTGTCATAGTGATAGGCTATATCGGGCGCAAAGTAGGTCCAGCTGCCATCGGATTTTTGCACCGGCCGGTCCACATCATCCCCGTGATCGGTGGATCGGAATAAAGTTTGCTCACGCGGCTCCCAATCTTCCGGTTTTTTGCCCTTTGGCGGCTCCAAGACCCCTTGATAAATCAGCCCTTTGGACTTCAGATCTTCAATCGCCGCCTCAATACGGCCTGTGCCGTAAAGCGACTTTTCAGAATAAAACACATCCATTTTGACGCCAAGCGCCAGAAGATCTTGTTGGATCAAATCCATCATGGCGCGGGTCGAGAAGTCCCTCACATCGGCCAGCCAGACCTGCTCCCCCTTGCCCAGGTAGCTGTCCCCAATTTTTTCCTTGAGCGCCTGACCCACGTCAATCAGGTAATCGCCCGGATAGGTGCCATCTTCAAAGGCAACCTCTTGGCCATGAGCCTCCAAATAGCGCAGGTAGACAGAGCGCGCCAAAACATCAACCTGGGCGCCGCCATCATTAATATAATACTCACGCGTCACCTCGAAGCCAGCAAAGTCCAGCATAGAGGCTAAAGCATCGCCAAAAACCGCGCCACGGGTGTGGCCTACATGCAAAGGCCCTGTGGGGTTTGCGGAGACATATTCAACATTCACTTTGAGGCCCGCGCCGATTGTGGCCCGGCCATAGCCGTCCTGATTGGTCAAAATTGCGCGCACGACATCGGCCCAAAGATTTGGCGAAAGGCGCAAATTCAAAAACCCTGGGCCCGCGACCTCTACCGAAGCCAACCGCGGATCAGCAGATAGGCGCGCCGCCAATTTTTGGGCAATATCGCGTGGCTTGCACTTTGAGGGTTTGGCTAAGACCATTGCGGCATTGGTTGCCATATCGCCATGGGCGGCATCGCGCGGCGGCTCAACGGTCACCGCATCAAAGCTCAAGCCATCAGGCAAGTCGCCTTGCATCTGCATCTGCTGCAAACTGTTAATAACAAGGCTACGGATTTCGGCAAAAAGGTTCATATCATCATCCCAAAGTGAAGCTGACGTTTAGCAAATTTCACCGCAACGTCAACGCGCACCAAACAGCCGGTCATGCTCTTGCTGTGCGAAACGGTCGGTCATGCCGGCAATGTAATCGGCCACCAGCCGCGCGCGGGTCTGTGTGTCGGAAAAATCTGAGAGCTGCGCCCCCCATTCCGAAGGCATCTCGCCGGGGTTGTTCATGAATGTCTCAAACAAATCCCGCACCACCTGCGCCGCATGCTCACGCTGCACCACCACACGGGGGGCACGGTACATGTTTTGAAACAAAAAGTCGCGTATGACTTCCAGATCGCTCCACAGCTCTGGAGAAAACTGGACAACCGGATAGTCGAGATTGCGAATATCTTGGGCTGTTGTTGCGCCCGATTGCGCCAATAACGCAGCGCTGGTTTGCATGACATCTTCGACCATGAACCCAAACACCCGACGCAAAGCCTCATGGCGCCGCCTGTGGGCATCCAATCCGCTGTAGAGCCGATCGACCTGAGCATAGGCCGGGCCGACGATTGGCAGCTGCTCTGCATGTGCGTCGGTAAACACGCCGGCCCGCAAACCGTCGTGAAGATCGTGGTTGTTATAGGCCACATCATCGGCCAATGCCGCAACCTGCGCCTCGGCGCTCGCATAGCTGTGCAGCTCGAGATCATGCTGCAGATTATATTCAAGCAAAGCGGGAGGATGGGGCAACGCCACAGGGCCATTGTGTTTGGCAATCCCTTCCAAACATTCCCAAGTGAGATTCAGCCCATCAAACTGTGCATAATGCTGCTCCAATGCGGTCACGATGCGTAGAGCTTGGGCATTGTGATCAAAGCCGCCATAGGCCTGCATTTCCGCATCCAGCGCATCCTCGCCCGTGTGACCAAATGGCGGGTGTCCAAGGTCATGGGCCAGTGATACAGCTTCGACCAACTCGTGATTGAGCCCTAACGTGCCGGCAATTGTGCGCGCCACTTGCGCCACTTCAATTGAGTGGGTGAGACGGGTGCGAAAATAATCTCCCTCATGCTCAACAAAGACTTGCGTTTTATGCTTAAGACGCCTGAAGGCGCTAGAATGAATAATCCGGTCCCTATCTCTTTGGAAACAAGACCGAAAGGCGCTTTCCGGCTCACTGAACAGACGGCCACGGCTGTCTTGAGGGTTGGATGCAAAACTTGCTGTCATGATTGCCCATCTTGTCGCCTGCTCTTGCAGTGCTTATATGGGAGTTACCCGTTAATGTCATGTGAGCTTTTTATCAATGTTGACCCTGCCTCCCAAAGTGACCCAACGCGCCTTTGAACGGCTTGCCGAAATTGGCGCGCATGCGCAGGGAAAATCGCTGCGCATAGCGGTTGAGGGCGGTGGCTGTTCTGGCTTTCAATATGAGATCGAATTGGATGAGCAAAAGCCCGATGATTTGGTCTTATCAGGTCAGGGCGAAACCGTTGTGATTGACGCGGTGTCCTTACCTTTTCTAGCCTCAGCGACCATTGATTTTAGTGAAGAATTAATTGGTGCGCGCTTTGTCATCGACAATCCCAACGCTTCCTCAAGCTGCGGGTGCGGTGTCTCTTTTTCGATGTAGTCGCGCCGCGATTACTCTTTGACCGCTCAAACCTCAACGATTGCGATAGATTTCATGAAAATAGCGACATTCAATATCAATGGGATCAAAGCCCGCATCCAAGCCCTCACTGATTGGCTCGATGAGGCCCAGCCCGACGTGGCGCTGCTGCAAGAGATCAAATCCGTCGATGAGAATTTCCCGCGCGCGCATTTTGAGGATATGGGGTATCAGGTGGAAACCCACGGTCAAAAGAGCTTCAACGGCGTGGCAATCTTATCGAAATTACCGCTTGAGGATGTCACCCGTGGCCTGCCAGGAGATGACAGTGATGAACAGGCCCGCTGGATCGAAGCCACAGTTATCGGCAAACGGCCCATTCGAGTGTGTGGACTATATCTGCCGAATGGAAATCCTGCGCCCGGCCCTAAGTATGACTACAAGCTCGACTGGATGCGGCGTTTAAAAATCCGTGCTGAAGCCTTGATGGCGGCTGAAGAGTCAGCATTGATGGCCGGAGATTACAATATCATTCCACAGCGCGAAGATGCCGCAAAGCCCGAGAGCTGGGCGCAAGACGCGCTGTTTTTGCCGCAATCGCGCGCGGCATTTCGAGATGTGGTCAATTTGGGATTCACGGAAGCTTTCCGAAGCCGGCAGAGCGCACCGGGGCATTATTCTTTTTGGGACTATCAGGCGGGCAGTTGGCAGCGCAATAATGGGATCAGAATTGACCATTTCTTGCTGACACCAAGCTGTGCAGATTTACTACAAGCCTGCGAAATCGATTCGGCCATTCGTGGAAGAGACAAACCATCAGACCACGTGCCAGTGTGGATCACGCTCGACGCTTAGGCTGCTCTAATAATGAAGTTTCTGCCCGGCCTGCTACCGAGGCCGTTCTTTAAATAGCGGCACCATCGCAGACCACACCCCATCGCTTGACGCGCGGTGATATCGAGCCGCAGCAACATGTAGCATTATCAAACCATAGCTCGCGGTAATGCTTACCTCATGCGCCGCGATGCAAAACTCCATAAGCGCTCCGCTGTGCATGCCAAGCGTGAAGACTACACCGATGGCCAGCCCACTGACGCCAATGGCCATCAAAGCCGCATACATGCCAAAATGCACAAGCTTTGCCGCCACCCGATTCCAAACGGGCGCCGCAGCCGGCAACGCGGACCCCTGCCCGCGCATGATCCACAACCGCAGCGCCAAAAGTGTCAGAAAAACGCAGGCAAAAATAAACTCAAATCGCAAGAAACTCGGATCTTCCAATTGGCTTAAATCATCAACTTGTTTGAAAATTCCCTAGGCAAAAATCCCAATAAAGCCCCAATGGAGGAGTTTAGCAGATGTCGAATAGCTTTGATTTGGGCCCGTCCCATGCATTTTGGTGTTCCTTCGCAGATTTGGGACACAGACAGATCTGGCCCCGCTTGAAACGAATACACTCTTTAATTTACCAAATCATGACCGCGTCTCAAAACTGCTTTGAAAACAGACTTAATCGTCGCGATGTACTTTTTCGCGCCGCTCATGCCGCTCCTGCGCCTCAAGACTCATTGTCGCGATGGGGCGGGCGTCCAAACGGCGCAGCGAAATGGGGTCACCCGTCTCTTCGCAATAGCCGTATTCTCCATCTTCAATCCGGCGCAGAGCCGCATCTATTTTTGACACCAGTTTGCGCTGACGGTCGCGCGTGCGTAATTCAAGTGCCCTGTCGGTCTCCTCGCTCGCTCGGTCGGAAATATCAGGTATAGCGCGGGTATTGTCTTGCAACGTTTCGATGGTTTCTTTGCTATCGGACATCAATTCATTTTTCCAAGCCAGTAACTTGCCGCGAAAATAGGCGAGCTGCCTGTCGTTCATAAATGGCTCATCGTCAGCAGGGCGATAATCATCGGGCACAATAACCTCAGCTTTCATGGAGCAAACCTCATAATCTAAACGCAGCGGCGCATCGCAATGCTGCCTTTGGGCGGGATGTATCCAACGTTAACACATTTGTCACGCAGAAAACCGCGATTGGAACGGTATAAAGACCATGTTAGGTTCAAAAAAAAACAAGTAGAGAGTCGCGCTGTGAAATTTACCTCCACCGATACCTATATTGCCGCCGATGATTTAACTGTGGCTGTGAACGCCGCTGTGACCTTGGAACGCCCGCTGTTGGTCAAGGGTGAGCCAGGAACAGGTAAAACCGAACTGGCCCTGCAGGTGGCATCCGCGCTTGGCATGGACATGATAGAGTGGAATATCAAATCCACCACCCGCGCCCAACAGGGACTTTATGAATACGATGCAGTCAGCCGATTGCGCGACAGCCAGCTCGGTGATGAACGGGTGCGCAATGTTTCGAACTATATCAAAAAAGGCAAAATTTGGCAGGCTTTCGAAAGCGCTAAAAAAGTCGTTTTGCTCATCGATGAGATTGACAAGGCTGATATCGAATTTCCCAACGACCTGTTGCAAGAACTCGATCGTATGGCGTTTCATGTCTATGAAACCGGTGAAACCGTCGAAGCCCGCCATCGCCCAGTGGTAATTATCACCTCTAACAATGAAAAAGAGCTGCCCGATGCCTTCCTCCGCCGGTGCTTTTTCCACTACATCAGTTTTCCTGAGCCAGATACTTTGCGGCAGATTATCGAAGTGCATCACCCCGGGCTGAAACCTCAGCTTTTGGAGGCTGCTCTGACACAGTTTTTCGAAGTGCGCGAGACGCCCGGTTTGAAGAAAAAACCTTCTACAAGCGAAGTGCTCGATTGGCTTAAGCTGCTGTTGGCCGAAGATCTCACCGCTGAAGATCTGCGG
>Ga0206130_10005825_pt1 | contig 14413 bp, 9 predicted proteins | sample Helgoland_Spring_9_FD_148637 | JGI IMG/M metagenome (GOLD analysis project Ga0206130, IMG submission 148637) | Pelagic subsurface seawater microbial communities from Kabeltonne, Helgoland, North Sea - Helgoland_Spring_Bloom_20160512_1 | ecosystem: Environmental > Aquatic > Marine > Epipelagic ... | reverse complement strand
AGGCTTGGTTTGTGCAATACAAGACCAGAGTTCTAGCATAAAATGGATACTCGGAGGCAATACGCAAACAACTGAAAATGGCAGCACATCAGCTTCTATTGGACAGGGGCAAACAAATACAACTGCGATGATGAGTCAAGTTGGTTACACTGGAGGCGCTGCTAAAGTTTGTAATGACTATACAATTACAGTTAATGGAATTATATACAACGATTGGTTCTTACCCTCAAAGGATGAGTTAAACCAAATGTACACAAATAAGGCAGCCATAAACTCCGCAGCAACAGCAAATAGTGGCAGTAATTTTTTCGATTATTACTACTGGAGTTCTACGGAGTACAATAGTAATATCGCGTGGCTACAGTATTTCTTCAATGCGGATCAGAACTTAGGCGGTAAGGACTACACAATCAATGTGCGTGCTGTTCGGGCTTTTTAACAATTTAATTATTTATCAATTTAATACAAGCCCTTGCTTTTAGTAGGGGTTTTTATGTTTGGCATATCTTCTTCTTTAAATTCAGCTATTTCTAAACCTCTCAAGTAGGTTAGAGACACATTTATAGAGGAGTGCCCCATAGCTTTCTGTAGCTTGGTTATAGAGCCTGTACGCTTAAATATTTCTATAGCTCCTGAGTGTCTAAAACGAATTGCTTTATATTGATTGTTATATAAAAGTCATTATATTTGAACTTGAAACCAATTACACTTTTAAAATACTAAGATGAAAAAAATAACAGTAATCGTATTGATGTTGTTTACAGCACTGAACTACGCACAAGGTATTGAACTCAACGGAACGATTAGCGCCCAAGGCAATCAAATCAAAAACTTGCAAGACCCTACAGAGGCGCAGGATGCGGTTACTTTATCTGTTCTATTGGAAAAGATATCTGAGCTTCAGAGCCAAATTTCTCCTTTGCAAGCTACATCAGGTTCTGGAACAGTTACGGACATCGATGGCAACAGCTATACATACCTCACTTACGGCAACCAAGTATGGACTGTAGAAAACGCTGAGATGGTTACTTACAGGGATGGTACAGGGATTCCACAAGTCACGGAAGCAACAGCGTGGGCAGCCCTCACTACAGGCGCTTGGTGTTATTACAGTAATAACGAAACAAAAGGAAAGCTTTATAATTGGTATGCAGTGATGGGTATTCACGACAATGTTGAAAGCACCCCAAACAAAGAATTTGCACCAGAGGGTTGGCACGTACCAAGTAATTCGGAGTGGACAGCCCTTGAAAATCACCTCATAGCCAATGGCTATAACTATGACCAATCCGCCACAGAAAACAAAATAGGCAAAGCTATGGCATCTACTACAGGTTGGTATAGCTCCACAAATACAGGAGCAGTAGGCAACGACCAAAGCTTAAACAACAGTAGTGGCTTTAACGCTTTCCCTGAGGGTTCCCGTTACAGCAGTGGTTCGTTCGGCGATGGGGGTTACAATGCGGTCTTTTGGAGTTCCAATGAGAGCAGTGCAAATAACGCTTGGTACAGCGACCTGACCAACGAAGAAAGTAACCTGAGCAGCGACGACTACTTCAAGCAGGACGGCTTTTCAGTGCGTTTTGTTAGGGATTAATTTTTCTTGACGCTTGACTCTTAAAGGGGCTGCCTTTAGCAGCCCCATCTTTTTAAATGAGTTGTGGTTTTGTCAAAACAACTCCAGACTGATTGAAGAACAGTGAATTATAAAGAAAAGTGGAATCGATTAAAGCCTAAACCATCGGCATATCAGATTCAGTCAATTCAGGGGGTTCAAGTCCTCTCAAATAAGTCAGAGATACATTTATAGAGGAATGTCCCTTTGCTATCTGAAACTTGGGTATGAACCTGTTCTCTAGCGCTACCCCAACAGTTCCATTTAAAGTAGCTGATATTTTAGTTATAACTGTAACAGCCTATAGAATTAGTATAGGCTATTACGGATATAAAAATTGCTTTCATCTTCTGTAAAAGTAAAGATTAAAAAAGCTAAAATATGAGTCGTTTTCTCACTTAGTATTTAGCAAACCTTTTCGTTGATGATTTAACACCATCTGAAACTTCTAAAAGGTAAATCCCTACAGACAAAGCGCTGACGTCAATGGTATGTGTGTTATTCGCTTTTAAAATAAGTTGCCCCAATCTATTATATACTTTTAAATCATACGTATTTAATCCTTTAATATGTATTTTGTCAGATGTAGGATTTGGATACATAATAACCTTCAGAGTTTCATTGTCTCCATCAATAGAAGATAAACTAGAGTCTTCCACAATAACCGTTCTTGTCACTTCTATAGCGGCATTGCCAGAAGCATCCGAAACATTGTAAGTCAAGGTGTAGCTTGCAACGATATCAGTATCTACAGTATTTACCGTAATTATATTCGAGCTTAATGCGGTATCATCATCATAGTTGTCTGTGGCTGCAGCGCCGGCATCTGTATAGGAAGCACCGACCTCCACTGTCACTGTAGGATCACCATTTAGAGTAATAACGGGCACTGTAGTGTCTACGACATTAACCGTTCTTGTCACTTCTATAGCGGCATTGCCTGCAACATCCGAAACATTGTAAGTCAAGGTGAAGCTTGCAACGATATCAGTATCTACAGTAGTTACCGTAATTATATTGGAGCTTAATGCGGTATCATCATCATAGTTGTCTGTGGCTGCAGCGCCGGCATCAGTGTATGTAGATCCAACTTCAATAGTTACAATCTCTAAGCCTGTAAGCGTAATGACAGGCACTGTAGTATCTACGACATTAACCGTTCTTGTCACTTCTATGGCGGCATTGGTTGCAACATCGCTTACGTTATAATTAACAGTATAAGAACCAACTGTTCCAGTAACTACAACACTAACATCAGTCACGATACTCGCGGTTAATGTTGTATCATCATCATAATTATCTGTGGCTGTAGCACCGCCATCAGTGTATGTAGATCCAACTTCAATAGTTACAATCTCTAAGCCTGTAAGCGTAATGACGGGCGCTGTAGTGTCTACGACATTAACCGTTCTTGTTACTTCTGTAGCGGCATTGCCTGCAACATCCGAAACGTTGTAAGTCAAGGTGTAGCTTGCAACGATATCAGTATCTACAGTATTTACCGTAATTATATTCAAGCTTAATGCGGTATCATCATCATAGATGTCGGTAGCTGTAGCACCGGCATCTGCATAGGGAGTACCGACCTCCACTGTCACTGTAGGATCACCATTTAGAGTAATAACTGGCACTGTAGTGTCTAAAAAATTAAGCCCAGAATTCCAGGAACCCACATCCTCGCCATCCGAACCAAAATCAATTGGACTATCTGTTCCTTCAGCAACAGCATCATATATTACGTTCCCGGTTGTTGAATCGAAACTTAGATTGGAAGCTGTTAAATCTGCTGCTACTATTGAAGACACAAAAGAATCATTTACACCAAGTGATACAATTTTTTTAGATAACGAATTTATTAAACTTAATTCAACACTAGCAATAACACTAATATCAGAAGGTAAATCAGTTGCACCATCAGTCACATAATTTCCATAAACTAAAGAGTTTTGGATTGTAAAAGGCCTTGTTCCTTCTATTTTAATACCTCCTCCTTTAGATTGATTAAGACCCGCTTCTACACTATTATTAAAAATAGTCGTATTTGTGATACTACTTTCAGTATTACTGGCACCTAAGTATAGTGCTCCGCCATCAAGACCCGTTGCACTATTATTTACAAAAGTAGATCCTGTAATAATTAATTGTCTTCCCACAGTTGTTATAGCGATTGCACCACCTCTATTGGCACTATTTCCATCAAATAAAGAATTGGTAATTGTTAAAACTCCAGTGCCTCCTGCTAAAATAGTACCACCATTAACAGTCGAAACATTATTTTTAAAAACACAATCTGTTAATGTTAAATCTGAGCTTTGAGTAATCGTAATAACAGCACCAGGATTTGTAGTAGTCGCATCTTGAAATGTAATATTTGTGAATGAAATTGTCTTGCCTGCTGCATTTATAACATACATTCTAGCACCCGCACCTGTAATCGTTGCATTAGTTTGCCCAACAAAAGAAATCGATTTTCCTACCCCAACTTGACCTGTTTGATTGATAGATCCTACAATAATAATGGTATCGCCATCTGAAGCAGCTACAACAGCATTGTTTACAGTTGTAAAGGCATTCTCTTCAGACAAACCGCCACTATTATTTCCTCCAGCTTTAACGAAATAAGTGACTGGAACGCTAGTATCTACAACATTAACTGTTCTAGTCACTTCTGTAGCGGCATTGCCTGCAACATCCGAAACATTGTAAGTCAAGGTGTAGCTTGCAACGATATCAGTATCTACAGTATTTACCGTAATTATATTGGAGCTTAATGCGGTATCATCATCATAGTTGTCTGTGGCAGTAGCACCGCCATCAGTGTATGTAGATCCAACTTCAATAGTTACAATCTCTAAGCCTGTAAGCGTAATGACAGGCACTGTAGTATCTACGACATTAACCGTTCTTGTCACTTCTGTAGCGGCATTGCCTGCAACATCCGAAACATTGTAAGTCAAGGTGTAGCTTGCAACGATATCAGTATCTACAGTATTTACCGTAATTATATTGGAGCTTAATGCAGTATCATCATCATAGTTGTCTGTGGCTGCAGCGCCGGCATCTGTATAGGAAGCACCGACCTCCACTGTCACTGTAGGATCACCATTTAGAGTAATTACTGGAGGTGTTGTGTCTGGTGACACCAATGAGAATCCGGAATCCCAAGCACCAACGTCATTACCGTCTGATCCAAAATCTATTGGACTATTTTCCCCTACATTTACTGCGTCATATACAACTTTCCCAAGAGTGGAATTAAATGTCAAGTTTGAAGATGTAAGATTTGCTGGAGTACCTAAATTTCCTTTGATTCCTGTTATAGAACCAGCACCTTCATCTTGATTATCTACATAAGTACTAATCCATTGTGCAATAGAAGTCTCAAAAGTTTGTGTTCCATTAGTACCTGCACCCCAATCTGATGGTCCACCAGTACTATTATTCGTTTTATTATCATAAAACAAGCTATTGCTAACAGTCGTATTTCCGTTATCTGTTCTTATGGTTCCAAAATCTTGGTTAGCACTACCAGTTGTATTTTGAAAAAATGTACAGTTTGTGATAGTATTAGTACTTCCAGTTGTTGCAACATATAAAACAGAGCCACCAGCAGCAGTTGCATTAGTTGTTTGATTATCATAAAAAGTAGAACTAGTTATGACGAAATTTGCTGAATTAGCATACAAAGCACCTCCTTTTGTAGCTGCAGAATTACTTTTAAATAGTGAATTAGTGATTATAATTGTCCCTGAGTTACCAAAAATAGCCCCTCCTTCGTCTGAGGAAGTATTATTTTCAAATGAGGAGTCTATGATATTCAAAGTTCCATTGGCAAAAAACAGCGCACCACCACCAGCTGCATTAGTTACAGAATTATTTGTTATGGTACAATTGTTAAAGGTTACAGTAGCTCCAGCATTATTACTGAAAAGTACACTACCACCTCCAAGTGTTGTACTATTGCTAGAAAATGTAAGGTCTTTAAAAGTAACATTTGCCGATGTTGGTCCATTTATCGTAAATAGCCTTTTAGCTCCACTAGCTCCAGTTATAATTGAGTTAGCATCCAAACCTTCTATTGTAAAGGAAAAATTCTTTGTTGTTAAATTAGCTCCATTGGAAGTAATTGTTCCTATAATTACAAGTTTATCACCTTCAGAGTTTATTTGCCCAAGTGCATTTCCGAAATTTCCGTAGGCATTTGCCTCACTTGAACCATCAGATAAGCCAGCACCTGATGCCGAAACATAAACGGTATCTTCAGTATCTTGAGCGATTACGGTTAAGCTAAAAAAAGTAAATAGCAGTAGTGTGGTTAGTGTCGTTTTATTCATAATTGGTTAATTTTGTTGATTATAGATTAATCTATTATAATTTTTATCAATTATACAGTATTACTATTAATTTAATATTAATTATTGATTAATACGGTGAGCTGTTTTTGAGAAGAGTTTGCTTTTTAATCGGCTTTATACTATTTGGTGCCATACAACCTAAGAAGTGAAAATGGGGTTGCAATGCTAAAAATTTTCTGTTTTCTGTTTTTTTCTTAAAAATGTAATCTAAGTTCTAAACGGTACCCCCAAGTCGTATTTTAAAATCAGATTTTTCAGGGACAACTACACTAAAATTGATTGTAGAATATTAAAATCTCCTTAAGACTTATTTAGAGGATTCAAACAATTAAATATAAAAAGGGTTCTTTAAGCGAAAAAAGGAGGTTTTTAAAATACTTCCCAAAATAGTTCAGCTTTACACCCTTTGCCTAAACCCTAAAACACTTCTTAATTGAGGGGTTTTTATTGAAGCAACTGTACTTTTAAGATTTTTGTGTATTAGTTGTCATATAAAAGTCATTATATTTGTGCGATAAACCAATTTAATGATGAAAAAATTACTTTTAATTCTTATCCTTCCTTTCCTTAGTAATGGACAATCTTTAGAGCGCGGAAGCCTTTCGAACCGTTCAGAACCCCCTAGAACAGCAACCAAGTTTAGCGATCATAATTCAAGAGATCAAGGACGTTTGTCAGCCATAGCCACGCCCGTTGCAGAGTTGCGATTCGATCGACTCGTTGATATAAGCCATGATGAATATGAATTAAGCGAAAAAAATGATTACACACTCAATGAGAATGGGAATTTTATATCTCATGTAAACTATACGTGGGCTTCAACGATTAATTCTTTTATGTCTGATCAAAAAACGGCTACTTTTGAGCCTGATAAAAAAGTCTTATTGGCGTATAATGAGGATGAAACACTGGATATACAGTCGTTTTTCAACTGGGATATATTTGCTAATGATTTTGTGCTAAATGCACAAAAAGAGTTTTCATACGATGAAAATGGAAATATGATTGCTTCTTTTTTCAACACCTGGGATTTAGATAATGAAGTTTTTGTGTCTTTTTCAAAAGAGTTGATAACAAACGACGACAGTGGAAATATAACGATTTCTGAAAACTACAACTGGAGTACAGCAAACAACATTTATACACGCTTCTCTAAAGATGAATACACATACGATGAAAATGGGAATCAGATAGTTTATTTATATTCCACCTGGAATATAGAGAGTGGCGAATTTGAGCCTGTTTATAAAGAGGCGTACACATCCGATGAAAATGGGAATCTGACGGTCTCTAAACACTACCGCTGGGATGCAGCAGCTGGCAATTTTACTCTCAACTTTAAAAATGAATACACATACGATGAAAATGGGAATCTGACGCTTTATTTATACTCTTACGTAGATACAGCGATTGGCAATTTTGTGGAATCACATAAAGAAGAGTCCACACACGATGAAAATGGGAATCTAACACTTTTAATAATATATAATAGCGATGCAACAAGTGGAGCTTTGGTAGCTACTTCAAAAAAGGAATACACATTTGATACGAATGGGCATATAGAGTCTTATCTCTATTCCAATTATGACACAGGCTTAGCTGATTTTATACCCGCTTTTAAAATGGACTATGAAACCGATGTAGATACCGATTCTAGCCTAAAGAGAATGGGAACAATTTCTAAATATAACACGATCTCTGAACAATGGGACGCGTTTGAGGGCGAAGCACTTCAATCATTTCTTTACTACACTAAATTATCTTCATTATCAACAGCGGGTATTGAGCAGGCGCATTTCTCAGTATATCCAAACCCCGCAAAAGAGTCTTTATTTATCAATAATACAACGATTGAAAGGGCCACCATTTATACTATTCTTGGAAAAAAAGTACTTGAAATTAGGGGTCAAAATAAGCTAGACATCTCGCCGCTTTCAAAGGGTGTCTACTTTATTAACGTTTCAGATGGCAAAAAAGCATCCACTAAAAAATTCATAAAAAACTAACGCCTTAAAAGCATGCTGAATCCTTTCTAAGGAGTTCGTTCTTTTTATAAACTCAAAAAACCCTTCTTAACTGAGGGGTTTTTTGTTGAAGCAACGTCCCTAAAACACTAAAAGCTAAAAGAAATAGGCCCCTTTTTGTTTTGAGTCGGTTACTCAGTACGTTTAGCTCCAAAGCTACTGAACTATTTTTTTGTATGTTTGTTTTATAAACCAATTTAATGATGAAAAAATTACTTTTATTTTTCAGTATTTCTGTTTTCTTTATAGGCCGCAGTACTGCACAAGAGTTAACTAAAGAGCGGTCTAAGGAGTCGTTTATAGAATGGAATTTTGGGATTGCTTTTTTAGAAGATGAAGATTTTGTCTTTCCTGGAACATCCGTTCTCTGGGGTAAAACGTACATAAATGAAAATGACCTAATTTTTGAATATGAAGTTGGTTTTGCACTTCCAACTCTTGTAACAGGTAAAATTGGAATCGGCAAAAAATTTAATAACACAAAAGTTGTGGTCGGAATAAGACCCTTCCCATTTAACATCTATGGGCAATCTAGTTTTGCCAAAGGGGAAAAAGGCTATTGGATCACTTCCCTTGAATATAATCCGAGGAATCCCACCAATAGAGTTTCAAAAGGAATTTTAAATTTTGGATATCGATGGAATTTAGACAGCAAAGACAAAAAATAAAAGCGGAGCTATTTATTTAACGTTGAAGCAGTCAGAATGCTCTAATCCACTAGTGCTCCCTAAGCCACGTCTGTAAATTGAACGTGCTGTTTACATAATTACCCCATCGCTTACTGAAACTTTCTGTAGAGGCTTTAGGTGTATTGTTCTAACACAAATACGCATTTTTTAAATTGATTGTGATATAAAAGTCATTATATTTGTGGGATAAACCAATTTAATGATGAAAAAATTACTTTTAATACTTATACTTCCTTTGCTTAGTAATGGACAATCTTTTGAGCACGGAAGTTTTGCAAACCGTTCAGAACGTCACACAAATACTGATTTTAGAAAATTCCAAACCAATTTTAGCCATGATAGTTCAAGGGATCAAGCACATTTGTCAGCCATAGCTACACCTGTTGTAGGGTTGCGGTTGGACCGTTTAGTTGAGGTGAATTTTTCTGGAGATCAATTATCTTACAAAAGAGATTTGACATATGATGTGAATGGCAATGAGGTGCTTAAGACAATTTACCAGTGGGACACAGCGAGTGACTCTTTTGTGCCTAGTCAAAAATTGGAAAGCATTTTCAATGAGAACGGAGACCCGACGCTCTATACATATTACAATTGGGATACAGATACTAACGGATATGTGAATTATATAAAAATAACTTTCACATACGTTGAGAATGGGAGGACAATTTTAGCTCAAATATGGGATGCAAATGCTAACAGTTATGTGAATAATAACAAAGATGTCGTCACAGAGGACGGTTATGTGGAGACTACTATAACTCAAAGCTGGAATACAGACACTGAAGTTTATGTGGATTCTTATAAAAAAGTAATAACATACGATGAGAACAATAGGATACTAGACACAGACTTTTACAGTTGGGATTCAGAGACTGTATCTTTTTTGCCTTATAGTAGAAATGTATACACATACGATGAGAATGAGATGACTTATTTAATTCAAACATTGAATGCAGACACTGGCGATTATATCAATATTTCTCAAGAGAACAAACATACGATCTGAATGGAAATATAACGCTTATTGAAACCACGGCGTTTGATAACGATGGCGTTATAGCTTATTATAACCAAAGTGGATATGCTTACGATGAGAATGGACATATGGCCTATTCTTTATTTCCGAAATATGATTCAGAATCAAGTAGTTTTATACCCAGTTTTAAAACGGAATATTCAACAGTTCTCGACAGCGATACAAAGCTAAATAGAATGGGAATAAGTTACGAATATAACAACACGATCTCTGGACTATGGGATCCGTTTGAGGGCGAAGCAGTTCAATCCTTTTTTTACTACACCAAACTGGACCCTCTGTCAGCGGAGGATCTGGTAGATCAGCATTTCTCGGTATATCCAAACCCAGCAAAAGACTTTTTGTTTATCGATAGTACATCGATTGAAAGGGCCACCATTTATACTATTCTTGGAAAAGAAGTACTTGATGTTAGGGGTCAAAATAAGCTAGACATCGCGCCGCTTTCAAAAGGTGTTTACTTTATTAACGTTTCAGATGGCAAAAAAGCATCCACAAAAAAATTCATAAAAAACTAACGTCACAAAAATATACTGAATCCTTTTTTAGGAGTCCGTTTTTTTTATAAACTAAAAACCCATCTTAACTGAAGGGTTTTTTTGTATTATAAACGTCTTAAGGTTGGCGTACCCATTCTTCAATGGTCTTAAAAACACCGCAAAGGCGTTCCGATTTTTTGGTTAATGAGTATTCTACTTTTGGAGGGATTTCTGGGTATTGCTTTCTATTTATAAGCGAATCTTTTTCTAAACTCTTTAATTGGTCTGTCAATACTTTTCTTGAAATAGTTGGGATCGCGGCGGCGAGTTGACCAAATCGAATTACCCCTCTTGTTCTAATAATATTGATAATTATAAGCTTCCATTTTCCTCCTAACATTTCTGTAAAAGAAGTGACTGGGCATATATCGTTCGTTACTTTCATAAGACTGTTTTAGTTACCATAAAGTACCTAGAATATTATAGTTACTTAAAGGTAACAAGTTACTTTATGTTTCCAAATGTATTACTATTGCAGGAACAAAAAAAATAATAGCTATGAAAACAAAAAATTTAGTATCCATTTTATTAATTGCAGTCACAACAACTGCTTTTTCACAGATCAAATTTGATTTAAACAAGAGCAACATCAAATGGACTGGGGAAAAAATCACAAAGCAAGCCCACTCAGGTTCTTTAGCGTTTAATTCGGCAACAGTCTCATTAGACGACCCAAACAATCCATCTGGAGTCTTTGCAGTGGATATGACCTCATTAACGAATGATGATTTAACGGGTGAATGGAAACAAAAGCTTGAAGGACACTTAAAATCTGACGACTTTTTTTCAGTGGAAAAACACCCTGAAGCAACCTTGGTGATCAAAAAAGTGATTTCTCAAAACAACAACTCTTATCAGCTCACAGGAGACTTAACAATTAAAAGCATTACCCATCCTGTCGATTTTAGTTTGAGTGTTTACGAAGATAGAATTGAAAGTAAATTAACTTTTGATCGGTCAAAATTTGACATTCAATTTGCTTCAGGAAGCTTTTTTGAAAACTTGGGGGATACTCTAATCTTAGATGAAATTACGCTTGACATAACATTACTAAAAATATAAAAATTATGATTTACAAAAAACAAGACCGCCCCAAGTGTGGCTGTGGAAATACGCAAAACCCAGATGGATATTGTGATGGCTCACACTCAAATAATTAAAATTAAGCCCTCTTTTCAGAGGGCTTTTATAGTACAGGCCTGTATCCTCTTTTCGCATTTAGCCGTTTTCTCTACGGCTGAGGCACCACCACTGCGCTTTTAAGCGGTCTAAAATAGGTTTATCTGTTAATTGTGATAGGAAAGTGATTATATTTGTACCACAAACCAATTTAATAATTACAAAATGACCGTACACCAATCCGTATACGCGCTTGCTAAACATATATTCACCTATAAAAAAACACTAATCCCTCTTTTTGTCAGTCTCTTTTGTCTCAACATCACTTACAGCCAATGCCTTGCTGGTGAAGTAAAAGTAACAATTGTCATCACTACAGATGGCTTTGCCAGCGATGGCTATTGGGAGCTTGTTCCAGCGACAAACGCCTGCGGCGTGGGAACCATTGCTTCTGGTGGAAATACAAACGTTGGATGCGCCGGCGGCGGCGCCGAATTAGGTCCTACAGGGGGCTATGCCAATGGTCAGGTTGTCACTGTAGGGCCCTGGTGTGTTACAGAAGGTGAAGATTATGCCATCCACTACATTGATGATTATGCCGATGGCGGTTTTGAATTTGAAGTGCTTGTAAATGGGTATGAAATAGAATACTTTACTGGGGAAACTGGACTCAATGAAGTCTTTACGTTTTCGGCAAGCCAGCCAATGGCATACGACCTGTCTTTAGAATCCACAAACGTGGTGAATTATATGGTTCCAGGAACCTTTGATTTGTCTGCGGTGGTTTCCAATCAAGGAACCACTGAAATAACAGCCTACACCCTTAGCTACTCAATTGACAACGGACCAACACAAACACATGCGGTTACTGGCTCGTCTTTACACTACACCGAAACAGAAGAAATTGAGCATTCAATTCCTCTTAACTTTACAACCTACGGAAACCAAACGGTTATGGTTTGGATTAGTAATTTGAATGGCACGAACCCCGACGAAAACTCTGGAGACGATTTTTTAAATACGACCTTTCAAGTTGGACCAGCAACCCCAAACCTTATCGATCTATACAACGGTGCGGAGGTTACTATAGAACCAATTGCAGGTGCAAGTGATGGCGTTAACCTCCCAACCGATCTTGATTTTCATCCAACTTTGACCAATAGAGAGTTGTGGGTGATTAATAAGGATACTGAAGCCAGTGGTGGAAGCACCGTCACTATTTATGATGCTGGACTCCCAGAACAGACATCAGTTTACAAGTTTGATGTAAGTAATTGGCACTTTATGTCCCTTCCTACAGGAATTGCTTTTAGTGATAATGGAAACTGGGCAAGTTCCCCGGGAGTTTTGGACGCAAATCATAGTCCTAACATTGCTGCTCATTTCACAGGTCCTACGCTATGGTCTAGCGATATGGCTATTTATGGAGAAGATCCAGGGCCTGAACTAAATGGAAGTCATTTAGACGCACTTCATTTGAGTCCTCAATGTCAAGGTATTTGTGCGGAAAAAGACAATGTATTTTGGGTATTTGATGGCTATAATGGAGATCTTGTGCGTTACGATTTCGCTGAAGACCACGGCGCAGGTGCAAATTATCATGGTGATGGAATTGTAAAAAGGTATTCCGATGACACGGTCGAAAAAGATCCAGATGATAACGTAGTAAGTCATTTGATTTTAGATGCAGACAAAAAATGGTTATACGTTGTGGACCACGGAAACCAACGTGTGATTCGTATTGATATTACTACGGGGTCCGATCAAGGAGATACGCCTCAGTTTGCAATGAATGAACCCATTTCTGAATATTCTGTTTACACAGAATATACGCAAGAGACAGTTGTTACCGGGTTGGATAAGCCTGCTGGAATCGATGTGATTGGGAATCGAATGATTGTGAGTGAGCATGAATCGGGTCAAATTATTGTTTATAACATCTCTACAATCCCAGCCGTGGAATTGTACAGAATAGAAACCGGAAAAACTACAGTTCAAGGCGTTAAAATTGGTCCTGATGGAAGAATATGGTTCGTCGATCAAAGTACACATGGGGTTTTCAAAATTGAATCGGCAGCATTAGGGGTTTCAGAATTTTCTCTTGAAATGGCTGTCTATCCAAATCCATCTAAGGGAACCATCAATGTGGTGATTGACAACGCTGCAAAGGGGGTCATTGAAGTTCGCACTGTTTTGGGTCAATTGATCAAGACAACCGCAATAACGGGTCCAACAACGCAAGTTGAACTTGAGGTGCAGGCAGGAATTTATTTTGTTCAAATTACACTTGAAGGCTCAAAGTCGGAAACAAAGCGGGTCGTGATTCAATAATTTTTTAAAAAGAAAAAATGGATAAACGCGGGCTCCAATTTTGTTTGTTATTAAACAAAAATTTGTTCTTGTAAAGTCTTTCGTGTTTGAGCTGCTAACCCATTTAATTATAAAAAACAAATTTCTGTTTCCTGCCACTGGAATTATCCTTGTCGCACTTGTGTTAGTTATAATAAATGAGTTTACTGAATTTATTATAAACAAGCGTTACGCGTACATGCTTATAATCGCTGCAGTGCTTTTTGGTTTTTGGTTCCCAAAACGTGTGGCTTTAGATAAAAAATGATTTTTTTTTAAATTCCTTATCTTTGAGACATGACGATAGAAGTTTCAAACAATAAAAAAGAGTTTAAGATTATTGACCATGACAAAGTGGTCCTCAAAGGGAGTCGCACTAAATGGTATTCTTCAGGAATTAACTTTTTTCATAATAGCAAAACCTACGAGATCAAGAAAAAAGGGATTTGGTCCGCCTCTTTTATTATTTTGGAGAGTGGTCACCCCATTGGAGAGATTAATTGGAGCTTGAAAAAAGGAATAAAATTAATTTTTACTAACAAGCAGAAAGTTACCAGTTCGTATTGGCTCAAAACAGAAAAAGTAGGGAAATGGTATGCCCCCGACCAGCAGTATATTCTTTGCGAAAACGGAGAAACCCCCATTTTAACCATTCATTACTCCTTAAAAAAATGGAAAGAATCT
>Ga0206130_10005824_pt1 | contig 14414 bp, 10 predicted proteins | sample Helgoland_Spring_9_FD_148637 | JGI IMG/M metagenome (GOLD analysis project Ga0206130, IMG submission 148637) | Pelagic subsurface seawater microbial communities from Kabeltonne, Helgoland, North Sea - Helgoland_Spring_Bloom_20160512_1 | ecosystem: Environmental > Aquatic > Marine > Epipelagic ... | reverse complement strand
CGAGTTGGATGCTCTGATAGCCTCTGCTCGGGCGGCGTCATCCGCAATCGATGCAAAGGACGTAACCAGTGGAATGTGGGATGTATGGCTGCGTGCACCCAATGACCAAGCCCAAGAAGTTCTGGATCGCGGTCTCGCACGACGAGATGGTTATGATTTCGCTGGCGCATATAATGATTTTGATAAACTTGTCGAATACTGCCCAAATTATGCAGAGGGTTTTAATCAACGCGCCTTTGTTCAATTTTTGCGCGGTGAGTACGCGGGTGCATTGGTTGATTTAGATGCCGCTTTGGCGCTGTTGCCCAATCACGTGGCTGCACAGTCAGGCCGTGCTCTAACATTGATGCAAATGGGCCGTTTAAAAGAGGCCCGAGCGCAAATGTTAGAGGCGCTAAACAACAACCCATGGCTGTCAGAGCGCGCATTGATTGCAAAAGATGCCCCGCTTGGACCCATAGGTGAAGATATCTAGGGTTGAGGCTGGCGCAAGCTTTGAATAAAGACATGTTATCGTGTCTGTGCGGGCGTGATGGAATGGTAGACATAGCAGACTTAAAATCTGTGGGCCTTTGTGCCGTGGGGGTTCAAGTCCCCCCGCCCGTACCACGATAACAATAATGTCGCGAATAGCGTCAGTAAACTGGCTTTATTCGCGGTCATTCTTTTCTCAATGATCCATACAGTGTTGCCAATCGTAGTAGTCTGTTAGAAGCGGTCTGTTCCTTTGCGGCATTTGGTTTAAAATGTTCGATCGAACTGACGGGGCATTGGCAGTATTTTGAGGAACGTAATGAAGAAGATTATTGGGTACTTGGGCGTTGGTCTGCGGGAGTTATTTTGGATTGCCGTTGCCGTTGCCGTGGTTTTTGGCGGGATTACAGGATTTCGTTATCTCGGTGAAAACCGTGAGGTGATCGAGCCAACGGTTGTTGAGCGTCCAACGACCTTGGTCGAAACAGCAGAAATTTTCTTAATCGACTCACCTCTTCCGATTCGCGGTGAGGGGTTTATGCAGCCTCACCGCTCCGCCAACCTCGCCAGCCAAGTAGGTGGCCAAGTTATCGAGCTGCACCCAGCCATCACTGAACGCGGAGCCTTCAAGCAGGGCGAAGTCTTGGTCCGGCTAGATGACAGCGCGGAACGCGCCACGCTGATCCAAACCCAAGCGAATATTGAGGGAACGCGCGCGCGGTCGGACCTCAATCAAATCCTGCTTGAACGTACTGAAAAGTTGCGCAGTAGTGGCTCTGCTAGCCAAGCATCCCTTGACCAAGTGCGCAGCACCCAACAAGAATTATCTGCCAGCCTAAACAGTTTGATCGCGGCACAAAACGTGGCTGAGGTGAGCCTTGGACGTAAAATCGTAGCGGCACCTTTCGATGGTGCAGTTTTATCCAAAAATTTGGACATTGGCTCAGTTGTAAACGGCGGACAGGCGATTGCTGAAATTTTCACCGAAGACCGCATGGAGATTGATGTACCAGTTCGTGAGGCTGATGCTGCCCTCATCCCCGGATTGTTCGAAGGGGCATCGCCCAGTGCCACGGTTTCTGTTCGCTTTGCAGGTCAATCTTTTGAGTGGGACGCCGAAGTAACGCGTGTTGCCCCAACATTGGATCAACGTACACGTACGCTGACCGTAACTGTGGAACTGATCGATATCTCTGGTGCACGTGCGACAGGGAGCAGTATTTTAGCATCGGGTGCCCCGCCAGCATTGATCAACTCCTTTGCCAACGTGGTGATCGAAGGACCGCAGCCAAGCGCGACTTACGCCGTGCCATCTACCGCATTGCGTGGTGGTTCAGAGTTGTGGTTGCTGACTCCCTCTGAGGGCGACGGCGGTACGTTGAAAATTGTCCCCGCCACCTTGGTTCACGTTGATAACGAAACATCATACGTGACGTCAGCGTCGATCCCAGAGGGTGCGCGCTTGATCACCACAGGGCTTTCAACCCCGCAAGAGGGTATGAAATTACGCGATGTTGCCGCAGAACGCACCACTTCGGCAAATGCTGCTAACACGTCGGATGACAAGCTATGAATGGTACAATCAAATGGATGGCCGAACATCCGGTTGCGGCCAACCTCACAATGGTTTTTGTCGTTGTGGTTGGCATGTTGACGGCGTTCCAGATGCCGCAAAAGACCTTTCCAGAGTTTACGTTGGATACCGTCAGCGTTTCAGTCAGCTACCCGGGTTCATCGCCGCTTGAAATTCAAGACAGCATTGTTCGTCCGATTGAGGATCAGCTTTCTGGTATTGACGGGATCGACAGCATTACGGCGTCCATAAGCGAAGGGCGTGGCGGTGTAACCGTGTCGTTCCTGCGCGGCGAAGATATCAAGGAAAAGCTGGACGAGATCAAAACAGAAATCGACCGGATCACGGTCTTGCCGGAAGAGGCGAATGATCCGGTTGTCATTCAGGCAAGCAACAGCTCGCGCGTGCTCGAGATTGCAATCCACGGCGATGCATCGGAACAGGTTCTGAAGGAGGAGGCAGAGCGTCTCAAGGACGAGTTGGTCGCCCTTGGCAGCATCTCATTCGTTGAAGTCGGCAACATCCGTGCATACGAAATCTCAATCGAGGTGGATCGCGACAACCTACGCGCCTACGGAATTTCAATGGCCGAGGTCGCGAATGTAATCGGGCAAAACTCGCTCGAGTTGCCGAGTGGTTCGATCAACACTGATACAGTGGCAATCCCAATCCGCACGACAGGGCGCAACTATACCCAGAGTGATTTTGAAAACATCATTGTGCGCACTGATGAAAAAGGTGGCCGCGTTTATTTGCGTGATATCGCAAAAGTCGTCGATGGTTTTGAAGATGCAGATTTAGCCGCCAACTTTAACGGTGACCGTTCCGTTTCAGTAAACGTTTTCCGCGTTGGCGATGAACAGGTGTTGGCCATCGTCGAAGATGCCCGCGCCTACTTGGCGGCGACTTACCGTCCTTCGCTAGAGGACGGGATCAACGCGACAGTTTGGCAGGATGATTCCAAAGACCTGCAGGATCGTATCGATCTTTTGGTGAATAACGCCGCAATCGGTCTGGCGTTGGTTGTTCTGTGCCTTGCCTTGTTTCTTGATATCCGCCTCGCCTTTTGGTCTGCGATGGGGATCGGCGTTTCGTTTGCAGGGGCGTTTATCATCATGGGCAGCCTAGGGATGTCGATCAATATGATTTCTCTCTTTGGCTTCATCCTTGCGATTGGGATCGTGGTCGATAACGCGATCGTTGTCAGTGAAAACATCTATAAGAATGGCGAAGTTGGGCTTTCCCCAATGCAGGCTGCTGTTAAAGGCACGCAACGCATTGCGATTCCAGTTATCTTTTCTGCGCTGACAACCATCGTTGCCTTTTGGCCGTTGACCCAACTGCCCGGCACCTTGGGCAAGTTCCTGACGGATATTCCAGTTGTGGTGATCGTGGTCCTAAGCCTGTCATTGCTGCAAGCCTTGTTGATTTTGCCGCGCAACCTGTCACGCCTTGATGTGTCGGAAAATCACAAACCCAACTTGGTGTTTCGCTTTTTGAATTTGATCCGTAGGGCTGTTGATGCCGTGTTGCAATGGTTCATCCGCGTGCCGCTTGATGCCGTATTGCGTTTCACGACAAAGGGCTTTGCGATCCTGATTCCTATCGCGTTCTCCGTTGCGATGATGATCATGACGGTTGGTTTGTTGTCTTTTGGTTACGTCAAATTCAATTTTTTTCCATCCATTGATGGTGATTTTGTAACTGCCAGCATTGAGATGAACGACGGCACAACTTTCAAAATGACCCAAGAAGTTGCGGAGCATGTGCGCGTTTCCGCCATTCGGGCTGGGGTAGATATCCAAGCCGAACTGCCGAACGATGCACCTGAGGTTATCGTGGGTGTAAATGTGGTTGTCGGTCAGGGCGTATCTGCTGGTGGTCCAGAAGGCGGATCTGCTGCGGGTGGTGCGACGTTGGCCAATATCGTGGTTCAACTGACGGACCCAACCAAACGTGATTGGGACGCCAAAAAATTCGAAGCGGCATGGCGTAAAAAGATTGGCGATGTTGCTTCGGTCAACAAACTAAATGTGTCTGCCGAATTGATAGGGGCGGGTGACCCTATTTCGATCGAATTGTCACTGCCCGAAGGACAAGACATCACACCTGTTGTGACTGAATTACGTGCAGGTCTGCGCGATATTCCGGGTGTTTTTGCAATCCAAGATGATAATTCTGCAGGGCGTATTGAATATCGTTTGGCTTTGCGTGAAGAGGCGCGACTTTACGGCGTTACACTGTCTGATCTTGCCACCCAAACCCGCGCGGGTTTCTTTGGCATTGAGGCGACCAGCGTACAACGTGGGGCGGACAACGTTGCTGTAATGGTGCGTTACCCAGCATATCAACGTGATAGCCTGTCAGACCTTCTTTCGACGTGGATCGCGACGCCCTCTGGTGATCAAATCCCGTTGAGTGTTGTGGCCTACATCGAAGAAGGGTTGTCACCGACCCAAATTCTTCGTCGCAACGGGCGACAAGTGACCACGGTGATATCTGACTTGGATATCAACGTATCGACCAGTTCAGAAGCGAACGAGGTGATCAAAACTGGGCTGATCAAACCTCTACAAGAGAAGTACAGTGACTTGTTGATCAACCTTGGTGGTGAGCAGCGTCAACAAGGAGATGCACAGGCCGCACTTGGTCAGGCGCTTGGTGTCGCTTTGTTTATTATTTACGCTCTGTTGGCGCTGGTTTTCCGTTCTTACGTGCAACCGATTGTTGTCATGATTGCAATCCCGTTGGGTTTGATTGGTGCTGTATCAGGTCATTACATCATGGGTATTCCACTGACGATTTTGTCGATCTTTGGTATCATTGGTTTGGCGGGTGTTGTTATCAACAACTCGCTTGTGATGGTGGACGTTTATAACGAACACATCGCTGACGGAATGGATGTGCGCGATGCTGTTGTTGAGGGAACCAAACAACGTTTTCGCCCCATTCTTTTGACCTCTTTGACGACCTTTTTAGGTGTCTATCCTTTGATCATGGAAACCTCCTTACAGGCTCAGTTCTTGATCCCCTTGGCGGTTTCTATTGGGTACGGGGTGTTGTTTGGCACAGTCATCATTGTTCTGACCGTGCCTGCCGTCTTTATGGCGCAATATTACATTAGCGCCGGTTTGGTGGGGATTGTGGCTGCATTTTCAGCCGATACCAAAACAGCGGATTCGTGAGAACTGGCAGAATAACCAGCAACGAAATGTTTTCCTTAAGATGACCCCAAGAGCTTTTGCTTAAGCATTGTGTAGGTCGCCTTAAGGATCATTTTCATTGTGTATTCACTCTGTAGCAAAGCGACCAGATCGTCTTGGTTTAGATGTAAAAGTTATCGAATGGTTTTGCCCATTGCGCGTCCCAAAGCTTTGGCATGATCCATGCAAATACGGATGGCTTCGCTAATAGAAGGTGTCCTCGAATGACATTCCCAAAGACTAGTTTAGGATCGTAGGCGACTGAGGGTAAGGTACCTGCGCTCACATCATATTCGCCTGTGAGGTCAAGCCCGAAACGCTGCACGTCGTCAGAGGTCAAGAAATCCAACATCAACTTCTCTGGTGACACATCGGTATCGGGGTGAATCACGCAACACCGATCCGAAGTTTGCCATCAACAGTTGGGAAAACCCATCCGTATTCCGAAAAAATAGATGAGCCTGCAAACAGGATTGCATGTTCGGTCTTGTTCGTTCCAATTGGATACTCATATTCAATGCCAACGCCTGAGCAATCTGGTTTTTCTTTAAGGCCCAGATCATCCAACATTGCATTTGTGACATCAGAGCCATCGATAATATACTTTGATTTAATCTGTGGCGTTTCCGTGTGACGCGACCAGATCGTAAATAAATAACCACCATCTTCCGTTTTTGTCGTCGATAAGAATTTTGTTACAAGCATGAGCTGGTGTTGCTTGTGATCCGGTTTCCAGGAAGTACATTGTTAAAAATCTGTGATGTTTAGAACGACTAGTTTGTTATCTTTGACCCGAAAATGGGCTTTTTTGTTGTCGGAATATACATTGAGTTGATGCATACCTGATGGAATTCAGACTGAATACCAAGCCGTTCAACATCATCCAACCAGAAACCACCGCTGGTGCGCATAGGTTTGCCGATCTCTGCGTCTTGGTGGACAATGATGGTCGAGACGTGATCGGGCAGAGTAGCGGGAAGTGAAAGATTCAAGAGTTTGTGCTGTTACTTTGCATCCGCTACATTTGGAAAAATAAAATCAATATCGCCGGCATGCCATTTCGCATATTTGGGCATAATGGTTGTAAATTCGTCTGAAATTAAAAAACGTTCAAGCCACGCCTGAAGGTTTGGCCAGGCTTGTGCATCAAACCATGCTTTATCGATGAAGGCGAATTGGCGTACAAATGGTAAAATAGCTTGGTCTGCAATCGTCGCATGGCCAAACAACCACTGGCCGATCTGTTGGTCCAGTCGCGACAGAAAATCACCTGCTATCGCGCGTTGTTCGTCTGTATTTTGCTCTGGGTAACGCGCCGCGTATTTGGTGCGATCAAGGGCTTGTTTGAAGGAACCGTCTGTTTCGGAAATTAGGTCCCAGCCAGCGTTGGGCATATCCAGCAATTGATCTGGATCATTCTGCGCGAGCGCCCATTTCATGACATCAAGACTTTCGTCGATCACGCTGTCTTGGGTGACAAGACAAGGAACCGTGCCCGATGGGGACACAGCCAGAAATTCAGAGGCTTTATCACGCAACAGAATCTCGCGCAGGATGACAGGTGTTTGTGACGACAATATCGCAAGCCGCGCCCGCATGGCATAGGGGCAACGGCGAAACGAATATAAAATTGGCGTCGTCAAAACGTTAGTCTCGTGTGCCTGAGAAACGAACTTCCCAATCGGCTACGGATTCATCCGTAATCTTGGCGAACAGCACTTCAGGAACTGTGAATGTGTGACCCGGTGGCAAGGCATGCAACGCTGCATTCACATCCACTGGCCATTCTGGTGAAGTGCCCATGTTTTTGTGCATGCTTGCAGCCGCATCAGGGATGAACGGTGCAGACAATGTTGCGTAAAACGGAATCAGGTTCAGGGCCAAACGAATTTGAACCGCCGCCTTTTCCGGATCTGTCTTGAATGATGACCATGGTGCTGTCTCTTGGAGGTATTCGTTGCCTGCAGCCCAGATGGCACGCAATTCAGCGGCGGCTTTACGTACTTCGATGGCTTCCATGTGGTTTTGATATCGCCCCAAGCGTTCCTGTAAATCAGCGACCAAAGCGATCTCTTCTGGACCGTTTTCACCACCCTCTGGCAATGCTTCAGAGAATTTTGAACGACAGAATTTGGTGACGCGCGATACGAAATTGCCCAAGACATCGGCCAAATCTTTGTTGGTGTCTTGTTGGAAGCTGGACCACGTGAATTCCGCATCCGAGCTTTCTGGTGCGTGGCTCAGTAGCCACCAGCGCCAATAGTCTGCAGGCAGCAATTCAAGCGCTTGGTCCATAAATATACCGCGCCCTTGGCTGGTTGAGAACTGGCCGCCGTCATAGTTCAGATAGTTGAATGATTTCAGGTGATCCACCAGTTTCCATGGTTCGCCCGAACCAAGGATCGTTGCAGGGAAGCCAATGGTGTGGAACGGCACGTTATCCTTGCCCATGAACTGGGTGTAGGTCACATCTTCGGCCCCTTTGTCCGTGCGCCACCAGCGTTGCCAATCGGCCTCAGGCAGATCGTGTGCTTCGGCCCATTCACCAGCGCAGGCGATATATTCGATAGGGGCGTCGAACCAGACGTAAAAAACTTTGCCTTCCATACCTGGCCATTCTTGGTCACCGTTCTTGACCGAGATGCCCCAATCCAAATCGCGGGTAATGCCGCGATCACGTAAACCATCGCCATCATGCAGCCATTTGCGGGCGATGGATGTCGTTAAAACGGGCCAGTCGGTTTTGGTGTTGATCCAAGCGTCTAGATCATCGCGCAAGGTTGATTGGCGTAGAAACAGATGCTTGGTCTCGCGAACTTCCAGGTCAGTTGATCCAGAAATTGCGCTGCGTGGTTTTAGCAAGTCGGTTGGGTCCAACTGCTTGGTGCAGTTCTCGCATTGGTCGCCGCGCGCTTTGTCATAGGCGCAGTTCGGGCATGTGCCCTCAATATAGCGATCAGGTAGGAAACGGCCATCAGCATGGGAATAAACCTGTTCTTCGCTGACTTCGCGGATCAACCCGTTTTCTTGCAATTTGCCTGCGAAATGCTGGGTCAATGCATGGTTCTGAGGGGAAGAAGAACGGCCAAAGTGATCAAATGATAGGCGAAAGCCCTCAGCGATACGTGCTTGGGCTTCGTGCATCTCAGCGCAAAACTCGTCAACCGGCTTGCCAGCTTTTTTTGCGGCTAACTCCGCAGGGGTGCCGTGTTCATCTGTAGCACAAAGAAATAAAACTTCGCGCCCACGACCACGTTGATAACGTGCAAACAAATCTGCTGGCAGTTGGCTGCCGATCAGATTTCCAAGGTGTTTGATCCCGTTGATATAGGGAATGGCTGAGGTGATCAGGTGACGTGTCATGTTGGCGCCTTTGGTCATGTTTTGAGCAGCCTTAACAGGGGATGTGGGCTGGGGGAAGTGGCTGCGTGTTACGGATCAGTTCTGTTGGCGTTTTCTGCGGTTCAAACGTCCGATCACAAAAGATGTTCTAGGTGTATAGACATAATCGGTTTTCTCATTTGATACAGGACGGGCCAACATGCGCGTCAGCCCAAATATGATCAACAATGCATGGCCACCAGCGATCAAGATGAACAAGGCTGAGGGGCCGTAGGCTGTGATTAGAATAGAGGCGAAATAGGGTGCGGCAATCGCCCCGAGGGCGTAATAGAACATCAAGGCGGCCGATAGTTCGACCCGTTCGCTGTCTTTGGCAAAGTCGTGTGCGTGTGCGGTTGCAACGGAAAAGATTGGAAATGAGGTTAGGCCAAACAAGAATGCCGTCAGCATAATGCTGGTGGTGCCCATCCCAGAGGCCATGACAGTCACCCCGCAACTAAGCATTGCAGCAACTGACAGCCAGATAAGGATCCAACGCCTGTCATATTTGTCGGCTAGCCAACCCACGGGATATTGCGCCAAGGCACCGCCCAAGACAAATGCGGCTAAGAACCATGCGATTTGCCCAACGCTTAAGCCAACCTCTTGACCATATAGCGGGCCAACCATCCGAAATGATGCTGCCGATAATGCTGCGACGACCACACCAGCGGCGGCCAAAGGTGATCGTTCAAACGCCAATCGTGGACGCAAACGGGGTGCACTGGGGGTTTCAGGTTGGGATACTTTGGTCAGCGTCAAAGGCAGCAAAGCTGCACAGCACAAGATCGCCAAAATATTGTAAGATACATAGCTTGCGGGTGCCAAAACGCCGATCATCATTTGGGCCATCAAAGATCCGCTCATATCCACAATGCGGTACGTGCCCATAGCGCGACCACGTGTTTGATTGGTCACTTTGGCTTGCAGCCATGCCTCGATCACCGTGTAGCACCCTGCAACACACAGGCCTGACGCAATGCGCATAGCTGCCCATGCGTAGGCGTCGATGATCAACATATGAGCAAGCAATCCTATCGCGCCGGTGGCTGTGAATGCGGCAAACGCGCGCGAATGTCCTACGCTGCCCATTAAACGCGGTGCCCACCAGCACCCGATAAAGAAGCCTACGAAATGTGATGACCCTAATAGGCCGATTTGTTGGGTTGTGAATTCAAGTTGAATACCAGACAGCGCATCGAGCGGCCCAACACCACCGGAACTGAGCTGCAAAAGCAATACAGACAAAAATAAAGCGGCAAAGGAAATCAACAGACGCATAATGGGTCTATCCTGCATGAGGTTAGGGAAAGCCTCGCAGATATAAGCGACGGAGAATAGTCACATTTTACCTTAGATGATTTTCGGTTTTTGCTTGCGGTGGTTTTGGCGCGCGCTAACCTGAGTAAAACGCGTTTCAAAGGATGTCACGATGAAGATGAACCGTCTTGGGCGAACAGATATTGAAGTTTCCGAATTGTGCTTGGGGTCAATGACCTGGGGTACGCAAAACACCACCCAAGAAGGTCATGATCAAATTGATCGTGCGCTAGAGGCTGGGATCAATTTTATTGATACCGCTGAAATGTATCCGGTGAACCCGCTGAGTGCTCAAACCCAAGGGCGTACTGAAGAGGTTATTGGGGATTGGTTGGAGCGTGATGGGCGGCGCAAAGACGTTATTCTTGCGACGAAGCACTCTGGGGTTGGCGTAAAGTATGTTCGTGACGGCGCGCCGATTTCTGCAGGGTCGATATCGCAAGCTATTGAGGGCTCTTTGGCCCGTCTGAAGACGGATTATATCGATCTGTATCAATTGCACTGGCCCAATCGCGGCAGCTATATGTTCCGCCAAAATTGGCGGTATGACCCATCAAAACAAAACCGTGCTGAAACGCTGGCTCATATGGATGAGACGCTTGAGGCGTTACAAGCAGAGGTGAAACGCGGCACGATCCGTGCCTTTGGCCTAAGCAACGAAAGCGCATGGGGTACGACCCAATGGGCCAACGCGGTTGAACGTACGGGTGGGCCACGTGTTGCGACAATTCAGAACGAATACTCGCTGATGTGCCGGATGTATGACACCGATCTTGCAGAGGTCAGCGTGAACGAAGATGTTGGTTTGCTGGCGTTTTCTCCGCTAGCTGTGGGGCTTTTGACGGGTAAATATCAGAACGGTCAAATCCCTGATGGGTCACGTATGGCGCATAATGGCGATTTGGGTGGGCGCAAAACGGAACGCGCCTTTGCAGCTGTTGATGCCTATTTGGAAATCGCCAAGAAGCACGGGATTGATCCAGTTCACATGGCGCTTGCGTGGTGCATGACCCGCCCATTCATGGCCAGTGTCATCTTTGGCGCAACTACGATGGATCAGTTGGATCAGGCGTTGGGCTATGTCGATGTGACGCTAAGCAACGAAATTTTGGCGGAGATTGACGCGACGCACCGTCAACATCCAATGCCTTACTAAATACGTGTACGCGATCGGGTAGGGGTCGCGGGCGTTGACTTCAATTTTACGCATGGGAGATATGCGATGCCTTTGGAAATGAACAATGAAGTTTTCATCACTTGCGCGGTCACTGGATCAGGCGGAACCCAAGATCGTAGCCCGCATGTGCCGCGCTCACCCAAGGAAATCGCCGACAGTGCGATTGCCGCAGGCAAGGCGGGGGCGGCGGTTGTTCATTGCCACGTGCGCGATCCTGAAACGGGGGCACCATCACGAGATCTTAAGTATTATCGTGAGGTTACGGACCGTATCCGCGATGCCGATGTTGATGTTGTCCTGAACCTGACGGCGGGTATGGGCGGCGATATAATCTTTGGTTCTCCTGAAGCACCATTGCCGCTGAACCCCAACGGCACCGATATGGTCGGCGCGACAGAACGTGTGGCGCATATTGCAGAATGCTTGCCAGAGATCTGTACGCTGGATTGCGGCACAATGAATTTTGCCGAAGCTGATTACGTCATGACAAACACGCCCGGTATGCTGACTGCGATGGGGCGCATGATGACCGCATTGGACGTAAAACCCGAGATCGAGGCCTTTGACACAGGGCACTTATGGTATGCAAAACAACTGGTTAAGGACGGCGTTCTTGAGTCGCCTGCTTTGGTCCAGCTGTGCATGGGGGTACCATGGGGCGCACCGGATGATTTGAATACCTTTATGGCGATGGTCAACAATGTGCCTGACGATTGGACGTTTTCAGCCTTTGGTTTGGGACGCAATCAGATGGCCTATGTTGCGGCATCTGTATTGGCAGGGGGCAACGTGCGCGTTGGTCTGGAAGACAATCTGTGGCTGGGCAAAGGTGAGCTGGCGCAGAACTGGCAGCTGGTTGAACGGGCTGGAACTATCATTGAAAACTTGGGCGCACGGTTGATCGGTGCTCAAGAAGTTCGCGATAAACTGGGGCTGACAAAGCAGGCTCCAAAGGGGTGAAGATCGACGTCGGTATAACGTCGGTATTTGGTAGGTGCCCAAACCTATGCCTACGACGGAACCGCGGTTTGCGCACCAAACAGGGTGAAGCCTTGATAATCATGTGGGTGGATGGAGGTTTCCGCACCGCGGTTTTGGGAACACCATCGCGCCAGGTTGGTTACATTTTGGATCGCAAACCAAATCCAAGAAAAGACCGCTTGAAAGCGGCAATTGAGTTTTTGCAATTCTACGGTTGGGACACCCGCCGACTAAAAAGGACAAAGTTATGACAAAGATAGCAGCAATCATTGGCGGTGGTGTAATTGGTGGCGGTTGGGCCGCGCGGTTTTTGTTGAACGGTTGGGACGTGCGTGTGTTTGATCCCGACCCCAATGCAGAGCGTAATTTTGAAGAAGTGTTGGGCAATGCGCGCCGCTCTATGCCGGGGTTGGTCGATGTGGCGCTACCTGATGCGGGCAATCTGTCGTTCCATCATACTATGGCGGAAGTTGTAGAAGGTGCCGCGTGGATCCAAGAAAGCGTGCCAGAGCGGTTGGAAATCAAACTGAAGGTGTTTCAGACTTTGCAAAAGCATTGCGCTGAGGATGCGGTGATCGCGTCCTCAACCTCTGGCTTTAAACCCAGCGAATTGCAGGAAGGCGCAATTCGCCCTGAACAAATCATGGTCGCCCATCCCTTTAACCCCGTTTACCTGATGCCGCTTATTGAGTTGGTCCCAAGCGAGATCACTGACCCTGCGCTGGTTGCAAAGGCCAAAGAGGTGATCACCTCAGTTGGGATGTTCCCTCTGCATGTGCGCAAAGAAATCGACGCCCATATCGCAGACCGTTTTTTGGAAGCGGTGTGGCGTGAAGCCTTGTGGTTGGTCAAAGACGGTGTTGCCACGACAGAAGAAATTGACAACGCAATCCGCTATGGCTTTGGCATTCGCTGGGGGCAGATGGGTCTGTTCGACACATATCGCACCGCTGGCGGCGAAGCGGGTATGCGCCACTTTATGGCGCAATTTGGTCCAGCGCTGAAATGGCCATGGACCAAATTGATGGATGTGCCGGAGTTTACGGATGAATTGGTTGAACTGATCGCTGGTCAATCTGATGAACAGTCGGGTCACATGTCGATTTCAGATATGCTGCGTATTCGTGACAACAATCTGGTTGCGATGATCCGTGCGCTGAAGGGCCAGGATTTTGGTGCAGGCGCATTGATGAACAGCCATGAGGCCGGATTGCGCAAGGGCACGATCCTGTCGGCGCGCATGGATGAACTTGAGGATGTGTCCCAACCCATCATGACCGTGCGCCGCGCGGTGCCTTTGGATTGGACTGATTATAACGGCCATATGAATGAGGCGAAGTACCTACAAGCCTTTGGTGATGCCACGGATCGTTTCATGGAAATGGTAGGATGTGATGCGGAATACATCGCGACTGGCGGCAGTTACTTTACTGCTGAAACCCATATCCGCCACGTGGATGAAGCCCTCGCAGGCGCATTGATCGAAGTGCGCACCCAAGTGTTGATGGGTGCGGGTAAAAAGATGCACCTGTGGCATGAGATGTATGAGGGCGATCGACTGTTGGCGACTGGCGAACATTTCTTGCTGCACGTCAGCTTGGAAACCCGCCGTCCCTCTGAACCAAGTGACGCAATTGTTGCAGCCGTGGAGCGTGTTGCGGCTGCGCATGCAGCACTTGGAACACCTGAAGGCGCTGGGCGCGCAGTTGGTCAACGTCCGTGAAACGCGTCCTTGTCACGGCGGGTGGATCGGGGATTGGTCACGCGATGGCCACGGGGTTCGACGCCGCAGGTTTTGACGTGTGGGTGACGGATGTTGACGAAGCCGCCTTGGCTGATGTCCCGTCCAATTGGATCGCTGTGCGCTGTGACGCCAGCAATGAGGCAGAAATGGCCGAGTTGTTTGTGCGTTTGGATGGGCTGGACGTTTTATGTGCCAATGCAGGGATTGCAGGGCCAACCGCGTTGGTCGAGGACATTGATCTGTCCGAGTGGCAGCGGTGCGTGAGCGTGAATTTGGAAGGCGCGTTTTTGGCCAGCAAATATGCGGCCCCCATGATGAAGGCCGCAGGATCCGGCGTGATCACAATCACGTCCTCCACGGCAGGTATTTATGGATACCCCAACCGCGCGGCCTATTCCGCAGCCAAGTGGGGCATGATTGGATTGATGAAGACACTTGCCATGGAGCTGGGCCCATTTGGCATCCGTGCCAATGCGATCTGTCCGGGGGCAGTTGAAGGGCCCCGCATGGAAGGTGTGTTGGAGCGTGAGGCCACAGCCAAAGGCATGACGCGGAAGCAGG
>Ga0206130_10005823_pt1 | contig 14416 bp, 10 predicted proteins | sample Helgoland_Spring_9_FD_148637 | JGI IMG/M metagenome (GOLD analysis project Ga0206130, IMG submission 148637) | Pelagic subsurface seawater microbial communities from Kabeltonne, Helgoland, North Sea - Helgoland_Spring_Bloom_20160512_1 | ecosystem: Environmental > Aquatic > Marine > Epipelagic ... | reverse complement strand
CTTGAAAGCTGCGAAAGGCACCGAGCAGATGCCTGATGGCGAAACCTGCGCGCGACGACTGATCGGTGTCTTTCCGGAATTGCGGCAGCGCGCGAGTGGGAGCTTTGCGGATATCCGCAAGCTGTAGCTGTGCACGTTTCAAGCGCGGCGTGCCTCGTACGTAGCGACCGGGTTCAGCCCAGGATCACGTGCGGTGGCAATCGCGGCGCAGTGCCCTCCATGTATCGGTGCGTCAGCTGGAGGGAAACGCTCCGTCGTTTCCACGCGTGTGCGGGGCGCAGCGGCGCGGGTGGCGTCGTTGTTTCGAGCGGTATTGCTGTCTGCGCTCTAATCGCGGGATGAACCCGCTCGCTACGAGGTTCGAACGTAGCGACTGGGTTCACCCCAGGATCGCGTGCGGTGGCAATCGCGGCGCAGTGCCCTCCATGTATCAGTGCTTCGGCTGGAGGGAAACGCTCCGTCGTTTCCACGCGCTTGCGGGGCACGCTGGACCGGTGGCGTGGTTGGTTAGATCGGTATTGCTGTCTGCGCTCTAATCGCGGGATGAACTCGCTCGCTACGAGGGGCCGGAGGTAGCGACTGGGTTCACCCCAGGGCCGCGTGCCACTAGCGTGCAGTGGGAAAGCCGGCGCGTTCCGGATATTTTTCAATGAACTTGAGGAACATATCTTTCGCTACTGGACCTGCAGTGGAGCCGCCGTGGTAGGTGTGGCTTTCGCGGGTGCCTTCGACCATGACGGCGACGGCGATTTGTGGATTCTCCAGTGGAGCGAAGCCGATGAACCAGGCGAGGTTCACTTCTTTACCGTGAGCGCGGAAGTCGGCGGTGCCAGTTTTGCCGGCAATGCGGAAGTCGTCGATTTGCACCAAGCGACCGGTGCCGTCGGGGCCGACGACTCGCTCCATCCCTTCCCAGAGTAGGCGCGTTTGTTCGGCCGTCAGACCGATCGATTCGCCGCCATGCTTGACCTGCATGGCGTCTTCGCGCGAGAGGGCTTTGAGGGTTGGCTTGGTGCGCGTCTCGCCGCGTGCAATCGAGGCAATGGCGGTGGCCATTTGCAATGGGGTCTGCAGGAGAAAGCCTTGACCGATGGCGGTGTTGGCGGTGTCGCCAGGCACCCAGCCGCCGATGCCTTTTTCCTTTTTCCAGGCTTTGGAAGGCACGACGAGGCGGCGGGTTTCAAACGGGATTTCGATGCCAGTTCTTTGATCGAGGCCGAAGCGTTTGGCTTCGGCGCTGAGCAGATCGATGCCCATCTTCAAGCCTTCGGTGTAATAAAATACATTGCAGCTGCCTTCAATGGCCGCGGGCAGATCAGTTTCGCCATGACCGTAGCGCGAGTGGCAGCGGAACACGCGGTTGCCGACTCGGTGCATTCCTTGGCAATCGTGCGAAGTGTCGACGTCGATGATGCCGTTGCGCATACCGGCGATCGAGGTGATGAGCTTAAAGGTGGAGCCGGGCGGGTAGGAGAGTTGCACCGCGCGGTTGAGCCATGCGCGGCGCTGGTTGATGGCTTCGAAGGTCTTGCGCGGGATGAAGGGGCTCAGGTCGTTGAGATCGTAGGTCGGATGGCTGACTAGGGCGAGTACTTCGCCGCTGTGAATGTCGAGCGCGATGGCCGCACCGGTACGTTCGCCGATTGCAGTTTCGGCGGTCAACTGTAGATCGATGTCGATGCTGGTGATGAGATTTTCGCCTTGTTTGGGCGCGATCATATCGAGCCGTGTATCTTGAAAGCCGAGCGGGTCGACGCGCCAGAGCTCCATCCCTGTGCTGCCGGAGAGCAGGTCGTTGAAAGAGTGCTCGAGTCCGGTTTTGCCGAGTTTGGTTTTAAAGGTGAAGGTCTTGATGCCATCGTCGGGGAACTCGTTCGAGTCGGGCAGGGCGTTTTGCACGTAGCCGAGCAGATGAGCCGCGGCGCTGCCGTAGGGGTAGAAGCGAGCGGTGCCGGTGTGGATTTGAATCGGCGAGTTGACTGGGAGTTGTTCGACGAGTCGGGCGTATTGGTCGGGAGTGAGGTCTTCGACCAACGGCAGTGGTAGCAGGAGTTGCTCGTTGAAGTGCCGGATCAGCGTCCTTTCGGGCATGGAATCGCCTCTGCCCGAGATGGCATTGATCTTGGCGATGTAGCGGTTGACGACGTTGAGGCGCGCGGTCCATGCGCAATCACTGTAATTCGGCGTGGCTGGGTCGTGTGGGCGCTCGTCTTCGGGCGTGTTTTGGTATGCATCTTTGATACGCACCCGTTCGGCGTTGATGATCTTCGAGTATTCTTGACGAAAATCGAGGCGCAGGTCGTCGAGGTAGGCGACGGCTGAGTAATGTGGGCGGTTGCCGACCAGTAGGTTGGCGTTGCGATCATAAATATCGCCGCGAGGGCCGGGGGTAAGTACACGTCGCTCAGTTTGGCGTTTTTCAATTTCTTGGTATTCGCTAATGTCGATCAACTGGCTCGAGCCGAGCCCGCCGATTAGTACGGCACTGGCGGCTAGGACGATCCATAGAAAAAACAGAATGCGCGGATTTTCTCCTCTATGCACATCGTATTGACTCATAGCATCGGGAATTCGTCAGGCTCAGTGTCGACATGGCAGAGTTCGAACAGTAGGCGCTGAAGGTTAAAAAACCAAGGAGCGATGATGAGTAGCGCTGCGTGGGAGATTGCCGCCGTGATCACTATCTGCAGCCAGAAAGCGGGCGCGCTGATATAGTGAAGTCCTTCGCCGATTGTGAGCAGCACGAGACAGGCAACGTTTGTGATGTGCGCGAGTAAGATCGGGTGGTAGTTGTGCTCTGTGCGGAAGCGTATCCGTGCCATTGTGATGAGCGTGCCCATGACTAGAAAGCCGCAAGTGAAGAGGCCGAAGGTTGCAGGCAGGGCAGCATCGACCCAGAGTCCAGTGAGCAAGATGCAAATAAAGAAGGAGCGGTGATTTAGGTACAGTGCGGGCAGCACGAGCATGGGCCCCAATAGCACTAAATACAGCGATAGCGGAGCCAAGCTGGAGTTAACCAACAGGCAGAGGAAGAGCAGCAGCGCATTCGTCGCGAACAAAATGATGGCGCGTGGGTCAAGGAACATCGCGGTCGTAATTGAGAGGGTTCAAGGGAATGAGCACCGAGACTTCTTGCAGGCTAAGTAAGCGTTTGTCTAATCGCACGCTGCCGGCTTGGAAGATGCCAGTACTGCCTGGTTCGAGCCAACTGACGCTGCCGATCATGAGTCCCGGCGGAAAGGTGCCGCCCAAGCGTGTTGAGACGAGTCGGAGCGGGTTTTGTGTGTTGGCGACTAGATCTTGTGGCGCATCGCGCACTTCACCGATGGGCCCGCCGAAGCCGCTTTGCGGCACGCCTTGGTAGACCACGGGGCGAACGTCCCCTTCGAAGCTGGCGGCCATGCGAAAGTTTGGGCTGCTGATGAGCTCGACGCGGCTGGTGAAGGCGTTGACTTCGACCACTCGGCCGACGACGCCACCCGCGAAAATCACCGCCGCACCTTCGGTGATGCCATAGTCCTCGCCCTTGCGGATGACGAGCTGTTGCCACCATGCGCTGAGGTCACGGCGAATCACGCGCGCGACTTGATAGCGGAATTCGCGCCGACTCGGCATGTCGAGGATTGATTCGAGGCGCATGACTTCGGTTTCAAGGGACTTGTTGCGCTGGTCTAGAAGTTGATAAAACGCTTTTTGCCGTGCGAGTTCTTGGCCTGCTTCGATTAGCTCGATTTTTGAATGACTGCGTCGTGCCCAGAAGCTTTCGAGGTCATCCAGATAGGAGGATACGATCCACGCGGGTGCTTGAAATTCGGTGAAGCTGAGCTGCACAAATGGCAGGAACGACTTGGACAGGGTCGGCACGATCCACCAACCAACAAGAAAGACGCCTAAGGCGACGATCGGCTTGAACTTATCGAGGCGGAATTTCGCCACGTGCAGCGCTTATTTCGGGTTCCCAGTGAGGTCTTTCAATAGAAAGGCCAATTCCTCCAGCACCAAACCGGTGCCGTTCGCGACCGCACTGAGTGGGTCCTCCGCAATGATAACCGGTAGACCCGTCGCATCGCTTAGCAACTGGTCGAGGCCACTGATCAACGCACCGCCACCAGCGAGGACGAATCCACGGTCGATGAGGTCTGCAGAAAGTTCCGGCGGGCAGCGCTCCAGCGCGTTGCGAACCATCTCGACGATCGATGTCATGGTATCCGCGAGGGCGTCTCGGATTTCGGTGGATGAAATAGTGATGGTTTTAGGCAGGCCGGCGACGGAATCGCGCCCGCGCACTTCCATGGACAGTTCTTCTTCGAGTGGGAAGGCTGAACCGACACGGATCTTGATCTCTTCGGCAGTGCGCTCACCAATCATCAAATTGTAGGCGCGCTTCATATAGTTGATGATCGCGTTATCGATCTCATCGCCACCGACGCGAATACTTTTGGTATAGACCACACCTGCGAGGGAGATAATTGCCACTTCGGTGGTGCCACCGCCGATATCGACGATCATGTTCGCGGCAGGTTCATCAATTGGTAGGCCTACGCCAATCGCGGCGGCCATCGGCTCGGCGAGTAGGACGACGTCGCGCGCGCCGGCACGAATCGCGGAGTCTTTAACGGCGCGGCGCTCGACTTCGGTGATTCCCGAGGGAACAGCGACGACGATGCGCGGCGCGACAAAGGTTTTAGTTCGGTTTACTTTCTTAATGAAATACCGAAGCATGGCTTCGGTGATTTCGAAATCGGCGATCACGCCGTCCTTCATCGGGCGGATGGCGGTGATGTTGCCGGGCGTGCGTCCGAGCATTTTTTTCGCGTCCGAGCCGACCGCACAGACCTTCTTGGTCGATGTGTAGATCGCGACTACACTGGGCTCGCGCAGGACGATACCCTTGTCTTTTGCAAACACGAGTGTGTTTGCAGTGCCTAGATCGATTCCGATGTCGTTTGAGAGAAAGCCGAACACGTGTTTAAGATTTTTAAGTGCAATGACCTCCGAGTGCAGAGGTCTATGAAGTTTTTCACGCGGAAGGTTCTGAATGTCAAATAATTACCACCTTATAACGCTGTAGGCTTGGTGTTTTGCTGCAGGTAGCCCTAGCCCGTCGGGGTATTTGAGCATAATCAGGTCGGGGTCGTCCGATCGGGTAGCGCCGCCAAAGCAGCGCTACCCGCGGTGGTCACGATGGTAGGGGGTCTTTCATAGCTGCCGGCTCTGACTGGTGCGAGTGAGGCCTAAAGCAAAGAGTCAAAATCGGTGCAGAACCCAGAATCTTCTTGCGATACCTAAGCTGCAGAAGGCATATTTCATCGCATCTATGGACACATATATTGACTATTTAAAAGAGATCGACGAACGAAAATGTCAGGGCTTACACCCGCTACCAATCGACGGTGAGGCATTGTTAGCCGAAATAATTGAGCAAATAAAGGATTCCGCCAACGAGCATCGCAAGGACTCGCTTAACTTTTTTATTTACAACACCTTGCCGGGTACGACCAGTGCTGCGGGTGTTAAGGCTGCGTTTTTGAAGGCGATCATTGTTGGTCAATCGGTGGTCGAAGAGATCACACCTGCGTTTGCCTTTGAACTGTTGTCTCACATGAAGGGTGGCCCCTCCGTAGAGGTGCTGCTTGATTTAGCTTTAGGTGATGATGCCGCGATCGCGAGCGATGCGGCAGACGTTCTCAAGACCCAAGTATTCCTGTATGAGGCGGATACAGATCGCCTCGAGGCCGCTTACCAGGCCGGGGATGTAATCGCTAAAGACATTCTCGAGAGCTATGCCCAGGCCGAGTTCTTTACCAAGCTTCCAGAGGTCGTCGAAGAAATCGAGGTGGTGACCTATATCGCTGGCGAGGGCGATATCTCGACTGATTTACTGTCTCCCGGCAATCAAGCGCACTCGCGGGCCGACCGTGAACTGCATGGTAAGTGCATGATCTCAGAGGCGGCACAGGCTGAGATCCAAGAACTGCAGAAGGCGCATCCCGATAAGAGTGTGATGTTGATCGCCGAAAAGGGCACCATGGGCGTGGGCTCCTCTCGCATGTCAGGGGTTAACAATGTGGCTCTCTGGACTGGTAAACAGGCCAGCCCTTACGTGCCATTCGTCAATCTTGCTCCGATTATTGCAGGGACCAATGGCATATCCCCGATCTTTTTGACGACAGTCAGTGTGACTGGCGGTATTGGAATCGACCTCAAGAATTGGGTGAAGCAGTTAGATGCGGACGGTCACCCAGTCTTGAACGAGAGTGGCGATCCTGTGCTTGAGCAGGTGTACTCGGTTGCGACCGGCACTGTGCTGAAGATTAATACCAAGACGAAGAAATTGTATAACGGTGACCAGGAGCTGGTGGACATTTCATCGGCCTTAACGCCTCAAAAAGTCGAATTCATCAAGGCGCGTGGCTCCTATGCGATTGTGTTTGGCAAAAAGCTGCAGAGCTTCGCGGCTCAAGCACTCGGCGTCGACCTAGAGCCAGTTTTTGCGCCTTCCAAAGAGATTTCACATGCAGGGCAAGGGCTCACCGCAGTTGAAAAGATCTTTAATCAGAACGCCGTTGGCGTGACCGAAGGAGCCGTGTTGCACGCCGGCTCGGATGTCCGAGTTCGTGCCAACATCGTCGGCTCTCAGGACACCACTGGCCTGATGACTTCTCAGGAGTTGGAAGCGATGGCCGCAACAATCATTTCACCGACTGTGGATGGCGCTTACCAATCCGGATGTCACACCGCCTCTGTCTGGGATAAGAAAGCGCAGGCTAACATTCCTCGACTCATGCAGTTCATGCATAAGTTCGGTCTTATCACGGCGCGTGACCCAAAGGGTGTCTATCACGCCATGACGGACGTGATCCATAAGGTTTTGAATGACCTGACTGTGGATGAATGGGCGGTCATTATCGGTGGAGATTCACATACCCGTATGTCCAAAGGCGTGGCTTTCGGGGCGGACTCTGGAACCGTGGCCCTCGCGCTCGCGACGGGTGAAGCAACGATGCCAATTCCTGAATCGGTCAAAGTCACCTTCAAGGGCGATTTAAAGGACCACATGGATTTCCGCGACGTGGTGCATGCGACGCAGACTCAAATGCTCAAGAAATTTGGCGACAATGTATTCCAAGGCCGAGTGATTGAAGTTCACCTGGGCACTCTACCTGCCGACCAAGCGTTCACCTTTACGGACTGGACTGCGGAAATGAAGGCAAAGGCCTCGATCTGTATTTCTCAAGACGAGACGCTAATTGAATCTCTGGAAATCGCCAAGGGCCGCATTCAAATCATGATTCAGAAGGGCATGGATAACGATGGACAGGTGCTGCAAGGCTTGGTCAACATCGCGGATAAGCGTATTGTAGAAATTCGTTCAGGCGAGAAGCCCGCGCTGATGCCAGATGCGAATGCCAAGTATTCTGCTGAGTTCGTCGTCGATCTAGATCAAATTGTTGAGCCTATGATCGCAGATCCGGACGTGAACAATGATGACGTCTCCAAGCGCTATACGCACGATGCGATTCGCGAACTCTCTTACTATAAGGGTGAGAAGGTAGTCGATCTTGGTTTTGTCGGTTCCTGCATGGTTCACAAGGGCGACCTAAAGATCGTTTCGCAGATGCTCAAAAATCTGGAAGCGCAACAAGGTAAAGTTGAGTTCCAAGCACCGCTGGTGGTGGCCGCGCCTACTTATAACATCATTGATGAACTCAAGGCCGAAGGTGATTGGGAGATGTTGCAGAAATATTCTGGTTTCGAATTCGACGATGATGCTCCGAAAGGCGCGGCACGCACGGAATACGAAAACATGATGTATCTTGAGCGTCCTGGCTGTAACCTATGTATGGGTAACCAAGAAAAAGCTGCCAAGGGTGATACTGTGATGGCAACCTCGACACGCCTGTTTCAAGGCCGAGTCGTTGAAGATTCCGATCGTAAGAAAGGCGAGTCCTTACTTGCCTCGACACCGGTCGTTGTGCTCTCTGCGATCCTAGGCAGAACTCCGAACCTGGATGAATACAAAGCAGCGGTGGCAGGCATCAACCTAACAAAGTTTGCACCACCGACAGGTGTTTTGAGCCGCTAGTCTTTGTTGTTCGTCAGTTTTTAAATAGCTCAGGGAAATTTCCTGAGCTATTTTTTTGGCACATTTTCGGCTTTGGTTCTCCACAACTGCTACGGCATTTCGGTACTATTAGCAGATTATGTATTCGATGCCGGGATAACGCGGACGACACGGAGGTCATCCCTCCCTAGTTGTCTCATGCGTTATTGGCAGGGGCGCGCTCCGCCTCGTCCGCAGCAGGGCGAAAACGATCAGTGCCAAAAGGCTCCTTGTCGTAGCGACACGCTTGGGCTTTGCCTCTGCCAAGCCTACACGCCCCCTAGCTGCGTCCGACGAATAAAGCGACCAGGGTGCCGGTTCTGCTGCTCTACTCAAGTCTCGTTAAACACTCGAAACGATCGCTTGAGTTCGTGCCATTTCGACATCACCCCTGCGGCGATCGGGAATCAGCTATGCTTGATCGTAATCAAGGTGAGGTCGTCGGGTTGACCTTCATCGCCAGAAAAACGCTGCACACTGTTCATTAGCTGATTGAGGATCGATTGGGCGCTGCCGTTGCCGTGTGTTTTGAGCGCGTTCATAAGCCGTGCCCCAGAGTATTCCTCGCCGCTGGAATTGACGCTTTCGGTAACGCCATCGGTATAGAGAATCAACGCGTCGTCTTTGCTGAACGGCACGGTTTTGTCTTTGATCATGAGGTCGAAAATTTCGGGTGGCACCATGCCGAGAGCCATGCCTTGAGACTGGATGGTTTCGACGTTGCAAGTGCCATCGCTGGCGCGGTGGTAAAAGAATGGGAGCTCGTGGCCTGCGCGTGCGAAGGTGATCTCCTGCTTGGCTTGATCGATGATCGCGTAAATGATGGTGATAAACATATCGCGGCGCATCGAGCTTTGCATTTGTGCGTTGATGGCGCTGAGCACTTCGGCGGGGGAGTCCAGCTGATGCGAAATATGGCGCAGGTTTGTCTGACAAATTGCCATCAAGATCGAAGCAGAGATGCCTTTGCCGGAAACATCGGCGATGGCGACGCCGATTCGATTGTCATCAATGGCGAACACATCGTAAAGGTCGCCACCGATCTTTTGCGCGGCGGTATAGTGCGCAGCAAATTCAATGTTGGGGCTGGAGGGAAAATGGCTTGGTAGCAGTAGGCTCTGGATGTTACTGGCGAGTTCGATATCCAGATCGAGTTTGTTCTTCTCAATTTGGAGTTGCATGGCATCGCTATTATGCACCGCGAGGCCAACTTGTTCGGCGAGCGATTCGACTAGCGAAAAGTCGGTATCGGTAAAGGCGAGCTCGTCGGCGGGGTTGGCAACCGCGAGCACCGCGATGAGGCGGTCTTGAAAGAGCACGGGGGCGACGATGATAGAGCGGACTTTGAGCGCGGGGTCGTTGTGCTGGATGACACGCGGGTCGTTGCTGGCATCGGCGATAAGTTGCGCACGTTTAGACTTGGCGACTTGGCCGATCAAGCCTTCGCCCATTTTAAAGGTCTCGGATTTGAGGATGGTCTCGAGGAATTGTGTGCGGGTGGCAAGTTTGGCGCTGAGACCTTCCGGAAGTTTGCGCTGCGGCGGGAACAGGCCTTCGACGGCGATTCCTTTGAGCGTGTCGTCGTCGCGCTTTTCGAAGATGCAGGCACTCATCGCGCCGGTGCTGAGAATCGCGGCATGGATGATGCGTTGAAACATGGCGGCACGGTCACTGCCTTCAGCGACTGCCTCGACCATGTTGTGCATGAACTCGACGACGATTTGCTTCTCCTGCTGCAGAAGTTGCTTCTCGTCTTCGATGATTTTGACGTGTCTACGCTTACCAGCGTAGAGTAGCCACATACCAAATAGTCCGACTAAAGCTCCAAGGAAAAACGACATAAGGGTTCAGATCTTTTTGCGGGAGCCAGTATTAGTGCCTGCTCACTCCTTGTCTTGTTTTTCAACCTGATTTTTCAGGAAGGCGATGACGTCTTGAAATTTCGCCGCGTTCTCGGTGTCGGCCTTGACCAAATTTTCGTGCGCGTTGAGCACGTTCTTGGCTGCGGAGACTTCCATATTTTTAAGTGCCGAAAACTCGGCTGCAGCATCGGCATTGTCCGGAAGGTCCTCGCCGATGGTGAGCAAATTTTGCAGGCCGAGGTTGCAGACGAGTTCGTGGTTGCGCTCCCCGAGCTTACAAATGATCAATACGCCCGGAGGCGTTTGCTTGCGTAACTCCAGCGCGGTGCCTGCCAGGATGCCGAGGAAAGTGCTGTCCATCCCTTTACAATTCTCGAAGTCGAGCACGATGCGTGCCTTGCCTGCGCTGACCATCTCTGCGATGAACTCTCGAAACGTGTTACAGTTAAGATAGTTCGCCTTGCCGTGAATCTGAACCACGACGGGATCAGAGTAGGCACTGACTAAAAAAGTAGGCGGTAGAGGCTCACTCATGCGTTGGAGTTTTGCGGCAAATGATAGTCTTAGGATTTGGAGAGGATGTCGCGAAGGAAGTATTAGAGAATGCCACCTAAGCGGCAGCTACTCGACCTCAACAGCAGTATCAATTTGCACCGTGAGGTCAACCGTTTGTGTCGAGCCATCGGTTTTTTGATTTTCAGCAGCAGGCTTAGCCTTTGAGTGCTGCTTTGATTGCGTCGAAATTGGGTAGATCGTGCGGATCTTCAGCAGATTCGCTATAAATGATCACGCCGTCTTCATCGATGACGAAAGCAGAGCGCTTGGAGACGCCCTTGAAGCCGAGAAGGTCTGCATACAGCACATCGTAAGCGGCGGAAACGTCTTTGTTAAAATCACTGAGGAGTGGGAATTTGAGGCCATCGACCTGTGCCATCTTTTCTTGGGTAAACGGGCTGTCGACCGAAATGCCGTAAACGGCTGCGTTTAGGTCGGAGTAAGACGCGAGGCTGCTGCTAACGTCACACATTTCTTGCATGCACACGCTGGTGAATGCGAGCGGGAAGAACAGCAGGACAGTCTTCTTCTTGCCGAGGTTGTCGTCTAGAGAGATGTCCTGAAGGCCGTCGGCGTTCTTGGATTTGAGTGTGAATGCGGGTGCTTTGGTTCCGGTTGCTAATGCCATAATAAGAAGTGAGTAATAAGTGAGAAGTAAATTGAAAGAGAATAGAGCGCTTAATAAAGGAATACGCGGCGCTAATGTAAAGCGTCAGATACAAGCAGGCGCGGCTTTGTGCGCTGCTGCTGTCAATTTGTTTGCTAGGCGAGCAGTTTGAAGAAGATGCGTTTGCCTGCTTGGAAAATTAATTCGCTGGTTGGGCGGCTAATTTCTTGGTTGGGATCGTCTTGTTTGACGCTGTTGATCTTCACTGCGCCTTGCTGTACGAGGCGGCGGATCGCGCCTTTGCTTTCGAATAACTCGGATTGCGCCATCACTTCAAACAACGCTGCGCTGTCGGCGGTGCCGAGCAAATCGCTCCAAGTGAAGGTCGGCATGTCATCGGGAATTTTATTCTTCGAGAAAACTTGCTCAAACTGTTCCAGTTCATGCTTGCCGGCTTTCATTGAGTGGAATTGGCCGACCAGTGAGGCCGCGAGACGTTTTTTTGCCGCCATCGGGTGGCCTTGTTTGAGCTTAGCGATTTGTGTGTCGTTGGATTCGAGCAGCAGTTGATAGTAAGTCCACATCGTATCATCGCTGATCGACATGATTTTACCAAACATTTCTTTTGGTGAGTCAGTGAATGCGATGTAGTTGTCCGCGCTCTTCGACATCTTCTTGCTGCCATCCAGGCCGATCAGCAGTGGCATGGTGATGACTGCCTGCTCTTGCTTGCCCGCATCTTTCTGTAGAGCACGACCGACCAGCATATTAAAGAGTTGATCGGTACCGCCGATTTCGACGTCGGCATTGAGTATGAGTGAGTCGTAGCCTTGGATCAGCGGGTAAAGAAACTCAATGATGGAGATCGGGGCGTTGCCCTTGTAGCGCTTGGCAAAGTCGTCGCGTTCCAGCATGCGTGCGACAGTCATCTTGCGTGCCAGCTTGAGGCAGTCCTCGAAGCCCATATCATCGAACCACTCGCTATTATAGACGACCGTGGTCTTGTCCTCGTCGAGAATCTTGAAGGCTTGCACCAGATAAGTCTGCGCGTTGTCGATGATCTCATCCTTAGTCAGGACGGGGCGTGTATTCGAGCGACCAGAGGGATCACCGATCAGCGTGGTAAAGTCGCCAATGATGAGAATGGCTTCGTGGCCGAGGTCTTGGAACTGGCGAAGCTTATTAAATACGACGAGATGGCCGAAGGTGAGATCCGGGCGAGTCGGGTCGACGCCAAGTTTAACGCGCAGTGGTCGGTTGCCGTGCAGGCGATCCTCCAGCTCGGTTTCGCCGATGACGGTGTCGGTGTTTGTGCGAATGGTTTCGATCAGGCTCATTGAAAAGGAATTCAGAAGTTAGATGTCAGAAGTTAGAATGTGCCAAGGCGTTGACCTGCTGAAGTAAGAGAAGCTGATCTCGTTCGGCGTCCCGTAAAGGAAAAAGCGCTAACGGATGGTGATGTAGGGCTCAATTGAGCGATTACAGTTGGCAGATACGACAAACGCATCGCGGGCGTCGCTGTTCGCAAACAGGTAGAGCGCATAGCCGCCCCAGCCACCACCGCAGTATTTACGGCCGACGCAGGCATCGGCTGCGGGGAGTTCGAGCATGCCTTCTTGCAGTTGAGCGGCGTAGCTGAGACTGATTGCCTCACCGAGCTTGGCAATGTCGCCGGCAAACACCGCGTCCTTGGCGATGGCTGCAGCTTGTTCGATTAGATCGTAGTCGCGCAGGTTGTCGACATTGCTTGGCGTGTCGTGCGGGATATCAGTGTAGTGCAGCGCCATGTGGCCGCGAAGGAAGTCGCCGTTGCGCTTAAAATGTAGCACTGGGCGCGGTCCGCTGCGCCAGACGCAGACTCCGGTCTCGCGGATGATGGCAGGGTCTTGCCAGCCGACGCCGAGGTTGAGCTCGCTTTCGACGCCGTCGTTGCCGTTGAGCAGCGCCCACGCACCACTGCCGCCAAGTCCGGATTTGATTTCGTAGTCCCACTCGTTGAGCGAGACCATTGGTGAAATGGCACAGTTGACGATGAACGCGCCTGCCCTAGCATGGTGTGGTACGTCGAGCCAGCCGCCACCGAAATCGACACGGAGGGGCGCTTGGGCTGGAGTGCGAATATTGCGCACGATCGAGCTGGAGGATACCGGAGTGAACTGTGGCGGAGTTTTGGGCAGGGCGATGTATTTGGCACCGACTTCGGCGCAGAGTGCGCGTTTGATGTCTGCGTATTGATCGTCCTCAGTCACTGCCAAGACATCTGGGCGGATCTTTAAAAAGTGATCTTTGAAGTCGAGGCCGAGCTCTTCGCAGTCGCCGATCACGACTTGATCGATCACTTCGAGTGCCGTCATCAGGGCCAGCTTATGATCCTGTGGGATCGAGGTGCGGCGCTTCTTGTGCTCCCACAGCACCGCGTCGGAAGCGAAGCAGACGGTGAGGTGGCTGCCGAGTGCCCTCGCTTCGCGGAAAAATTGAATGTGGCCCGCGTGGAGGATGTCGTAGCAGCCGGAGATGAAGACTTTTTTCATATAAATAAGAAAGGTAGGATATATTCGAAAGAGTTTGTTGCTAGTAACAAAGCAAGGGTAGTGAAAAATTCCAACTTAATAGCAGATAAATATGCTGCATGGTTTTTGCTTATTTACCTTCTGTCTGAAGTGAGTATCAGAGTGGCATGTTTGAGTCGATTAATCCGGCAACGGGGCATCTCATAAAGCAATATCCTGCGATGTCTGCAGCGATGCTGACAGCTGTGTTGGAAGATGCGCGCAGTGCTGCTACGGCATGGGCACGGGTCGATGTGAGCGTGCGCGCCTCGATGCTTGAGCGGCTGGCGACTTTGTTGGAAATGAACCAGCAGGCCTTGGTTCGACTGATTGTGCAGGAAGTGGGTAAGCCGTTGGCGGAAGCGCGGGCGGAGCTCGATAAGTGTGCGTTACTGTGCCGCTATTACGCGACGCATGCGGCCGATTTTTTGGCCAGTGAGTCGATTGAGACTGCGGCACAAGACAGCCAAGTGAGCCATCAGCCGCTGGGGGTGGTGCTGGGCATTATGCCGTGGAATTTCCCGTTTTGGCAGGTGTTTCGCTTTGCCGTGCCGGTGCTCACTGCGGGTAACACTGCGTTGCTCAAGCATGCGCCGAATGTGTGTGGCTGCGCATTGGCGATCGAGGCCTTGTTCCTGGAGGCGGGTTACCCTGAGGGCGTGTTGCGCGCCCTGTTGATCGAGGTCGATCGGGTCGAGTCGGTGATTCAGCACGATGCGGTGCAGGGCGTGGCCTTGAC
>Ga0206130_10005814_pt1 | contig 14431 bp, 14 predicted proteins | sample Helgoland_Spring_9_FD_148637 | JGI IMG/M metagenome (GOLD analysis project Ga0206130, IMG submission 148637) | Pelagic subsurface seawater microbial communities from Kabeltonne, Helgoland, North Sea - Helgoland_Spring_Bloom_20160512_1 | ecosystem: Environmental > Aquatic > Marine > Epipelagic ... | reverse complement strand
CAGCACCGGCAAATTCAAAGCCGAAGGCAAAGACGAAATGAAAAAACGCGGCCTGAAGTCGCCTGATTTAGCCGACAGCTTGGTGCTTACTTTCGCAGGACAAGCGGTTGCCGCGAGTGGCGCGTCTTCCGGCTGGGGTTTTAAGCAGACGTTAGACTACGGCAATGCTGAATGGATAGTTTGAATGGCTGGATTGCTAGACACCCGTTTGGCGCGTGAGGAAGCGTCAATCTTTGACGAGCTTTACGCGGCGGCACGACAGCAGGAAGCCGCTTTAGACGAGCAAGGTCGCCGCTCTGTGCTTGGCGGATTGTTTAGCAAGGAACCTGTGCAGGGCATTGACACGGTACGCTTTGAGGGCATGCCGGGTTTGCTGTCCATGTTGACCCCAGCGGCGAAGGCTGTTGACGCGCCCATCTCGGCGTATCGCGGCTTGATACCTGATGATGACATGCTTGGCGAGGCGCTTGGCACGGCTGGTCTGGCAATGGGCGGCGGTGGTTTAGCTGCGGGGCGCTTGCCTGACGGCGCGGTGGCGGCGAATATTCCCGTCATGCAAGGCCGATCCCGCCAAGGATTGACCGATTTTTTTAACCCTGATGGTGTATCATGGGGAACCGACAGCAAGTCAACAGCCGAGCAATTCGCCGGTAAAGACGCTGGCTTGGTTTACAAATACAATGACGAGGGCAAACTTGAGGTTTCCGAAGCTGATAGTTACCTGCCCGGTCAGGTGTACGACCTCAATTATGATTTAGAAAACCCGATGCAGGTGCCGATTAAGGACACGCTTTGGACGCGAGAAAAAGAGCTTGCCAAAATTGCCGAGGCGAAGGCCAAAGGTCACGATGGTTTAAAGATTGTTCACGGCACGCCTGACGCTGACGGCAAATACCCAAAAACTGACTATGTGGCGTTTGACCCGTCACAGGTAAGCACGGTAAACGCCAACGCCAGCAAATCGGCTGGCTTGCTTGCGGCGGGTTTGCCAGAGCCGCGCAATGCTGGCGAGGCTATGGCGCAGCGTATTTTGGAAATGCGAGCGGCTGGCAAGGCTGGCGATGTAACCGACGAAATGATGGCGCAAGCTGACCCGCAATATATGTTTAACAATACGCCCTTGGATATGTCTGAGGCGGCTAGAATGGCTAGGGCAGGCAGATTTGACGCTGATGCGTACCACGCGACAGGAAACGATTTTGCTCAATTTGTGCCAAGTAAGTTTCGGGGCGCTTCATTTTTTGGACCCACCCCAATTGGCGCATCGTCTGGGGCCAACGCTAGTAAAAATGAAGGCATAGGCAGCGGGTCAAACATCACCATCCCCGTAAAAATAGACGCAAGCGGCGTTGAGGGGCTTGGCGCTTATTCAAGAAAATTAGATAACGATTTTCGTAGCAGCCTGACTGACCGAGTATATAGCGAAGCCGAGCTAGACAAAATGAAATCGAACGGTGACTTTCCAAGATACACAGATTGGACAACATTTTTTGATGATTTCACGGATTACGATGCGCTCCGCGCATTCCGAGATGCCAACCCAGACGGCTCTATCCCAGATGGCATTATTGCCTTTAAGCCGAAGCAAGCAATCAAGTATGGCCCGAAGCTAACACACGATTTGTCAGGTAGGCAGTTTGCGCACTACAGCGAAGGTATGAGCGAAAAGCCAACGTCTGATTATGTAAAGTCTCAAGGAAACACTGGCTTTACTATGTCAGATGAAAGCGGCATTGCCTTGGCGGTTACCAACCCAGCCAACATCCGTTCTCGTTTTGCTCGGTTTGACCCTGAGTTTTCGCACTTGTCCAACTTATCAGCCGCCAACGCCTCACCCTTAACGGGCCTTATGGCGATGCAAGCCCAGCCCCAGCCTGACTTGGCCGCAGAAATCCGCGCCTATTTGGAGAGCATCCAGTGAGCATATTTGACTTCCTTTTTGCGCGAGGCGCAACACCAGAGCAGCGCGACAAGAATATCTTTCTTGATATGATTGACGGCGGCGGCAGGTTTGGCGCTGACGATGACTTTAAGGGTGGCCCACTTGGCATTTCTGCGCTTTTAAATGCGCTTGGCGTTAATCCATACGGCTCAACAAATGCGCAGCCGTCCAGCCCACCGCCACGCGCTGCACCCGTTGGCAAGCCAGCGCGGCAAAGCGCACCACGTCCGGCCTCACCGCTTGACCTTGTGGACTTCATTACGGCGAATAATAACCTTGGCCTTCGCCCCAGTACAGACGCAGAGCTAACGGCAGCTTTTGACCAGCCTATTCCTGTTTCACCTACAGCAAGACCTTTTGACGGCGCTGGGTTTGGCTACACGGCTCCACCCCCTGCCCCACCAATGGGAACCAGCTTTGGCAATCTCGGCAATCCTGTAGATATGAACCGCGATCTTGGCTTACTTGCCCCACAGGTTGCCCAAGAGGTAGCGACAGCGCCGCCGGTGGATTATTTCAGTGTGGCGACAAAGTATCCTGAGTTTTTTGCCTTTGTGAAGGCCAACAAGTCTAGCGGCTTAACTTATGACGAATTAGCGCGGAGCTTCCTCAAGATACCCGAAGGCACCCCCCAATGATGTACACTAAAGTTTACACCAAGCCCAAAAAATCGGCTGGCAAAGTTGAGACTGTCGCTGACAGCCAAACCAAGAAAACCCCAGCAAAACGCAAGTTGCCCAAAAAGCGGAAAGCTCAAAGCTGATGGATGACCTAGAGTTTAAATCTCTGCTGAAAGGCGAAATCTCGTCTGCCGTGAATCACTCTGACAGTGAATTTACAGCAGAGCGCGAGGAAACCTTACGCTATTACCTTGGCAAGCCGTTTGGCAATGAGGTTGAAAATCGCTCACAAGTGGTCAGCACTGAGGTTAGCGACACGGTAGAATTTATGATACCATCGCTGATTAAAATGTTTACGTCATCGCCGGATTTTGTGCGTTTTCAGCCGCGCACTGCCGAGGACGTTGACGCTGCCAAGCAAGCCACCGATTTGGTGAATTTTGCCATTTATCAGGATAACCCGCAGTTTTTCGCCAAGTTCCACAATTGGATTAAAGACGCGCTTTTGTTTCGCACCGGCGCTCTCAAGGTTCACTGGCTGGAAACCGATGAGGTTGAGACTGAGCAATACGAAAGCTTAACCGAAGATGAGGCCACGTTACTGGCGGCTGATCCGGCGGTTGAAATTGTGGCGCAGGAAGTCACAGAAGTTGGCCTTGCTGTCGGCGGTGAAGATGTACCGCTTGAGCGCACGTATAGCGTTGAGATACGCCGCAAGGTCAAAGCGGGTGCCGTTAAGATTGACAACGTGCCACCCGAAGAGTTGATATTCAGCCGCCGCGCTACTTCGCTTGAGGATTGCGATTTTATTGGCCACAGAACGCTTGTTCGCGCTGGCGACTTAATTGCCCAAGGCTATGACGAGGACGTCATTCTGCGCCACGCTGGGCAAGGCTCTGACAATACGAGTGATACCGAGCGACAGACCCGCTTTGAGGAAATCGAGAGCGGCGATAATGGCGAGGCTAAAGACCCGTCTATGCGCGATGTGCTGATTACCGAGGCTTACATGCGCTGCGATTATGACGGCGATAATATAGCTGAGTTGCGCCGTGTGGTTTGCTTAGGTGACGGCGGTGAAGTTTTGGAAAACGAGCCGTTTGACAAAGTGCCGTTTTGCTTATTGTCGCCTATCCTCATGCCGCACCGCATGATTGGCCGCTCTGTTGCCGAGTTGGTCAAGGATGTTCAGCTTATTAAGTCGACCACGCTACGCCAGCAGCTTGATAATTTTTACCTCACAAATAACAGCCGCGTAGCTGCCGTTGAGGGTCAGGTCAACTTGGATGACCTCCTGCATTCGCGCCCAGGCGGTGTGGTTCGTATGCGAGCGCCGGGAATGGTTCAGCCTTTGGCGGTTCCTCAGATTGGCAATGCCGGTTTTCAAATGCTGGACTATATGGACAGCGTTCGTGACCAGCGCACAGGCTTTTCAAAAGCCAGCATGGGGCTTGACCCTTCAACGCTGCAATCAACAACGGCAAGCGCAGTTAACGCCACCATTCAGGGCGCTCAACTGAAGGTCGAAATGATAGCTCGCGTATTTGCCGAAACGGGTTGCCGCGAGTTAGCCACGCAAGTTTTGCATTTGCTGCAGACGCACCAAGACGCTGAGCGCACAGTTCGCATTCGTGGATCGTTTGTGGCGATTGACCCGCGCACTTGGGAAAACGGCTTTGACATGAGCATCGAAGTTGGCCTTGGGAATGGCCGCGAGGATGAAAAAATGGCGATGCTACTGCAGATAGCAGGCAAGCAAGAGCAAATGCTGCAACAGCTTGGCCCAAGCAATCCAGTGTGCAGCGTGACGCAATACGTCGATACGCTCAAGCGCATTGTTGAGATGGCAGGCTTTGCCGATGCTCAGCAGTTCTTTAATTCCGGCCCAGAGGTTGACCAAGCGTTGCAACAGCAAACGGCGCAATCTCAGCAGGCAGACCCGGCTTTGGAAGTCGAGAAAATGAAGCTTGAGGCTGACATAGCCTTAAAGCGTGAGCGCATGACTTTGGAAATCCAATTGCAGCGCGAGAAAGCCCAAGCCGAGCTAGATTTACGGCGCGAGGAATTGCAGGCAGAGCTTGCGTTACGCCAGCAGAAAATCAATCTCGGCGGCTCAGTATCAACAAACTTACCACAGGCATAACCATTTATGAGTTTAGCTGACGAACAAGAGCGGGGCCGCAGGGCCACCGCAATATTAAGCGATCCTATCTTAAAGGAAGCGCTAAACGAGATTCGCAATTCCTACATTACAGCGTGGTCACAAAGTGACGATAGCGACGCGGAATTGCGAGAACGGGCGTTCTTTTTGTTACGTGCTGTTGATGCCTTTGAGGGGCATTTAAAATCGCTGGTCACAACTGGCGAAATGGCAACGCGGCAAGTGACGGACCCGTACCGCTAACTACGAAATCAAGGAAAAAATATGGAAGAAGGTACTCCGCAAGCGGAATCCGAAAGCCTGTCTATCGAACAGATAGTAGACCAAAGGGTAAGCCAGAGAAACGCCCCGCCAGAGGCGGCAAGCGAGACAGCAGACCCTCCCGCCGAAGCAATAGCAGAAGCAGAGGCACCCGAAGCAGAGGAAGTCGAATATGAGGCCGTTGAACCCGATGACGGGGAAAGCCAAGCTGAGTATGAAGCTGACGATGATGAGGGCGAAGAAGTTGACACAGAATTTGACCTGTACGCGCAAACCGTAACGGGCAAAGTCAACGGCGAAGAAGTTGAAATGACCGTCAGGGAAGCGCTTGAGAAAGCGCAAAAAGGCGAGGCAGCTAATCAGAAATTCCAAGAAGCCGCTGAAATCCGCAAGCAATACGAGAATAGGAACGCTCAGCTTGAGCAAACCGAAAACGAGTATCGCCAAGGTATTGACGCAATAGCCAAGCAAACGGCCCAACAGGGTCAACAGCAGTTTGGCTACAAAGACGCAGCATATTGGGACGCCTTACGCGAGGCAGACGTTGACCAGTGGAACACTGAGAAACACGAGTTGCGCGATTGGCAAGATAAGCAATCTGTCATCCAGCAAGAGCAAACCCGCATGTACCAGCAGCAAAAGGTGCGCGAGGAAACGCGATTGTTGGAACGCATTCCTGATTGGAAAGACCCAGCAATCAGAGCGGCGGAAACGCAGCAGCTTGTCGAACATGCGCAATCTGTTGGCTACACCACTCAAGAGATTACCACGTCACTCGACAGCCGCATGGTTGCTTTGGTGCGTGACTCTCATTTGCTGAAAAAGATGCTGGCCGACCAAGCCAGCAAAAAGCCATTAGCCGCCAAGAAAATCAAAGCGGCACCCAAGATGGTGAAAAGCGGTCAACCCAAATCCAACGCCAATTCTGCAAAATCGCGGGAGCGTGCAGCTTATGCCGACTTCCAGAAATTAGGTACGCAAGACGCGGCCTTAAAATACAGAATGGCCCTCAAGGGCCTATAGGGAAATACAACTATGGCTATCCTAACAACCACCGCCGCCATTGGTCAGCGTGAATCATTGTCTGATACGATTTATTCAATTGATCCGCGTGAAGTGCCAATGATGAGCGCTATGAAAAAGAAAACCACCAGCGCAATCAATGAAGAATTTCAGGTGCAAGAGTTGGCGGCAGCAGCCGATACCAACTCTGTGAATGAAGGCGCTGACTACTCATATGTTAACCCTGAGTTGACCGTAAGACTTGGCAACATCCACCAGATCAGCGTGAAGGCAGCGCAAGTTTCCAACACACTTGATGCAGTTGATAAAGCTGGTCGTGCGCGTGAGGAAGAATATGTAAAAATCCTCAAAGGCGTTGAGCTTAAAAAGGACATTAACAAGTCTTTTTACAAGAACGAAGCCAAGTCATCTTCTGACCCGCGCAAGGCTGGCAAGTTGCCGTCTTGGCTGACAAATGCGTCTGTTCCTAGCGACATGGCGGTCTCTGCTGGTACTGGCGCTGACGTTGCTGACTTCACAGGCACAGCGGCTGCGCTTACTTTGGCGAAAATTGACGCCGCAATGCTGGCCGCATATCAAGACGGCGGCAATCCCACCACGCTGATTATGTCGCCTGTCAACAAAGGCAACTTTAGCGGCCTGTCTAGTGGTTCGGTTGCGACTAACCAGATCACCAGTACAGCGCCAAAAGAGGCGTCAATCGTTGGCTCAGTTTCGCTTTATCTCAGCGACTTCGGAACTCTTAACGTGACCGTTGACCGTGCTTGCCCAGACAGTGAAATCTACCTGATTGATCCAGAGCATATCTGCATGGGTACACTGCCGGGTCGTGATTTCTCAGTTCAGGAAATGGCACCTACGGGCGACAGCACCAAGTTCGCTATTACCACAGAGTACACGCTGATCCCAACGGCTCCAAAGGCCCACGCTTATGTCGGCGGCTTAAACGGCTCCTAAACTACCCTCCCAAACTAACTAAAAGGGGCGCTTTCGGGTGCCCCTTTTTTATTGGAGCATTGCCAATGAAGCGATTAATCGACGCCCAGCCTGACGCGCACAAACGCACTTATCTGAGCTATGAGAACGGCAAGACCCACGTTGTAACTGAGCAAAAGCAAGACTACATACTTGACCACAACCAGCGCACGTCTGTGCTGCACAGCAAGGGCGATTTTATCGGCAACACGCAGGTACATCAGGTGCCAATTGCTGAAATGTCCCAGCTATTATACCACGATCTTTTGCAGAAATTCGGGCAACCGCACGAAAACCCGAATGAGTGGTTCAAGTTTCTCGAAAGCCACCAAAAGCTGAAAAAGACTAGCGCGAGGCTTATCTAATGGCGTTTACTTCATATTCGGCGCTCAAGGCCAGCATCGCCAGCTTTTTGGCGCGTGATGACCTGACCGTGCAGATACCCGATTTTATTTCTTTAGCCGAGGCGCGTATGTCGCGTGAGCTAAAGACCCGCACCCAAGTGAAACGCGCCACGGCGGCAACCATCGCAAACACAGAGTTTATCATTCTGCCAACAGATATGCGGCAAGTGAAAAACGTGAAGCTAAACACCAGCCCAAACAAGCAGCTAGAATATGTAACGCCTGCCGTTTATTATGAGCGTTACCCCAGCACAGGCGGCGGCACACCATCTGTGTATACCGTCATTGGCGCTGAGATAGGCTTTCGACCCATTCCCGACTCGGTGCAAACTGTCGAGATAATCTATACCGACGAAATCACACCTTTGTCGGATACTGTGGCAACCAATCGTGTGCTGCAACAACACCCGGACATTTATCTGTATGGAAGTCTGGCCCAAGCCCATGCGTTTCTTATGGATGACGCAAGGGCGCAACAATATGATGGGCTGTTCTCGCGCATCATTTCGGAAATCAAAAACCAAACCGATGCAGAGCGCTTTAGTGGCTCCCTAAGCATCTCAACTAGCTATTCAGGAGCATAACTATGTCAGCAATGAGCGATTTCTTAGAGCTTAAAATACTCGACCACATAACAGGGACTGCCAGCTACACCGCGCCGTCTGCCGTGTATCTCGGCCTATCAACTGGCGACTTCACCGATACGGGTAGCGGTTCGTCGGAGCTTACAGGCAATAATTATAGCCGCGTGAGTGTCGCCTTTGACGCGGCTGCATCTGGCGCAACTTCCAACACCAGCGCGATAGACTTCGCGGCAGCATCAGGCAACTGGGGAACAGTGAGCCACTGGGCGCTTTTTGATGCAGCTACAAGCGGTAACGCGCTCATTACGGGATCGTTTAGCGCAAGTAAAACCATTGAGACAAATGACGTGCTGCGTATCGCTGCAGGCGATCTTGACTTAACGGCGGCTTAAACCATGGCGGCAATGTCGGACACTTTAGAGACTAGCTTTCTTGACCATGTGACCGGCAATGCCGCCTATTCTGCGCCGTCTGCCGTATTTTTGGGCCTCACCACGTCAAGCGGTGGGTTTGCAGACGGCAACACCGGCACAGAGGTCGTTGGCAATGGCTATCAGCGCCAAGCGATAACGTTTAACGCCAGCTCAACATCCAGCATTGCCAGCAACGTAGCGGTCACGTTTCCCCGCTCAACAGCAGGTCAGGGGACGGTTTACGGCTGGGGCATCTTTACTGCGCAATCGGGCGGCGACTTGCTATACCACGGCATGTTTAGCAGCAGCCGCGATGTGCTGGTCGATGAGAGCTTTTACGTTGCAAGCGGCGCAATCTCGTTGACGCCAAGCGGTGCGATGCAGGGCTATGCCTTCCAAAACTGGTCAAACCTTGTTTTGCGAGGCACGTCTTGGGCAATGCCAACATCGCTTTATATGGCGCTCGACAGAACAAATGCCACCATTGGCCCTGCCTCGGCCTCGTTTACCGTTTTAGGCGGCGGTACTTTCGATGAGCCACGTTGGCACGATTGGAGCACCGGTACTGTAACGCACAACAGCACGGGCACCGCCGACCAACAGAACGCAAAAAGGCGAGCGGGAGTGGTGAACGGGTCAGCAGAGACCTTTGGAGGATACCAGAGGTGCCGTCTGGCGTATAACGCTGCCAGTAACGGATCTGCCAGCTTGGCGTACTCAGTTACCCGTGATGATGGCTTGTGGGACAACACAGCGGCTCGGAACGGTAATTGGGATAGCACCAACAGCCGCCGCCAAAATTGGGGCAAAACAGAGCTGCGCACGTGGACTGACCGCGTAGAGTTTCCCATTGCGGGCAACGACTACCCCGTCGTCGGCGCAGAAACCACGCCGCCGTACGGATCAGGCGTAGGTTACACCACCATTATAGGTTGGGCGGTGGTGACAGGATTGGGCGTGGTTACTGGCAGCTACACCCCAACCTCTGGAAAAAATTACGGAGAAATCACCGGCTGGGGCATTTTTGATGCGGAAACCCCACAGACCGGGAATTTATTGTTTCGCGGTGCATTCCCCAGCGCAATATCGGCAACTGATTTGCATGACGTTGTGCGTATTCCAGCATCAAATATGGCCCTAGTGGCGGCATAGGATAGACACAAATGAAACTTGTAAATCGTGCAAAAATGACAATCACGGCGGTGGCATCCAGTGGCACAGGCGCTCTGACGCTTGGCGCTGCAAGCTCTGGGTTTCAAACGTTTGCTGATGCAGGCGTGTCCAATGGCGAGACTGTGCGGTACACCATCGAAGGTCCAAATGCTGGCGATTTTGAGATCGGCTCTGGCGTATATACGGCCAGTGGGACAACTTTAAGTCGTACGCCAACTGAGTCCAGCAACAGCAACAACGCAATCACAGCGACCACAGATAGCGTTGTTTTCGTCACCGCCGCCGCCGCCGATTTGGGTGCAGCTGTGCATAGCGATATCAACGGCCTCGTCGCTCAAACAGGAATGGTTGTTGGCGACACTGCGCTGGTCACAGGAACCAACAAGCTCTACATGTATACGACGAGTGGCTGGTTTCTAGTTGCAACTATGACTAACACCAGCCCGTCTGCAATCACCGGAGCAGCCGCAAGTTATACTTTAGCGTCAGATGGCACAGCCACGGTCGTAACATTGGCCGCGACTGACCCCGAAGGATTCCCGATAACGTTTAGCCACACTGTGAGTACGGGCAGCTTAGGATCAACCGCAACGGTAACTCAAGGCACGGGCGCAAATGTAAACGTATTTACTGTAACCCCGTCTAGCAACTCTGCTCACGCCGGATCATTTTCGCTGACCTTTTCCGCTAGTGACGGTAATTCGGTCAGTCAGGCGATAAGTGCTTTCTCATTGGATTTCGAGCCGAGCCTGTCTAGCCCAAGCTATGATAGTAAAACGTTTGACTTTTCCACGGAGCAATATCGATGCACTGGCTTTTTGTTTAACTCAGACGGGTCGAAAATGTATAGTGTCGGCTGGGGTTCATCTCGCGTTCATCAATTCAATTTGTCAACGAATTTTGACGTGTCTACAGCCGCGTACAACAGTGTTGCTTTATTTATTGGCGGCGAAGCCAGTAGAGCATCGGGCATGAGTTTCAATTCTGATGGATCAAAATTATATGTAATCAATTTTTCTAACGATACTGCGTATGAATACGGTCTAACAACTGATTACGATTTATCCACAGCCTCATATAGTTCTTCAAGTTTTACCTTTTCGGCCCAAAGCCTATATCCGCAAGAAATCGCATTCAATGCTGACGGCACTAAAATGTATATCTTGGATGTAACTAATGCTGGGGTGTATCAATATAATCTAACAAGTGGTTTTAATTTATCCACAGCCTCATATAGTAATATAAGTTTCAGCGTATCAGGCCAACTTTCTTTTCCAACTGGCATGAGTTTTTCGTCATCAGGGAAAACGATGTTTATCGTAGGCAATAGTAACGATACTGCGTATCAATATAATTTAACAAGTGGTTTTGATTTATCCACAGCCTCATACAGTAATAACAGTTTTAGCGTTCAAGGACAGGCCTCAGACCCGCAAGCGGTGGTATTCAACTCAACTGATACGAAAATGTTTATTGCCAACTACAGCGGTGATGTCTACCAGTACAGTTTATAGGAAGCACAAATGACTAAATTCGCAAACCGCGCCAAAATGTCAATCTCTGGCACTGGCACGGACATGGAAATGCCCTAACAGATGCTAGGCTTTTCTCCCCTCTGCGCCAGCCCCCTCGCCGCAACTGCCGCCACAGGTGCCGCCGCTCCGCTCACCATCACCGCCGCCATTGCGGTCACAGCCACCGCCAGCGCTGGCTTAATACGCCCAGCCGCCGCGACAGCCGCGACAGCCGTCAGCGCCACAGCCAGCGCGGATCGTTATCGCACTGTTGATCCAGCCGCACCCGGTGCGCCGCAACTGCATTATTATTGCGCCAATCATTCGGCAATGGGCGGCTCAACTAATCACGCGGTAGCAAGTACGGCGTCCTATGTTGTTACCGTTGCCGCTGGCAAGTTTTATCTAAACGGCGTCCAGCAGCCGCTTATCAGCTTGGCCCCCGGCGCAATTTACACGTTTGACCAGAGCCATTCATCTAACGCAAATCACCCGCTGCGTTTAAGCACATCTGCTGGCGGCACCCATTTCGGCGGCTCAACCTACAGCACTGGCGTAACCTATGTCGGCACCCCCGGCAGCGCAGGTGCTTATACGCAAATCGTTGTTCCAGCCGCTATCGCAGTCACAGCAACTGCAATATCAAGTTCAATACAATACCCAATTTTAGCTGATGTTAATCTGGTGGTGACGGCCGCCACACTAACGCCAATCAGAGTGCGCAGCACAACCGTAACCGCTGCAACCGCCGTCACTGCAACAGCCATAACAAGGGCCATTCGCGGCGGCGCAATATCAGCGTCAACCGCCGTCACCGCTACAAATACGATCCTGCCAGACCCACTTAATTATTCGTCAAAGGACGTTTTAGCTGGCGCGATACCAGCAGCAAATCGCACCGCGTCAATCGCATCAGCAAGTGTTGGCCCAGCCGCGATTAAATACGTCTCAGCAGCGGTCAGCGTTTCGTTGTCAAATACAGCGGCGGCTAGTCGGGTTCGCTCCGTTGAGGCCACAGCCGCTATCGTTGTGTCAGGCACAGCCGAAATAGGCGGCTCTTTGGAAACAGCTTCGGCCTCGGCTGGCGTTGCCATAAGTGCCGTTGGCGGCAACCTGTTAAAAGTAAAACCGACCAGCGCCACCGCCGCCGTTTCGGCGTCAGCATCTAGCGCGGCAAATCGGGTTAGACAAGTTTCGGCCACCGCCGATATTAGCGTCACTGGCACGTCTGACCGAATGGCCTATATCGGCATGGCGGATGCCACACAAATCAGCGTTATTGCTGGCGCAGTTCCAGCAGGCGCAACTAAGTCAACAAGTGCGACAGCCGCAACAGCCGTCACCGCAACCGTAATTCCGCGCAAAGTTTTAAGCGCAACCGCAACCGCAAGCGCAGCTCTCGGCGCAAATGCAATCGCCACAAAGCTAACTCTCAAGATCACCTCTGCCAGCGCGGCCACGGCGGTCACAGCGGCGGCGTCTTGCGTTGGGTTAAAATCAGCCTCCGCAACAGCGCCAATTGTGGTGACAGGTACAGCCGCACCAAGGGCAATTTTCGGCGGCGCTGCAACGTCTGACATTTTGGTAACAGCGACAGCCACCAGCAACGCAACTGTTCACATCGTGGCGGCGTCAAACATCGCCGTTAATGGCGCAGTTATAGCCAAAATACAGGGCGACGATTGGGGCGATATAATAAGCGCCTCTGAAGTTGACCCTTGGACAACCATAAGCACTACAGCAAGCGAACCCGTTAACCCTTGGACAATCATATGATAAAATTTGCAGATTGGTTGCCAGATCAAGCGGCCTATGAAAATCCCGGCTCTACTGTTGCGCAAAATGTTGTGCCTACTGCCAAGGGTTTTCGTCCGTTTAGGGGGCTGGCACCTTTGAGCCAAGCGGCCACGGATTATTTGCGGGGCATTCATGCGACACGCGATAGCAGCGATAACGCCACCGTTTTTGCTGGTGATGCAACCAAGTTATACAAAATGAATAACGGAACATTTGCGCTGGCTGATGTAAGCGTTAGCGGTGGCTACGGCCTAGCGGCAAACGAGCAATGGGATTTCGTTGAGTTTGGCACCGACATCATCGCGGCTGGCGATAGAGGCACAGCTTTGCAAAAATTCGCCATTGGCGCGTCTGCCTTTGCGGCGGTATCGGGTGCGCCGGGTGCGCGACATTTAGCTGTGGTGAAAGATTTTGTAGTCACAGGAAATATAGAATACGGCGGTTCAACTTATCGCAGCTCTGTGCGTTGGTCACAGATTAACGATGCAACCGCTTGGACAATTGGCGATAATCAAGCTGACGTTCAGGCCATTGCTGACGCTGGCCAAATCACTGGCTTAGTCGGCGGCGAAACTGGCGTTGTGCTTTTAGAAAAAGCTATCGTCAGGATGCAATACGTTGGTTCACCCCTGATATTCTCTTTCGAGAAAGTCGAGACAGGCCACGGCTGCAACTACCCCAACTCAGTGGCAAGCCTTGGACCTAATCAGGTTTTCTACTTGTCAGACCGAGGCTTTCAAATGTTTGACGGGCAGCGCTCCGTTCCGATTGGCTCTGAAAAAGTGGACAGGTTTTTCTTTAGCGATATGAAGGACACCTTACGCGACAGGCTGAGCGTGGCGATTGATCCTGAGAATAGTATCGTGTGCTGGTCTTATGCTTCAATCGCAAGCTTTGGCACGCCTGATAGAATGATGGTGTACAACTACGCGCTGGGCAAGTGGTCGCTTATTAGCTTGGCGCATGAAGGGCTAGGCACGATTTATCTGCCCGGTCAAACCTTGGAGAGCTTGGACAACATCAGTACCAGCATAGACGCGCTTGGCACATCGCTTGATGACCGCGCATTTACTGGCGGAAACTTTCAGCTTGCGGCAAGCAAAGATAACAAAATCCACACAGTCAGCGGGGAAGCGCTTGACGCAATACTTGAGACCACCGAATTTGAGCCGGCAAAAATGCGCCAAAGCATGATAACAAGCGTTACCCCTTATGTGACGGCGAAGGACGGCAATCCGACAGTTACCGTGCAGATTGGCAGTAGGGTAAACCAGCAGGCGAGCGTAAGTTATTCCACAGCGGCGAGCATAAACGCATCCAACTTTGCACCGACACGCGCAACTGGGCGATACCACCGGGTACGCATAAATATCAGCGGCGATTGGCGATTTGCGCAAGGTGTTGACGTTGAAACAACCGCGATGGGCCGAAGATGACCATTGGATACAACAGGCTAAATCCAGCCGTTGCCACGCCGCGAGAGGTTGCGTCAGCAGTCAACCTTTTGATCGACGGCAAGAGCAACAACAGAGGCACCTTTACGCTGGCGGCGAATGCAACCACG
>Ga0206130_10005813_pt1 | contig 14435 bp, 15 predicted proteins | sample Helgoland_Spring_9_FD_148637 | JGI IMG/M metagenome (GOLD analysis project Ga0206130, IMG submission 148637) | Pelagic subsurface seawater microbial communities from Kabeltonne, Helgoland, North Sea - Helgoland_Spring_Bloom_20160512_1 | ecosystem: Environmental > Aquatic > Marine > Epipelagic ... | reverse complement strand
TCAGACGGCGCTCGTAGCGCCGCTGGCCGCGCTTGCCTGCAACGCAGGCTGCGCGGTGGAAGCCGGAACGACCCGGGGCGAAATCGTTGTGGCTGCTGCCTTCCGGCCCTGACCAGGTTGGCGACGACCCCGTCCGCCCGACTTCCGCCCGGCCCTATGGCGGAGCCGGGCGGCGCGATCAAGCGCGGATGCGATCGGCGCCTACCAGCGATAGTTCGACCGCACGGTACGGCACACGCGGACGCGGTGGTTGTAGCGCCACTGGTACGAACACACGCGGCGCGTCCGATACCGGTTCCGGTAATTCTGCCGACCGACATAGCGGTGCCCGCGATAGGCGCGGCGCTGGCCGTAATGATGCCCGCGATCGTGCTGGCGGTAATTGTCGTGACGCGGCGCGGCGTCGGCGGGGGCCGGGGCGACCGCGAACGATCCGACGGCGAGCGCGGCGGCGCTCAGCATGGCGATCAGTTTCATATGATGTCCTTTCTCGAACGGTGGTTGGCGTGAACGGACATTGCAGCGTCGCGGGTGCATCCGCCCTGAACCCGTCGTTGTGCGATCGACAGCTTGGCGCGCGCTCAGCCCGGGATGTTCACCGTCAGCCCGTCCATCGCGTCGGTCAGCAGGATCTGGCACGCCAGCCTGCTCGTCCGCGTCGCGCCCTGCGCCAGGTCGAGCATATCCTCCTCGTCCTCGGTCGCGGGGGGCAGCCGCGCGACATCGCCAGCATCGATGATGACGTGACACGTCGCGCACGCCATCTGCCCCTCGCACGTTCCCTCCAGCGGCTGGCCATAGGCCTGGGCGATGTCGAGCAGCGTCGTGCCGACGGGCGCATCGGCCTCGCACACCGCGCCATCGCGCGCGACGAACCGGATCTTCACGCCGCGATCCCCTGCCGTGCCGCCGCCGCCGCGATCCGGTCGATCGTCGCGACGAACGCCGCCTCGTCGCTATACCGTCCGAACCCCAGCCGGATCGACGACCGCGCCGCCGCATCGGTCAGCCCGATCGCGCGCAGCACATGGCTCGACCGCCCCGATCCGCTCGCACAGGCGGAACCCGCGGAAAAGGCGACGTCGCGCACCTCCGACATCAGCCGGTTCACGTCGATCCCGTCCAGCCGGACGTTCAGATTGCCGCGATACCGCGCCGCGACCGACCCGTTGATCGTCCACCCCGGCAACCGGTCGACCGCCGCGGCGAACAACCGGTCGACCAGCGCCAGATCGTCGTCGCGCCGCGCTATCATCGCCTGCGCCGCGACGCCGAACCCGGCGCATAGCGCGGGCGACAGCGTCCCCGATCGCCCGCCCTCCTGGTCGCCGCCATGCAGCAACGGCGCGGGCGCGACGCCATCGCGCAGCCACAGCGCGCCGATGCCCTTCGGCCCGTAGACCTTGTGCGCCGACACAGCGATCAGGTCGCACCCGTCGGGTATCGCGACCCGGCCATAGCCCTGCACCGCATCGCACAGCATCAGCGCGCCCGCGCGGTGCGCGATTGTCGCGATGGCGGCGATCGGCTGGATCACCCCGATCTCGTTATTCACCAGCATCGCCGCGACCAGCCCCGTCGTCGCGCCGACCGCCGCCTCGACCCGCGCCAGCTCGACCAGCCCATCCGCGCCCACCGGCACGATCGTCACCTGCCGCCCCCGCGCGCGTTCCGCGGCGACCGTGTCGAGCACCGCGGCATGTTCGGTCGCGATCGTCACGATATCGCCCGTCGTCCCGCGGATCGCCCAGTTCAGCGCCTCGGTCGCGCCGCTGGTAAAGGCGACCCGCCCGCCGCCGGGCAACGGCGCGGCGACCCGGTCGCGCGCCACCTCCACCGCGGCCCGCGCCGCCCGGCCTGCGCGATGCGGCGAATGCGGGTTCGCATGCTGGGTTTCCAGCCACGGCATCATCGCCGCCAGCGCTTCGGGCATCAGCGGCGTCGTCGCCTGATAATCCAGATAGGTCACGCCGCGAACGTCCGCGTCGCCCGCGCGACATCGCGCCACGCCGCGATGAAGCCGTCGACCTCGGCCGCGCCGGTCGTCCGCCCGAAACTCACCCGGATGACTTCGCGCGATGCCGGCTCGTCCCATCCCATCGCGCCCAGCACATGGCTCGGTTTCATGCTGCCCGACGAACAGGCGCTCCCCGCCGACACCGCAAATCCCGCCGCATCCAGCCGGATCAGCTGCGCCGCCGCCGCCACGCCGGGCAATCGATAGGAGGCGATGGCGGGATGCCGATCGCTCGCGTCGGCGACGACGATGCCCCCCGACCGCCGCACCGCATCGTCGAGTGTGTCGCGCAGCATCGCCCAGCGCGCGACCGGCTCGCCCGCCGCCAGCGCCGCGGCATAGCCCAGCGCCGCGGGCAGATTCTCGGTCCCCGCGCGGTAGCCGCGCTCCTGCCCGCCGCTCGGGTGCAGCATCGCCAGATCGCGGACCAGCAGCGCGCCGATCCCCGGCGGCCCGCCCCGCTTGTGCGCCGACAGCGCGACGAAATCTGAATGCTCGACCAGCTCGTCCCCCAACGCCGCCGTCGCGGGCATTTGCGCCGCATCGACCAGCAGCAGCGACCCCGCGCCGTGGACGACCCCCGCGATTCGCGCGATCGGCTGGCGCACGCCCGTCTCGCTGTTCGCCCATTGCACCCCGACGATGGTGCGGACCCCATCGGCGAGCATGTCTGCCAGCGCATCGATGTCGACGACGCCGTCCGCCCCCACCGGCACCCGATCCGCCGCCCCCGCCGCGCGCATCGCCGCATCATGTTCGACCGCGGAGACCAGCCGCCGCGCCGCGACCGACCGCCCCAGCGCGATATCGAGCGATTCGCTCGCCCCGCTCGTCAATAACAGCTCGTGCCGCCAGCCATAGGCCGCCGCGATCGACCGCCGCGCCGCCTCCAGCGCGGCACGCGCGCGGCGCCCCTCCGCATGCGGCGACGACGGATTGGCCCATGCCGCCATCCCTTCCCCCACCGCGGCGATCGCCGCGGGGGTCATCGCGGTCGTCGCCGCATGATCGAGATAGACGCGGGGGGAAGGGACGATATCGGGCAGCGCGGGTTCCAATTGCGAAAAGTGGCTTCATCCCTATATAGGCGCGCATCCCCGCTCGCTCCACCGGCGTGCGCCACATGATCCGCGAGACCCATGCCAGAAGTGATTTTTCCCGGCCCAGAAGGCCGCCTAGAGGGGCGTTTCGCTCCTGCTCCCCGTCCCCGCGCACCCGTCGCGATGATCCTGCATCCGCATCCCTCCTCGGGCGGCACGATGAACAACCGGATCGTGCAGGATCTGTACAAGACGTTCCAGCGCCGCGGCTTCGCGACGCTGCGCTTCAATTTCCGCGGCGTCGGCAAGAGCCAGGGCGTGTTCGACAACGGCATCGGCGAACTGTCCGACGCGGCGAGCGCGCTCGACTGGGTCCAGAGCTTTCATCCCGAAGCATCGACGACCTGGGTCGCCGGGTTCGGCTTCGGCGCGTGGATCGGGATGCAGCTGCTGATGCGCCGCCCCGAAATCCGCGGCTTCATCTCGATCGCGCCGCCGGCGAACATGTTCGATTTCACCTTCCTCGCCCCCTGTCCCGCCAGCGGGATCATCATCCAGGGCGAAAATGACGAAGTCGTGACCCCCGGCGCGGTGCAAAAGCTCGTCGACAAGCTGCGCACCCAGCGGCACATCACGATCCACCACGATACGATTCCGAAGGCGAACCATTTCTTCGAACATGAAATGGGCCTGCTGATGGGCAGCGTCGACAATTATCTCGACATGCGCCTCGCCCCGGATTCGCCGATCCGCTGAGCATCGCGCAGCGCCGCGCCAGCGTCGGGCCAGCCTCGGGCCAGCGCCGGGCGGGGCTGCACGTGAAATCCCTGTCCTACACGGCCCCGACCTGCCACGCAGGCGGGGCTGTTTGACACCTGAAGGATCGCCCGCCGTCCGGGCCCGACACCCGACGCGACAACCGCGTTTTTGGCGTGACCTTATGTGACTTTTGCGCGCGACCCGACGGTCGTCTTGGCGTGACCTTTGCGTTCGAGGCGCAGGTCGTCCAGGCGTGACCTTATGTGACCTTTGCCGCTACAGCGTCCAGACGAGTACGTTGCCCAGCAGCACCGCCGCCATGATCAGCAACAGCACCCCCTTCTTCGTATCGCGGCGTTTCGCGATCATCGTCGCCCCACCGATCAGGCAGGCGAACACCCCGATCATCGCGATCGCAGGGGCGGCGTGGGCAATGGCGGTCAGCGCAGGTGGCATCGCCGCTCCCTAGCCGCTGGCCACGCCCGTCGTCGAGGGGCCGCCCGCTATCGGTCTATCCGGCCAGCGCACGGGCATAGGCCGCGACATCGACGTTGCCGCCCGACAGGATCACCAGCATCCCCGCGTCGGGGGCGACCCTGCCCGCCAGCAGCGCGGCCAGCCCCACCGCCCCGCCCGGCTCGATCACCAGCCGCAGCGTCGCCGCCGCCCAGCGCTGCGCCGCTGCGACCTCCGCCTCGCTCACCGCCACGCCCGTCGCATCGCGCCGCGACAGCACGTCGAACGTCAATGGCGACACCCGCATCGTCATCAGCGAATCGCACGCGGTCGGGGGTGGATTCTCACCGACCGGTTCGATCCACGACGATTCCAGGCTGCGGCGCATGTCGTCCCACCCCGTCGGCTCGACCACCGTGATCCGCGCCTCGCCAAGCCCCAGCGCGATTCCCGCCGCCAGCCCACCGCCACCACAGGGGACGACGACATGGCGCGGCTCGCCCAGCCCCGCCGCCTCCATCTGCCGCCGCGCCTCGATCCCGCAACTCCCCTGCCCCTCGATGATCCACGGGTCGTCGAAACTCGGCACCAGCGTCGCCCCGCGTGCCGTCGCCAGCTGGCCCGCGATCGCCTCGCGGCTTTCGGTCGCCCGGTCATAGGTCACGACCTCCGCGCCCAGCGCCAGCGTGCCCGCCAGCTTCGCCGCCGGGGCGTCCGCGGGCATCACGATCGTCGCGGCGATCTTGAGCCGCCTCGCCGCCCAGGCGACGCCCTGCGCATGGTTGCCGCTCGAAAAGGCGACGACGCCCCGCGCCCGCGCCGATTCGTCGAGCGCGGTCAGCCGGTGCCACGCCCCGCGGATCTTGAACGCCCCGACCGGTTGCAGCGATTCGGCCTTGAACGCGATGTCGACCCCCGCGACCGCGGCGACGTACAGCGGCGTCGGCGGCAGGATCGCGGCGACCTTGGCGGCGGCGTCCCGCACCCCCGCCCGCGTCGGCTGTCGCAAAATCGTCACACCTCATCTCCTCAACGGAACACCCGCTTTACACGGGGGTTGGTGGGTCTTATGTCGCCGCTTCCGCTGCCCCATGGGACTTCCAACCGCAAGGCAGCATTCTTCCGCCCACCGGCACCTGGAGGTCCCTTGAATTGCACAAGCATCATCGCGCGTTGGGGTTAGCGAACTCCTCTTCGACCGTCGCCGCCAGCGCGATTGTCATCGCTAAGTCCAATCCCGTTCAGCCGGTTACGCTGATCCGTCCGCACGCCGCAGCCCGTGCCGCCCGCTTCTTCGTCGAGAAGTTCCCGGGCCGTGCCATGTATGCGGTGAAGGCGAACCCGTCGCCCGATCTCCTCACGATCCTGTGGGAGAACGGCGTCACGCATTTCGACGTCGCGAGTCTCGCCGAAGTGCGGCTCGTGTCCTCGACGCTGCCCGGCGCGACGATGTGCTTCATGCACCCCGTCAAGGCGGAGGAAGCCGTCGCGGAGGCGTATCGCGTCCATGGCGTCCGGGTGTTCAGCCTCGATTCGATCGAGGAACTCGACAAGATCATGCGCGCGACGGGCAATGCGACCGACCTGACGCTGTGCGTCCGGCTACGCGTGTCGTCCGAACATTCGAAGCTCAGCCTCGCCTCGAAATTCGGCGCCGCCCCGCAGGAGGTCAAGGAACTGCTGTTCCGCGCCCGCCAGGCGGCGGATGCGCTCGGCATCTGCTTCCACGTGGGCAGCCAGGCGATGACGCCGCAGGCCTATGCCGATGCAATGGAGCGCGTCCGCGCCGCGATCGTCGAGGCGGCGGTGACCGTCGACGTCGTCGATGTCGGCGGCGGGTTCCCCTCGACCTATCCGGGAATGGAACCGCCCCCGCTCGAACGCTATTTCGAAACGATCCATCGCGCCTTCGAATCGCTGCCGATCAGCTATTCGGCGGAGCTCTGGGCCGAACCGGGCCGCGCGCTGTGCGCGGAATATTCCTCGCTGATCGTGCGCGTCGAGCGTCGTCGCGGGAACGAGCTGTACATCAACGACGGCGCCTATGGCGCGCTGTTCGATGCGGCGCACATCGGCTGGCGGTTCCCCGTCACGCTGCTGCGCGAACCCGAATCGACCGTCCGCGATCATCCGTTCAGCTTCTACGGGCCGACGTGCGACGACCTCGATCATATGACGGGGCCGTTCGAATTGCCCGCCGACGTCATGGCGGGCGATTATATCGAAATCGGCATGCTCGGCGCCTATGGTTCGGCGATGCGCACCGCGTTCAACGGCTTCGGCTCGGACGAAACGGTGATCGTCGAGGACGAACCGATGGCCAGCCTCTACACCGATGAGGCGCAAGAGGTCGCGTCGAACGTCGTAAAGCTGTAACAGCCACCAGCCAGACACATGTGTCGCCCCGGCCCACGCCGGGGCGCAACTGCGACCGTTCCGATCCCGGCCCCGGCCCTTGCCGGGGCGGTCGTGTTGACCGGAGATGATTGAATGACCGACACCCTGACCAAGACCGCCGGTGCCAACGCGCCGATCAACGACACCCGCAAGGCCGAACTGCTGTCGAAGCAGGTCAAGCATATCGACATCAAGAGCTTCGACGCGCGCCCGATCGTCGATGCGATGGCGGACATGAGCTTCACCAGCCGCGACCTCGGCCGCGCGACGAACATCTACAACCAGATGCTCGCCGACAAGGATTGCAGCATCTTCCTCGTCATCGCCGGGTCGACCAGCGCAGGCGGGTGCATGGACCTGTATGCCGAATTGCTGCGCAACAATATGATCGACGGCATCGTCGCGACCGGCGCGACGATCGTCGACATGGATTTCTTCGAAGGGCTCGGCCACAAACATTATCAGGCGCTCGAAGTGCCCGATGACGACACGCTGCGCTCGCTCTACATCGACCGCATCTACGACACCTATATCGACGAACAGCAGCTCCAGGATTGCGACTTCACGATCAACAAGATCGCGAACGAGCTCGAGCCCAAGGCCTATTCCAGCCGCGCGTTCATCCGCGAAATGGGCCGCTATCTCAGCGAACATGGCAAGAAGGACAACAGCCTCGTCAAGCTCGCCTATGAGCACGACGTGCCGATCTTCTGCCCGGCCTTCGTCGACAGCTCGGCAGGCTTCGGCCTCGTCAAGCATCAGGTCGACAATGCGAAGGCGGGCAAGCCCTATCTGATGATCGACGCGGTCGCCGATTTCCGCGAGCTGACCGAAATCAAGATCCAGGCCGGGACGACCGGGCTGTTGATGATCGGCGGCGGCGTGCCGAAGAACTTCATCCAGGACACCGTCGTCTGCGCCGAGATCCTGGGTCACGAGGATGTCGAGGTCCACAAATATGCGGTCCAGATCACCGTCGCCGATGTCCGCGACGGTGCCTGCTCCTCCTCGACGCTGCAGGAAGCGGCCAGCTGGGGCAAGGTGAACACCGGCATCGAACAGATGGTCTTCGCCGAAGCCGGTTCGGTGATGCCGCTCCTCGCCAGCGACGCCTATCATCGCGGCCTGTGGAAGGACCGTCCCGTCCGCAAATGGGGCGCGATCTTCGACCGGTAAGATTCGCGGCGTCGGTTGCACGACGCCCCTAAATCGGTCAGGCCTCTCCCGAAACCTTGGGGGAGGCCTTTTCGATGCATAGCGCAATCCTGCAGCCGGTCGTCGTGCTGATCGCCTGGACACTGGTGATGCTCGTCTGGATGCTCGCGACACGACTGCCCGCGATGGTCGCCGCGGGGGTAGACCTTGGCAGCTTGCGCGGCTCGAAACCTGCCGATGCCGATCGCGGGCCCCCCGCGACCGCGCAGTGGAAGGCGCATAACTACAATCATCTCCACGAACAGCCGGTGCTCTTCTACGCGGTGGCGATCGTGATCGCGCTCACCGGCACCGGCGACGGCGTCAACGCCTGGATCGCCTGGGCCTATGTCGCGCTGCGGATCGCGCACAGCCTGTGGCAGTCGCTCGTCAACACGGTGCGGGTGCGGCTTGCCCTGTTCCTGCTTGCGACGGTCGCGCTAATCGCATTGACGCTGCACGCGTCGCTGGCGGTGTTCTGATGGCGAAGGGCGACGTCTTCGAGCGCCACCGGCAACCCTGGACGACCGACGAAATCCAGAAGCTGCACACGCTGGCGAAAAAGGGGATGGCGCTGAAAGCCATCGCCAAGGCGCTGAAGCGCAGCGAGGAATCGACCAAGGATCGCGCCAAGGCGGATAATCTGACGATCGCCAAACTGCGCTGACGCGGCGGGGCGGTTACCTGAACAACCGTCGCAGATCGGTGTCGATCGATAACAGGCGATGGAGCAACGCTCCATGGCCGCCCTGCCCCGTCCGATGATCGTCGACCATCCGCGCGATCGCGGGCATCGCGAACCACCCGCTGTCGGCCAGCAGGCGTGACCGCGCCAGCCCCGCCAGCGCCTCCTCCTGCAAGACAGGCGGGGGACCGGCGGCGATCGTCAGTTCGGCAACATGCGCGCGTGCGATCACCTCGCGCGGCAGGTGCGACGCAAGCGCGCGCGCCAGCAGCCATCGTCGCCCGCCCCGGTGCCGCCACGCCGGCGGCAGGCTGGCGGCAAAGCGCAGCAATCGATGATCCAGCCACGGCGCCCGGATCGTGATATCATGCGCCCTCGCCGTCCGGTCGATCGCCGCCAGCGTATCGCCCGGCACCCGGATCGTCAGCTCGGCATCCAGCGCGCGATCGGTCGCCTCGACGAACGGTGACGCCAGCATCGCGGCGCGATAGCGATGCTCGGCCCGATGCCCGGCCAACATCTGTCGCGCATGATCGGTCAGCACGCTCATCCGCGCGCCTGCGTCGACGCCGCAACTCAGCCGTGCGACGGCATCGTCGCCGTCGATCGCCAGCGCCCCGATCCGGGCGTCGCGATTCAGCCATCCGAACAGCGACGCTCGCCAATCGCCCGGCAGGAGCCGCCGGACCCGCTCGTCGACCGCCAACCGCGCCTGCGCGGCGCCCGTCGCCAACCCGGCATCCAGTCCTGCGCCCGACAGCAGAACGCCCGCCTCCCCGGCGAGCGCGACGGTCATCGGATCGGTGGCACCATCGGTGCGGATGTGCCGATGCTCGGTCGCGAACCGCGCGACGATGGCGGCGACCGTCGCCTCCGGCACCGCTCCGCCGACCGACAATGTCCGCACCGCGCCCCGGCTCGTCTCCGCCATCAGCGCGACGACCGCGGCGCTGCCCAGCCCGCCCGACAACAGGACCCCCGGCGCCCCGCCCTCCCCGTCGGCGGGTGCCGCGTCGCGCACCGCCGTCCGCAGATGCGACAGCAGCGCGTCCGCAAGCTGTGGGACGCTCCCGCTCGCGCGACTAGTCCCGACATGCCACCAGCGTTCGGGGACGGCGGCGTCACGACCCCGGTCGATCGTCAGTCGATGCGCCGCCGCCAGCGTCGACACCCCGGCGATCAGGCTGGACTGATCGGGTGAATAGCCCAACCCCAGATAATCCTCGATTCCCACGACATCCGATGTGCGGCGCACCAGCGGATGTGCGACCAGCCCGGCCAGGGTCGAGGCGAAGGCGATCGACCCGTCGCTGAGTGCAGCATAATGAAGCGGCCTCGCCCCCAGCCGATCGCGCGCCAGAAAAAGCTGCCCTCGTTCCGCATCGTGGATCGCCAGCGCGAAGACACCCTCGATCCGGTCGAGCAGCGACGGGCCCCACCGCCGCCAGCCGTGCAGCAACGTCTCGCCGACAGCGACCGGTCCGACCGCATCGTCGGTCTCGGCCAGCTGACGGCGCAGCTCATGATGATTGTCGATCGTCCCATCCAGCACGATCGTCAGCGCCCCGACCGTCACGAATCCTGCAGCCGGACCCTGATGACCCAGCCCGACGCCTGCCGCCGTCCAGCTGCGCGCAACATCAGCTGACCGATGCCCTGCCTGCGCCCGGATCATCGCACCGATCCGCGCGGGGTCGACGGGCTTGGGCGTTCCGGCGTGAAAAATACCGGCGATCGCGGTCATCAGCGCGCGCCGGTCGTCCGGCTCACCGCCCGGTTCGCGATCGCCTCGATCGGTCCCGCCGCGGCCAGGAACCGGGCCATCGCCGCCCGCGGGTCATGCCCCGGCTCGATTTCGGCCGACAGGTGGATCGCCACCGCGCGTCGGTCGCCGCCGATCAGATTGGCCATCATCGTCGCGATCTTCACACGCTTTCCATCCGCCGTCGTCACGTCGCCAAGGCGATACCATGTCGCGACGATCCGCTCCACCGGGCCGGGCGCGGCGATCCGCATCACGCTGCCCCCGTCCAGCGGCGGCAGGTCGGCGACCCGCAACCAGCGCCCTTCCCCGCTCAGCACGCCGATGCCGTAACCCACGATTTCCTTCCCCGATCGCTGGCTGCCATAAACGACGATCGCCAGATCGACCGCATCACGGCCATCGGTGTAGCGACCGAACAACCGATGATCGGCACCGGGATAGGTGGGGAACCACGGCGCCCGCACACTCACCGGCGCGCGCCGCCACCCCGGTACATCGGGCAGCGTGATCTGCGCGGGCAAAGCCACGGCCTGGCCAGCGCGCACGGTCGCCCACAGCGGAAAACTGCCTGCCACCATGATCGTCAGCAATGCCGCCACCGGCAAGGCCAGGCGGTGCCGTACAGCTTTATCGATCGCGCCCGGATCGAAGGCGGGGGCATCGGCGGGGCGATCGAACCAGCGCCACCCAAGGGCCAGCACCCCCGCCATCACCAGCCCGAAGAATACCCAGCCGTAGACGATGTGATCGAACCCGGTCGCCGCCTCGACGGTGGTCAGGTCGGCGACCCAGATCGTCGCGAAAGCCCGGACGCCATTGGCGAGCACGGGCACGATCAGCGCCACCGCCATGAACGCCGCGCGGCGTCGCCACGATGTGAAGCAGACCGCGCAGACCAGGACACCGAACGCCAGCATCGCTATCACGAATTTCGTGCCCGAACACGCTTCGGCCACCTCGAAATAATAACGGCCCGCGTGGATCATCACCCCGTTCGACGTCGCCGGAATGCCGACGAGGTCGAGCAGCGGCATGATGATGGCCACCGTCACCTGCTGCAATGGCGGTTCCAGCCATTCGCCGAAGGGGACGAGGAACAGCGCATAAACGATCGGAAAGGCCAGTCCCCGCGCCACCACCGGCCCCAGGATCGTGACGACCGCCCCCTGCAGCATCAGGACGACCCCGAACTGGCGCGCGAAGGCGACCGATCCCGCCGCCCCCATCAGCCAACCGATCCCGCCCACCGCGACCAGCGCCAGCCCAGGCCACCAGCCTGTCGGCGCCAATTGCGCCAGCTCACCGCGCCGCTGCCACACCAGCCAGCCGATGATCGGCGCGATCAGAAAACAATGGCCATAGGTCGACGCGGTCCACCACACGCCGATCATACGGGCGACATCGGACGAATAGGCGATCAGCATGACCGCCGCAACGATGCCCAGCGTGGCGGCATACCGCCGCCAGGTCGCCTCGCCCCGCCCGAGCGCGACGGGCGCGACCGTCGTCGTCACCGGTCGATCCCGAGCAGGGCATCGAGCGGCGCCAGCCGTGCCGCCCAGTCGTACCGCGCCAGCACCTGTGCGCGCGCCGCGGCGCCCAGCGTTGCCGCCGCCGCCGCGTCGTCGATCAGCGCGCTCACCGCCGCGGCATGGTCTGTGGCAGTATCGGCAATGCGGATCGTCCCGCGATGATCGATCCCCTGCGCGGCATCGGGCGAGGCGACGACCGGGCGCGCCATCGCCATCGCTTCCAGCACCTTGTTCTGGATGCCGCGCGCCAGATGCAGCGGCGCGACGCACACGGTGGCCGCTGCCAGCCATCCGCGGACATCGTCGACGGTCCCCGTCACCATGCAGGTGGGGCCCGCCAGCGCCCTGACCGCGGCGGTCGGCGCTCGTCCAACGATCGCGAACCGTGCGGCGGGATGCGTCGCCACGATCAGCGGCATGACGTCGCGCGCGAACCACGTCACCGCATCGACGTTCGGGCGATAATCCATCTGCCCGGGGAAGACGATCAACGGGCCGGGTTCGTCGACCGGCTGAAACGTAGCGGCAGGATCGAACACCGTCGCATCGATCCCGTTTTCGATCGTCCGGATATCACCGGTCGCCCCGCCATCGCGGAACAGCTGCGCCTCGGCATCGCTGACGAACAGGCTGGCGCGAACCCGGGTCGCGACCGCGCGTTCGAACGCGGCCAGCAACCGCGCCTCGCGTCGCATCAACCACCGCATCACGGGGGTGCCCCGATCGGCGAAGCCTGCGAATTTGGCGGAATCGACATCGCCGAAATCCATGATGACCGGTGGCCCGCTCGTCGGCAGATATTGCGCCATCTGCCCCGAAAAGACGTAGATCGCATCGATCGGCTGCAGCGACAGTCGCTTCCGAACCGCCTCCGTCATCGTCGGTTCGGCAAAGGCCGCCAGCGATACCGATCGTCGCGAAGCCAGCGCCTGGATCGCAGCAACCGCTTTCGACTTGGTCCGCGGCACGATCGTCACGCTGGCGAGGCCGGAGGCGAGATCGGCGGGCACCATCCGATCGCCCGGATGATCGGCAAAGGCGATCAGATGGACCCGCGCCCGCGCCATCATGTGGCGCAGGATATGGTAACTGCGGATCTTGTCACCGCGATCGGGGGGATAGGGCGCCCGATGCGCGAGGAAGAGGATATCGGTCATCCCAGCCCCCGCGCGATCCACGGCCCGATCATCGTCGCGACGGGGAGGGGCAATCGCTGCCACATCGCGACCATCGCGGCGAATTTCGGGTTCTGCGGATTGATCTCGCGCGCGGGTCCATCGCTCTTTTTCGCGTAGATCAGCGGCGTCGGTGCGAAACCCCATGTCTTCTTGTACGCGGCGGCACCGGTCCCGACCTTCGACCGACCGAAGTCGAAGCGGGTACAGCCCCGCGCCTGGGCATGCCGCATCAACGTGAAATACAGATGATCGTTGGTCCGATATTCGCGCGCCCGACGCGTCCCGCCACCCCAATAGGGATATACGGTGCCGTTGAAATAGAGCGACAGGACGCTCGACAGCGCGCGCCCGTCATGCCGCGCGATCAGAATGTCGGCGTCCAGTTCGCCGAGCACCGCGGCGAACAGCGCCTTGGGAAACACGGGGGACCCCAGATTGCGCACCGATTCGGCATAGATCGCATAATGTGTCGCCAGATCGCTCGCCGTACCTTCACCGGGCCGCGTATCGACGCCAAAGCCGATGCTCTTGCGGATTTCGGCGCGCTGGCGTTTCGGGATCGCCTTCAGCTCCGCCTCGTCACTGTCCGCCAGATCGCGTACGAACCCGACATAGGTCGTGGCGTCGGGGGTCCATCCCGTCGGCACCGGGCCGCCGCGCAGTTCGACGACGGGACAGTAGATCCGCTGCCCCAGGTCCCAGACCGCGGCGGCAAGCGCCTCGACCCCATCGCCCAGGATTCCGCCATCGACCGCGAACCCTGCCGACACCAGCGCCTTGCCGAACAATCGCGATCGCATCTCGGTCAACGGCAGCACGCCGACGATCGCACCGTCGCTCCGTTCGGCGACCAGATAGCGCGCGCGCTGGCGACAGCCGCGCTCGACCGCGCGACTCCATCCGGTCAGGTGGAACGGCGTCGCGCCGGGGGTCCGACGCACGAAATCGTCGATCCGGATCGCGATGGCGGGATCGCCGATGTCGGCCTCCCGCACGCCGACCGATCCAAACGGCGACGGCATCGTCACAGCAGCGACGCTTCCCGCGCGACGACCGCGTCGACCCGTCCCCAATCATGCCGCCCGATCAATCCGCGCAACTTGCCCGCCATCGCGCCTAGCCGGGTATAATGGCGCAACGACGATTTGAACGGCGCCCCGGCGACCCGCGGCTGGTCGGGATCGACCTCCCACGGGTGAAAATAGAACATCGCGCCATGATGATCGGCGTTGACCTGCCGCACGGCGAAATCGGTGATCGCGGCGGGCAGCAGGCGAAAGAATCCGCCCCCCGTCGCCATCCGCCGCCCCGCGACTTCGGCCACCGTCACCGGCACCTCGATCAGCGCGTGGTCGGCGAGCGGGCGGAAAGCGTATCGCGGGGCGTCCCGCCACCCATAATGGTCATGCCGC
>Ga0206130_10005812_pt1 | contig 14435 bp, 11 predicted proteins | sample Helgoland_Spring_9_FD_148637 | JGI IMG/M metagenome (GOLD analysis project Ga0206130, IMG submission 148637) | Pelagic subsurface seawater microbial communities from Kabeltonne, Helgoland, North Sea - Helgoland_Spring_Bloom_20160512_1 | ecosystem: Environmental > Aquatic > Marine > Epipelagic ... | reverse complement strand
TGGTATTGGGGTCAATGCATTGTCTCGATACACTTCAACTGCGTTGGCGTCAACACCAAATATTGATTCTTTGGCGAGTCAGTGCATGGACTTCTCCGATGCGGTTTCCGTTTCTTCAGAGGTTTTCCCAGCGCATGTGGCTATGTTTACAGGTCGCTATCCCGGACAACTTAATATTGTTGGAAATGATGGGTTGTTGAAGTACGCTTCAGAAACCGTTGCTGAACGATTTGTCAAAGAAGGGTACGCGACGGCTTTATTTGGAAACGCCCCCGAACTCAATCTGGCCCAAGGCTTTGCTCAAGGTATTCAATTGATTGACGTAGACCAGCCATTGGATGTATTCGGTGTACGGGTCCGAGGGGCTGCTAACTATCGGTTGGGAAGTTGGATGCAGAGGTACATGGAGTCTGATGTAAATCCACTTGAACCATTCAACAATGCGACTCAATTTTTTCAAAACTATCAACAAAAGCCTGTCTTTGCATGGCTGCAATCTCAGATTCCAGACCACTTGTCCCCAGAAGCCTATCGTGCTCAAGTTGAATCGGTGGATGCTGTTGTCGGAGATTTTGTTCGCATGCTTGAACTTAGAAGGGTTGATAGAGAGAGATTGTTGATTGTTACTTCCGGTTATGGAAATCATTTTGAGTATGGTAAAAGTGACCACCGTGGAATCTCAGAACCTGTAATCCGTGTGCCATTGATAATGTGCCCTTTGAAGTCGAGTGAACATCAATCCTCTCCATTTGACGGACAAGTTCGGAGTACTGATATTCCCAATACCATTTATGCACAGATGGGTTTCTCCCACAACAAAGAGATACCTTCCGTGGATATTTCAGATCGCGTGAAAGAGTCAATCGTTTATCAAACTGTCTTGATGGGCAATGATCCAGAAAAAGAGGGTGGTTTTCAACTTGGATACCGTTTTCAAGCGAGTAATTCTACGAAGATGTACAAGTACAAGTGGTATACCCATTCGAAGTTGCATGGGGTATACAATCTCGAAACTGACCCAGATGAATTTGAAAATCTGATTGTCGATGCGGAAACAATGGGTCAGGAACTTTCTCAAGCGTTGACAAATGCGGCTAAATTGATTCCGGCATTGAATGTTACCCATACTGATGCCGTGTATTTTCAACCGATTCCGTGATCTGAACTCCCTTGGATCGTATAATTCTTGGTTCCACTTTTACTGTATGAAGTGAGTGTTCGCAGAATACAATTAGATAGAAGTAGGATTATGCAGTTGTAGGATTGGAAAATCCTAAAGTGTCTGTTCTGTATAGTGTCCAATAATAGGACAATGCGGCGTAACTAAACGGACCGACATCCATGGTGAGTAAAATTCCAAAATGCATCGGTATACCGATGCATGCAAAAACAACACGCGGTGAAATACGCTGAACCAGTTGTATACCCCATTTGGGAGCGTACCATTGTTTCCTGTTGGTTCCTTCCCACAGCATGCCAACCCACAATAGTGGGGCACAGACTTCAAAGAACCAAGTCCCAACAGTTCCAAATTGAGTCAATGGGTACCATGTCGCTAAAAATGTATGATCTCTCCATGCCCATGTTGGTTGTTGTAAGATGTACCACAAGGCGTCCAATTCCCCAAAGGGAACCCAATGCGTACTTACTTTTTGCCAACCTGTTGAAGTGTACATAATAATTAATTGTGCCAACAACAGTCTTCGAACCACACTTGATATGGGTGTACTCGAGGTCCATGAACCAGTGTTGATTTTGGAAGATACCGATAAAGTGATGTCGTTGGGGACAAACACCAACAGCCACAAGGCATTTGCAATTAAATCGTCATGTCCTCCCGTCGCCAATGGATTGTGCCATGCGATTGTATTCATGACCAGCATCCCTGTGAATGCTGAAAATCGTCCAAACAAACCGATGATTAAGGCTATGGCACTTCCGATGCCAATCCAAAGCAACCATTCTACGGCTTGCGGAGTGGCACCACCCAACAGTTCTAAAAACCAAGGTACCCTTCGATAGGGTCTGATACCTCCGAATTGCTGATCTACCCAGATTGCCTCCCATACCCCTGATAGATAGGGGCTGGCACAGGTGTAGAAGAGCGTTAATCCCATTGATATTCGCACCATTGCAATGGAGAAACCTGTTTCTGTGTGCGACCAAAATCCAAGCCATGTTGTCCACAGTTTGTTCATGGTTTGTTCTCATTGGAGATAAGCGGATAAATCAAGGTGGTGTGGTGCGCCCCCATGATTTCTTGCTTTTCTAAGATTTCTGTGTGGCTTGGAAGAGGGTATCTCCACCATCGTATGCGTATTTGTGAAGCATCTGGAAAGTCAGTAGATGCTTGTTCAGCCAAATACATGGCAAATCGATTGTATTGTTTCTTATACCTCCCCCAAGAATATCTAAAGATGGCAGGTCGAAATCTTCCTTGTTCAATGAGGTCAGCCATCCATTGGTTGGATTTGTGAACTCGATAGACTGGGGTCCATTCAGCCTGCTCTAGAACATCAATTTCCAGTGTTGAAGGGTACATGTGTGGCGCAACGAACAATCGCCAGTTCTGATCGGCACCGACATATCGATAATAGGGACGGAATGGTTTAAGGGCTGCGTTGCGAACGGTGGTGACTTTATTTGCCAAAAACCACAACTGTCCCTCCAATTCCGGAGCAGTGATTTGTATACCTGCTTGTTGAAGGGTGGTACTCCAATGTCTAAATTCTGCTTGAACGGTTGGGTGTGCCCAATCTTTTTTGGCCATAGCCCCTTCAGGGGCTGGTAAAGCTTTGAGAATAACCGCAACTAGATGGGTTGCGATCACAATCCCTTTGAGATGTTGCCAGCCGGTCATATCATTCTGAGCCAAAGTGAAGTGTTTGCAATTCTTCATGGGAAATCGTTTTTTCAGTCGAACGTGTGTTGTTCACCCAAATAGACGATTGAGGGGTGTAGGAACTTTTGGTAATGGTAACAGGATGTCTATCGGTATGGATTTCAATTTTATCCCACAACGGTGTGCCTAAAATATACTCGGTTGTTCCTGCAAGTGGATAAATCCCAATTGATGCAAAGACAGCCCATGAAGAAAGTGCTCCTCCATCATCATTACCAGCCAATCCCGTAGGTTGATCATCATATCGATTGTCCAAAATCCATTGGATCCAAGTATCTCCAGCTGTTCGATCCCCAAGTAGATAGAAAAAGTATGGAACGTGTAGTGTTGGTTCATTGCCATGCCAGTACCAACGCTCAGGTAGACCAGGCAGGATATCATCTGTGAGCATTCGTTCAAAGAATTCGGTCAGTCTTTCTAGGGCGATGTCTTCACCACCCAATACTTCAAAGAGTCGAGTATAGTCATGGGGTGCAAGCCAGAGGTATTGCCGAGCATTTCCTTCTGCGTAGTCTTCATCCCATTGATCTTCATTCCCAAAGGGGCCAAATTCTCCATTGCGATTGCGCCCATGAATAAATTGTACCTCTGGATCCCAAAGGTTTTCCCAATTGTGTCCACGTTCTTGTAGTATTTCTCCATCAGATGAATTGCCCTGTTCTAGTAAGAGGGTACCCAGTGCATAATCTGCTAAGGCTTGTTCTTGAGTCCAGGCGACAGACCTGTTGACTTCATCTTCAGGATAATAGTGAAGATTGGTAAACGTGTCGACACTCGGTGGAGCACCAAAGTCCAGTTCAGATCGTCCCATCATGGCGTCTGTTGCAAACGACACCCAATCGTTTTCGTCAAAACCACTCAAGCCTTTTAACATCGCTTCTGGAATTACAATATTGGTACTGGTTCCCAACATCACACCAGTATCGGAGTTGGCGAGCGGCCAACGTGGAAGTCCATTTCCATCTAGACTCATTTGAACCAAAGACCACAATAAGTCCTCGTGTAACTCTGGCCACAAGAGTGTATACAATGGATGGGTCGTGCGATAGGTGTCCCACAATGAGAAATCTGTATAGAAGGGTCGTTCTGCACTATGGATCTCTCCATCGAAACCGAGGTATCGTCCATCTACATCTGAAAATAGGGTGGGCATTTGTAAACTATGGTACAGTGCAGTCGCAAATATTCTGTGATCTCGTTCGGTCCCTCCCCAGACATCAACGGCATCAAAGTAGGGTGCCCATGCATTCAAAGTGTCTTGTTTGGCTTGTTCAATATCAAACCCGGTGTGTTCTTCGATAAAATTTTGCTTGGCTCCATCCATGTCCACATTGGAAATTGCGATTCTTAACATCACAGTACTGTTTGATGGAAAGTGAAAATACGCTCCAATACGTGCGTCTTCGCTTTCCTGTACGGTTGACATTTGCTCGGGCAGAAGAGAGGAATCATCCCACACACCCATTTTGGATGGGGTTGTATTGAACTCTCCATAGAAAAAGAGTGGGTAGGCACCACCCAATTCTCCATCCATAACCAAAGACCCTTCAACAGTTCCGTCTTCTGTAATGGAGATGCTTCCATCGCTGACACTTCCATTTCCCATAGAATGGGCTACATCGATAAGAACGACAGGGTCGGATGCTTCTGTGAATCTGTATTGAACCAGACCTGTGTGATCTGTTGACCGTAAAGTGACTTCTAGAATATCGAAGTCCACAGCGTAGTGGCCCAATGATGCGTATTCTTGTTCATGGGTAAACGGAAGAGCATAGCCATCCCGATTGGTATTTTCAAAAGAGAAGCCATCCAACCCCATGGTAGCCAATGTTCCATGGCCTGTAATACCAGTCGCATAAAGATGCATCAAAGAAAATCCTTGTATTTGGACATCATCATAATGATAGCCACCACCACGATAATACCCATCGGCTCCTCCGGAGGCTGTAGCAGTATCGGGGCTAAACTTTACCATGCCCAGTGGTGTTGAAGTTCCTGGGTATCCACAATTGACCCCGTAACCGATACCCCCAGTCGCTATCATCGGATCTACAAATTCCATTAAATCAACTGGAGACTCTTCAACGTTATTTTTGTCTACTGTACAAGAAAGCAGAAACCACCACATACACACCTTCGATTGCTGGTTGTTTGTTATTGTTTAACCGTTTCTGTGCAAAGACGGTTGTTACTCAAGTAAGCAGTCGTTCAACCTCTGTCAGTAATTGTCGTCGATTGAATGGTTTTTTGAGAAACGACCACTGTTGTCGAAATTTATCTGGATTTTTCATGAAGCCAGAGATGATTAGAATTGGGCATTGAAGTCCTTTCTTGTTCCATTCTGAGCAATATTCCAATCCGTCTTTGTGTTGATTGAGTTGCACATCGCAAATTAATAAGTCGCAGTGTTCTATCATCCAATCTAGATCGACAGAGTACGGTGTCGAATGAGATTGGACAGTGTATCCTTTGGAACGTAAAAATAAATTGACCACTTCCAAGATCAAGGGCTCATCGTCAATTGTTACAATCGTAAACATACGGCACTCACTTTCATCTATCTTTGATACATATTATGCAGTATACAGGCAGATAATTAATTGTAGCATGTTGTCACGATGGACCTATGGAAAACTTTCATTCGAGTGTTTCTATTTCCATGATTGGTACAGGTTGACTTGTTTGTGATGTAGATTACATTGATGAACAATCTTGTTTAATTTGGAGAAAACAATGTCATTGGAACGATACAGCGCCGCACTCAAGGCAGAAGTGGCAACTATGGAATCTGAAGGACGTACAAAACCACCAGAGAGGGTAATTGTTGATTATACACCAGCCTCAAATGGATTTGGTCCAAGGTACAAGTTGGAAGGCAAAGAACAATGGTTTATGCGGTGCAATTCGAACTCTTACTTATCGTTGTCCCATCATCCTGCGGTGTTGAAATCGGCTGACGATGCTTCTCACAAATTTGGTGCTGGACCAGGAGCTGTTCGATTTATTGATGGTACGTTTCAAGCTCATGTCGATTTGGAAGACCGTATTGCAGCATTTACCGGTCGACCTGCAGCCAAGATTTTCAACTCTGCGTATACGAGTAACCTTGGTCTGGCATTGGCATTGCAAAATAAAAAAACGTACTGGATTGGAGATGAGTTGAATCACAACTGTATCATTCGAGCCATGCGAATAGCGAATGTGCCTCGAAGTCAAAAGGGGATTTTTAAACACAACAACATGGAACAACTCAAGGCCTTAATTGAGGGCGTACCAGCCGATATCGAACGTGTTGTGGTCATCTTTGATGGTGTCTTTTCTATGCGTGGAGATTTCGCACCGATTGATCAAATCAATAAAGTCCTAGCACCTCATAGAGAACGATTTCCACAGGGGCTCATAACAGTTGTGGATGATTCTCATGGGATTGGAGCGTATGGTGAAACGGGGCGAGGTACGGAAGAGATTGTTGGTGTGAAGGCAGATGTCTTGGTTGGGACTTTTGGAAAAGCCTTTGGGGTGAATGGTGGCTTTGTGGCTTCATCTGTTGAAGTGATTGAAGCCGTCCGTCAAAAGGCCGATACCTATATTTATACCAATCCGTTATCTGTTGCTGATTGTGCCGCAGCTAAGGTTGCTATTGATATTACCGATTCAGAAGAAGGGTTGAAACGACTCCGAAATGTTCGTGAACGCATTGCCCAGTTTCGGTCTGGATTGGACAAATTGGGAATGGAAAGTATCCCCGGATTACATCCTGTAGTACCTTTAATGGTTCGAGATACAGAAAAAACGCGTACAATGGTGGAAGACTTTTACCGCAATGGGGTTTTGGTAGTGGGGCTGAACTTTCCAGTGGTTCCAAAAGGGGATCAGAGCATTCGATTTCAGATCAATGCTGCCCACACTGAAAAGGACATTGCCTATGTGTTGGATACATTAGATCAAATGCAATCCTGACATAGTTGAATTTGGATGAGGTGATAGATGGTTGGATTTGTATTGTGGATTCAGACAGTAACTGCTGCGAGTATTGAAATCCAACCTTCTGGAACCAATGATGCGTTATTTTCCGCCATAAAGAGAGCCCAATCTGGAGATAAGATTGTACTGGGAGCAGGTGCTTATCAAGAATGTGTGAATACACTTGGCAAAGATCTGATTCTAGAAGGGCAATCCGGAGCCAAAATTGTTGGAAACGGAAGTTGTACCAATTTGTTGGAGATTTCCTCTGGTGAACTGTGGATACAAAATCTTACGTTGTCGCATAAAAATACCTGTGTGTTTATTTCGGGTAGAAACTCGAAGGTACATCTGGTCTCGTCGAGTTTACTTCAGTGTGGGAACTCTAGGATTAATGGGGGCGGTGCTAAAATTGACGGGGGAACACTTTGGGTCGAGACTTCTAAAATATCCGGCAATCAAGGTCAAAAAGGTGCCGGTATATTGATTACTCAAGGTGTGTTGAACATAAAAGATACGTTGATTTCAGACAACATGGCCCAAATCGGTGGGGCATTGTTGGCTCAAGAGTCTGAGGTGACAATCTCGGATTCTAGAATATTGGGAAATACAACAAAATCTGGAGGGATGGGTGCAGGGATAGCAATGCGCAATGGGGGCTACCTCACTGTGAACGATTCTTTGCTTCAGGGCAATCATGCTCAAGGTAAGGGTGGCGCGATTTATGCGGACAATAGTTTGTCGACGGCCCACAATCATATTGTGCTGAAAACCATTCGCTGTACCGGAAATTCAGCCTCTTTTGGCTCGTCTACTGGTGGGTGTTTATACAGCAGAGGTCATCTGTCACTTGAAGTAAACGAAAGTCGTTTTGTTGACAATATGGCGGCCTTGTCTGGTGGTGCTTTGGCAATACATGATGCCGGAGAAAAGATCAGCATTGAGACTTCTTCATTCCAAAAAAATCGTGCACGCAGTGGAGAGGGAGGGGCTGTGTTGGTAGAGGCTTCCACACAGAAAGTTTCGACCCCTGTTTCCATTCAGAACACTACCTTTGATTCCAACCGTGCAGAGACGTATGGTGGTGCATTGTCTCTGGGAAATACAATTAATGCGTATGCGAATCTTGAAGTGCAGAGTTCAACATTTACCAACAACCAAGCCAATTCATCTCAGTCTGGTGCTGGTGGTGCAATCTATTTTGTATCTCAAGCTCCTCATACTCTTCGAGTTGTAGAAAGTATTTTTGAGCGAAATAAGGCGGAACTGGCTGGTGGTGCAATTTACGCTGTTAATCCTCAAATGGTCTGGCTACAATACAGTCAGTTTTACAACAACTCCGCCCAAGGCGCCTCCACGATACAACCCCGATTTGGTGGGGCAGTGATGCTTGATGGAGCGACAGTTGTCTTTGTAGAGCATTCAAAGTTTTGTGGGAACACAGCAACATCCATGGGTGGAAAAAGAAGTTCCGGAACGGGTGGTGCGTTGTATTTGCAAAAAGGAGAACGTCTTGTGTTTGAGCACAATTGGGTCTGGGAAAATATGGCTCAAGAGTATGGTGGTGGACTTTCTGTGGATGGCGTAAAGGTTGTTGAACTTGCAGAGTCACTGTTTGCGGCCAATCGTTCAGAAAAGGGTGGTGTTGTACATTTGAGCAATTCGTCCTCAGTCGCCAAAGGTATGCAAATCGCTTTCACTCAAGCAGGTGTGGCAACCAGTCAAAGTGGTTCTGGGAAGCACCAATGGACAAATGTGAATTGGTACAACAATGTTGAAGGAAATGGTTTCTTGGGAACCTCCCCAGACTTACCGAGTGCATTGACCTCTCATTCAGAAGGAAATCCAAATTTCAAACATTTGGTGGTAGATGGTCGATGTGATGATACATTGCTGTTGACCGAATAGCGAAGATCTGTATTGTTGTCTCAATAGAGGGGCTGTCAGTCTTCTTAATGGGTCTCTTTTCGTGTTGTCATTGCTTTTATGGATGTTGTTATGCCCAAAAATGAATTGTTGATCATTGATGGTACTGCGTTGCTGTTTAAAATGTACTTTGCAAAGTTCAATCAGGTGTCTCGAGCAGGGGTTGAAGTTGGTGGTGTGATTGGTGCATCAAGGGCTATAGTCCGGCTGATTACAGAGCACAATTGTAAATACGTGGCTGTGGTTTTTGATGCGGGACAACGCACTTTTCGAAATGATATATATGAGCCGTACAAGGCCCATCGTCCACCAGCTCCAGCAGATTTAATCCCCCAATTTGATTTGGTGATCGAAGCCATTGAGCACTTGGGTTGTGCTACGTTTAAAAAGATGGGGTACGAGGCAGATGATTTGATTGCAACCTTTGTAGATAAGGCGCGCAATGTCAATCTTCCTGTTACTATGGTCACGGATGATAAGGATGTTTCTGGGTTGGTTCGAGATACAGCACCACATTGTCAACAGTGGCTTTACTCCAAGAAGATGATGCTGCAATCTGAAGGCGTGTTTGAGAAGTTTGGAGTGTACCCTTCTAAGATGGTTGATTATTTGGCGTTGTTGGGTGATGCATCAGACAATGTGCCTGGCGTCAAAGGGGTTGGTAAAAAGTCTGCTGCTCAGTTGTTGAATCACTTTACAGATTTAGAATCGATGTACGAATCTCTTGATGAAGTGTTGACCCTTAAAATTCGTGGAAGTGCCTCTGTTAAGAAGAAATTAGAGGATGGTAAAGAAACGGCAACACTGGCGAAGACGTTAATTACGTTACGCAAAGATGTTCCAATTGGGGACGTTGATTGGGGAGAACTTGTTTTCTCAGGCGCCAGAGAAGATGCGCATCCATTTTTCTTTGACTTGGGCACAACGTACTTTCTGAATTGGCTTCAAGAATATATGGACAATTGAGATGAATGCTTCCTTCCGCTTACGGTGGTGTGCGGACTGGGGAAGTCTATTTGCACTGTGTACTCTATTGCTTTGGCCCGCTTGGATATCGATGGATTGGCCGGGGACAGGTGTCGACTTATACGGTACAGTATGGTTTTATGGGTGGATCCGACAGTCTGTTGAACAGATGTTTGACCCTTCCTTTACCCAACTCTTTTTCTATCCAAATGGTAAAGACATTTTTGCCCATACCGGCAACAACTTTATTGACGCTTACCTATCCATCCCATTTCAATGGATGTTTGGACGTTGGTTTCCAGCAACCTTTATGACAGCACTATTGCTTGGAAATGTGATTGGGTTGAGGTGGTGGCTTCGTGAACTTGGCTGTACATGGTATCTACGTTGGATATTTGGTGTACTGTGGTTGTTGAACCCTTACTGTATTGCTGAATTGTCGATGGGTCGTCCCACACAGTTGCTGCTGTTTCCAACATTTTGTGCATTGGTTTTTGTGAAGAGAATGGTTGAGGAAGGGGAAGAAGAGCAAAGATCATGGGTTGGTTTAGGACTTTCGGTAGCCTTACAAGGTTGGTGCTATTGGTTTTATGGTTTTTTTGTCGTGCAGCTTCTAATTTTGTATGGTGTGACCCTCGTTTGGAGAAAGCAAATCAACTGGACCACTTTTAGAGTTCCATTAATACAATCTGTCGCGTTGTGTTTGTTGTTGATTTCTCCAGCGGTCATTTTGATGTCGACTGTTGTATCTCAACAAGAGATTCCTGGAATGGGTGTACTGAAAGGGGTTTCTTTACAGGACGTTCGTTCATCAATGGTTCCTTGGATTAGAGGCTTTCAACTTTTTGAACCGATAGGTCATCCTATTTTTCAAAGTACATTGTGGGGAAGCGCATTGCTGTGTTCTATGGTAGGCATGTATAAGTACCGTTCATGGATGTGTATTGCACTTGGAATGACCATTGTTGCCTTGGGTCCATTTCAAAGTCTCGGAGAACAAGAAATACTCAACTATCCGTACTTGTGGATGGTTTCGGCACTTCCATTTTTCGAGCGACTGTGGTTTCCATATCGTGCTTTGGGGTTCGTTTTTGTGGCTTTGATCACGCACTTGGCGTTATTCACACGAACATGGCAATTGAATATTCAAACGCGTATTTTGATGCCATTGATCATTTTGTCTATGGGTGCTTGGGATTTACACTATGTTGAGAGTTTACCACTCGTACATACCGAGATGCCAAAGTCTTCTGTCAAAGAGTGTATGGATGCTCCGACCATTCAGATTCCTATAGGTTTTGTTCATCCAACCATGACTTGGCAAACGCACAATCCTCAACCTTATTTTGGTGGAATGGGGGAGAATGGATTGCTTTTTTTACCCGATGGATACAATGCAAGGTTGCAAAATCCATTTGTGCAATATTTGAAATCAGCTTCTTTGATTGTACATACCAAACGTACGTACTCTCCTTTTGACAAGGAACGGATTGTTGATATTGGATTTCGGTATGTACTTTGGGATCGGAGCATGACTGAGATGGAACGATTCAAACGCCAAAATCTGGAAGGAGAGCGTCCAACAGATGTGTTCAAAATCCAACAAAACCTTATTGATACTTTGGGGAATCCTGTTTGTGTGGATGCTCAATGGTTGTTGTTTGACCTTGATGGGAGTGATGTGTCCAATGAGGTATTCCCACATCTTTTTGATTGGTCGTGGGGTCAACCCAGTATAAGTGCTTATGAAGAGCGTTTACGGGAACTCGGGCGCGTACCAAACTGATTGGGTTTGTGTGGCAAATTGCTTTGATGTGGTTACATTGTTGTCACTTGATTTGTCTTTAAACAATGTGAGGTTTTCATGGAAGAATATTTGGATGAAATGTCGGATGACTTTTCAAAGTGTGTGGAAGGATTTGAGAATTCGTTGACGTCTGTGCGTACTGGACGTGCAAGTCCTGTATTGTTGGAAGGTGTTCAAGTACATATCAGCACATACAGTGCCAACATGCCAATCAAACAGGTCGCTTCGATTACGGCCCCAGATGCTCGAATGTTGGTTGTAAATCCATGGGACAAAACGACCTTGACTGATATCGAACGGGGTATTCGTTCAGCAGGATTGGGGTTGAATCCAAACAATGACGGAAATCTAATTCGTGTTCCGATTCCACCATTGACTGGTGAGCGCCGACAAGAGTTGATTCGAAAAGTTCGACAAATGGCTGAAGATGCTCGTATTCGAGCGAGAAGTGTTCGTCGAGAGTACAACAATCTCATCAAAGAAGCTGAGGGCGAAAAAGAAATCTCAGAAGACGATTCACGTGGCTACCAGAGTCGGGTTCAAGATGCGACCAATGCATGCATCAAGAAGATAGATGCAGTCTGTAAAGAAAAAGAATCTGAATTGATGGAAGTTTGATGGGGTCTACAGGCACTCAAAGTAGTGTTCCACAACACATTGCCATCATTATGGATGGGAATGGTAGATGGGCGACCTCGCAAGGGTTAGAACGAACTGCTGGTCACGAACAAGGTGCACTTCGAGTTCGAGAGATCACACGTGCCTGTCGTCGAAAAGGGGTCAAGGTACTGACGCTGTACAGTTTTTCAACAGAGAACTGGAAGCGACCTACAACTGAGATTAGTGTGTTGTGGGATATTTTGAAGCGGTATCTACACATCGAACGTGAAGAGATGCTCCAAAATGGAATCCGTCTAAATGCGATTGGTCAAGTTGATCGATTGCCGATGATTGTCAGATTGCCCTTGAAGTCACTGATGCGCGAGACCCAACACAATGACGGTATGGTGTTGAACCTTGCTTTGTCTTATGGTTCTAGAACTGAAATCGTAGAGGCAGTTCAAGAGTTGTGCAAAGATGTTTCCAATCGAAAGTTGTCTCCAGAAGATATTACAGAAGAAGTGTTGTCAAACCGATTGTCCACCGCGGGCATGCCAGACCCCGAGTTGATAATTCGAACATCTGGGGAAATGCGATTGTCTAATTTTCTGTTGTGGCAAGCCGCGTATGCAGAATTGGTAGTGTTGGATATTCCTTGGCCTGAATTTACAGAGACTCATCTTGATGAAAGCATTCACGAATTCAACAGTCGTCAAAGACGCTTCGGAAAAACCGGGCAACAGTTGACAGAATAACCAATACCTATGCACATCATACTCAGGTGCTACACATTTTTCTCTTTGAGTAAAAAAGGACAAAACCGATGTTAGAAAGATTGATTGCCGCTGTTGTTGCTTTGGCCATTGTATTGCCCACATTAATATATGGTGGAACAATTGGGTTTTTTATCTTAGGTCTGGTCATCGTTGCGATTGGAAGTGGTGAACTGTGGAAGATGTTTTCAAACCACAATGACTTTCCTTCAGCATTGCGATGGGTATTGACCTTGATTTACGTTGCCGTTTTTGCAGGGTTGTTCTTTTGGACTTCAGCAATGACCCCAATTTTAATCTCAGCATGTTTGTTGCTGTGGATTACTGGATTGTTTGGGGTTCCCGATAATGATTTGGGAATGAAATGGGCTGCGTACAGTACATTTGGTTTGATGTATTTACCATTTTTACTGAGTACTTTTATTCAGGTTAGGGCTGTTGAGGGGTACGGACTTCAGTGGTTGTTTCTAACGTTGTTGTTGACTTGGTCTGCTGATTCGGGCGCGTATTTTACAGGTCGAGCATTTGGGAAAACCAAATTGTTTGAACGTGTGTCGCCAAAGAAAACGATGGAAGGTGTTGCTGGTGGTGTTTTATTGGCGATAGTGGTTGGAGTGTTCTATTGCGGAGCGTGGTTGCCAATGGTGCCGATGTGGGTGGCAGGAACAATGGGCGTTTTGTGGGCTGTTTTGAGTGTTGTGGGCGATTTGGTTGAGTCGATGATGAAACGGGCATTTGGGGTGAAGGACTCAGGTAATATCATGCCTGGTCACGGCGGTGTTGTGGATCGTTTGGATTCGTTGTTGTTTACCTTTCCAGCGACGTGGTTGTTCATTGAGTATGGTTTAGACATCGTGAAAGTCGCAGGGTAAAGGTCTTTCTCTGTCCTGCGTTCAGTTAGACTGTGTACTTTTCATACTTGGTGTTTTGCAAGACTGTAAGACAACAACCAGATTTTGTCGGATGCACAATGTTGTTCGGACTGTAGACTGAGATAGACACTCAATCAGTATGCGATTCCCGATCCGGACCAATGATTTGAGAAGTATCCCCAGCCATAGGCAGAACTGTAGGCATAGTAGTTCAGATGTCCCACAGAATAGTTGAAACTGGTACCGTCAAAACTAACGCTGTCTAGCATATTGTAGGACAAGTTGTTGTTTACAGCAAACGGTACCCAACTTCCATTTTCATACAACAGTAGGGCTTGTTCACCACTACCATTGTAGTTGTTCACAAATCCGTAGGGCACAGTCATGGTGGATGTAAGGGCAGAACAATTAGAGTCGTACACAGAGGAGAAACCCATCGTGATGTTCATATCAAACACATAATCGCAATTGGCACAGGTCGTCGTTGATGGAGAGCCAACCAAACTAAATTGCATGTCGCAATTGTACTGACCGCTGTAGAAGCCCCCCAATGCCAATTGCAACGATTCTGAACCGGAGTAATATTGTGGACCAGTACCACCGGTTGTTGCATCAGAGCCATCGCA
>Ga0206130_10005804_pt1 | contig 14446 bp, 10 predicted proteins | sample Helgoland_Spring_9_FD_148637 | JGI IMG/M metagenome (GOLD analysis project Ga0206130, IMG submission 148637) | Pelagic subsurface seawater microbial communities from Kabeltonne, Helgoland, North Sea - Helgoland_Spring_Bloom_20160512_1 | ecosystem: Environmental > Aquatic > Marine > Epipelagic ... | reverse complement strand
CTTACGCCATCCAACTACGCTCTCTATGCCCCGGAGACGCTATCTCGTATCAAGAAAATCCAAGAACTTAAAAAAGAACGATTCACCTTGAGTGAAATCAAAGAGCGATTGCTTTCTGATACCGAATAAATCCCGAAATTGAACCTACTGTCATGTTTCTTAGCATCAATTCTCATCTATTAGGATGAAGGTTTTTTTCATCTTAATTACGAGATATCCCACAGCATATTCTTGGGTGGAATAGATACCCACAAAATTGAGGGGGCAAGCCGTTGGCTTGAATTTGAAATGAGGAATTTGGAAGTAGGCCGCCGGAGGCGGCTGTTCCTGGTTCTTGGTTCCTCGTTCTTTGTTGGCCGCATCGCGGCTTGGCCTGCAAGAAAGTCGGATTTATCTATGTATTTAGCTGAGGCGGTTCATTGCTAATATAAAATCCACCGTTTAGATTCAAACATCATCAAACATCATCAAACATCATCAAACATCATCAAACATCATCAAACATCATGAATAAGGAAGAACAAGGCAGCAGCATCGACCCATCCGCATCATCGCAACTTTCCCGCAGGGGGTTCATCCAGGGTTTGACCGGGGCGGGATCGTTCCTGGGCATGGCTGGTCTGGGTGCCTTTGCCGGCACTGCCAAGGCGGACAACGCTCCCCGTGATGCCCAGGGAAACATTATCCCGGGCTTTGAAAAAGACCAGCAGGCTACCTCCGCCGCCCAGGGCTGGCAGCCGGTGTCAGATCGCAAAATCAAGGTCGGTATTGCCGGCTTTGGTCTGTGCCAGTTTGGAGCTGCCTTTTTCTACCAGAACCACCCGAACGTGGAGGTGGTCGCGGCTACCGATCTCGACCCGAACCGTTGTGCCCAGCTGGCCCAGAGAGTGGGGGCCAAGAAGACCTACCCTTCCTGTGAGGAGATGATCAAGGACAAGGAGATCGAGGCCATCTACATCGCCACCGATGCACCGAGTCACGCACGTCTCGCCATCATGGCACTCAATCACGGCAAGCATGTCTGCTCGGCCGTGCCTGCGGTGTTCGGCTTTGAGGCGGAGGGTGAGGCGGAAGAACTTTTCAACGCGGTCAAAAAGAGCGGCATGAAATACATGATGAATGAGACCTCGACCTTCCACGCAGATCTCTACGCCAAGCGGATGCAGTATCAGGCGGGTGCCCTCGGAAAGATCATCTACTCAGAGGGAGAGTATTACCATGACTTTGGTCCGAATGGTCTGGCTGGATACAACCCGAAGACGGGCAAGGTGGACAAAATGGGATGGAGAAGGGGACTGGTTCCTATGTGGTATCCGACTCACTCGGCGGCTTATTATGTGTCCATCACCGGTGGGCGGTTCACCGAGGTCTCAGGACTTGGCACTGCCGGGCGCTATGCGGAATTCCAGGCGGAAAACAATGCCTATAAGAACCCCTTCGGCACCGAGGTCGCGATGTATAAAACCAGCGAAGGTGGCATATCGCGCATGGCGGTGAGCTGGGATATGAAAAACGCCCACGGTGAAAAAGGCCGAGTCTATGGCGAGAAGCCACACAACCCGAACATCAGTGGCGCTCGCCCGGCCCTGCCTCCGGGTGTGGGTGGAGGTGGTCACGGTGGTTCACACGGGCAACTGACCAACAATTTTATTGAGTCGATCTTGCTGGATAAAAAGCCTATTGTCGACGTGTGCGACGCACTCAACATAACGCTCTCCGGTGTCATTGCTCACAAGTCCGCGCTCAAGGACGGCGAGTGGATGAAGATTCCGCAGTATACTATGTAACCCATCATCCCGCGGATGATGGGAGTTTAAGTTGGAAGTTTAAGTTGAAGCTGCGATGTGCTACCGCTCTGCTCTGTCTGCTCCAGCCGGTGCTGGCAGAGAAACAGGGTGCAGCCGAAAATGTGCCCGACTTATTTACGAGTCAGGGTTGTGCGGCATGTCATCATTTGGAGCAGCCTAGTCAAGCTAATCAGCTGATTGTGGGGCCCACGATGGCGGCGGTGGGAAGTCGCTACGCCAATGACCCGAGAGGCTTGGAAACGATTTTGAGTTCCTTAAAGATGGGAGCCAAGGGTAAGTGGGGGCAGAACGAAATGCCGCCTCAGACTCACGTGACCGAAGAGAACGCCAAAAAACTCGCAGAATGGATTCTCACGCTGAGGAAGCAGGAGGAGCCAGACGAGGGTGCCAAGGCAGGGGCGGATGCATCTGAGCCCGTCTTCCACAACCCCTTGCTTTCAGAAAAGCGGGTGGGCACGGTGGTGGAAGTGGGTGACACCCCGCTTGTCTACCGGACCTATCTGCCGGGTGCTTCCTCCCGTGCCATTGCCGTGGGCTTGCCCGAGAAACAGGGCGGGATTTCCTACGCCTTTGATGCCAACGAGTGCCGTCTGCTCTACTTCTGGAGTGGCGGCTTCATCGACATGGAGAGAGCCTGGACGGGCTTCGGTGGATGGTATGCCAGACTGCTGGGTGCGAAAATCTATCAGGCGCCCTCACATTTTCCGCTAAGGATTGGCAAGCCTAACGAATGGCCTGAAAAACCCGAGCTTGTTTTCAAAGGCTATCGAATAGTGGAGGGGCAGCCCGAGTTTCTCTACAAGGTTCATGGTCAGGAGGTGGCTCACCGTATTACTTATCAAGCGAGGGCGGGCAATAATTCGGCGAGTAATACCGGCCAGATTACGCATCATTTTTCCCTTCCGGGGGTTACTGATGAGGTTTCGTTTTTGCCAGCCAAAGAGCATCTGCACTATCACACTGAGGATGCTACTTGGGCCTCCGGGGTGTTACTGGTGCATCCGGACAAGCGGGTCAGGTTTTCCATCTCCATCACACTCAAGCCATGAAGCGTGTCACGATCCATATCCTCAGCTTTGTTTTGGCCGCGGTATCTATACTGCGCGCGGACGAATCTTACCGTGTGGAGCATGTGGAAGTTCCGCAGGGCGTGATCATGGAGGTGTCCGGCATGGATTACTCCGCGGATGGGGTTCTCTATCTGGCGACTCGGCGCGGGGATATTTGGACGCAGAAGGATGGTGCGTGGCGACGTTTTGCCCACGGGCTGCATGAGCCGATGGGTATGTGCATCGGTGATAAAGGAGAAGTGTTTGTCTCCCAGCGACCGGAGATTACTCAGCTCATCGACGAGGATGGGGACGGGGTGGCGGATCTTTACCAGACGATTAGCAACGGGTTTTCTATGGTGCCGAATTTTCATCAGTATACATACGGGCTGGTGCAAGATGATGCCGGCAACCTCTGGGGCACACTTTCGGGAAGCGGCAAAACAAATCCTGACGGCCGCCCGGCAAGTGCCGATGCTTTCTCCTCTGAACCCTACCGCATGTGGTCCTACAAGGTGAGCCCAGAGGGGAGGTTTGTGCCGTGGTCTTCAGGCTTGCGCACGGCCAACGGTATCGGGGTGAACCTGGAGGGAGACTTGTTTGCTGCAGATAACCAAGGTGACTGGGTGGGGAGCTCGATGCTGCATCATCTCGAACAGGGAGACTTCCACGGACATCCGGAGGCCTTGCGTTGGGATCCACGATTTAAAGAAAAGGGAGACCCCACTAAGCTGCCTATCGATGAACTTGACCGCCTGCGCAAAATGCCAGCGGTGTTCTTGCCGCACGGGGAGCTGAGTAACTCACCGGGAGCGCCCCTCTGTGATACCACCGGCGGCGAGTTCGGTCCGTTTGCCGGGCAGCTTTTTATCGGGGATGTCGTGCACGCCACCTTGATGCGCGTTGCCTTGGAAAAGGTGAACGGCCAGTATCAAGGCGCGTGCTTTCCGTTTATCAAAGGAGCCTCACAAAAGGGCGCAGAAGGAGCGCCCCTCAAGGCGGGCATTAGCCGGCTCGCCTTCGCTCCCGATCACTCGCTGATGATCGGCCGAGTCGGGGAGGGTAACTGGAACCGCGGCCTTCCCGGCACCGGTTTGCAGCGGGTGGTCTACACTGGCGTGCTGCCTTTTGAAATTCACCGCATTGAGCTGCAGCCAGACGGCTTCAAGCTGCACTTTACCAAGCCTCTCAATCCCACACACAAGCTCAGCCCGGAACAATTTGCCCTCAGTAGCTACCACTACGCCTACACTCCCCAATACGGCTCACCGAAAATAGACCTCAAAGCCGTTCCCGTCACTGCGGTGGAGATATCGGCGGACAGTAAAACAGCAAAGCTCCGCGTTCCCGGTCTGGAGAAACGTAAAATCTATCAGTTTCATCTCAAGGGCATGACCGATGCCTCTGGTAAATCCCTGCGCACTGAAATTGCTTACTACACGCTTAACGTGCTAAGGTAGCCAAGGTGGGGGCTGGTAGTAATTCGTGGTGGACTCATCATCTTGTCTTTTCTTTGTTTATGGTGATTCCCATGTCCCTTGGAAGAATGACAAGCCCTTATGCGTATTGCCTCATGCGTATTAACACCCGTCCTAATAATTATACTCAAAAGGGTATGTGCAATATTCTCCAAAACTGACACCTTACCGATGATGAAAACATTACTCATACTAATCGCCACTGCTTGCGGCCTTTCCGCAGAAATTTCCAGCGATGTGGTCGACAAGGATAAGACCCTGACCAAGATCGCCTTTGGTTCCTGCAACAACCCCTCGCGTAAAAAAGCCACTCGGATCTATGACGGGATACTCAAGCATCATCCCGATGTCTTTGTGTTCCTGGGGGACAATATCTACGGTGACACGGAGGATATGGAGCTGCTGAAGAAAAGGTATCAGAAGCTGGGTGCATCAGAGGGCTACCAGAAATTACAAAAGCAGGTTCAGGTGCTCGCCACCTGGGATGACCACGATTACGGGGTCAACGATGGAGCCAAGGACTACCCTATGCGTGAGCAATCACAACAAGTGTTCCTGGATTTCTTTGGTGACCCTACGGACTCCGTCAGGCGCGCCCGACCGGGGATCCACACCTCGTACTCGTTTGGTAAAGATGGCAAGAAAGTGCAGATCATCTTGCTCGATACACGTTATTTCCGGGATAAATTACCTCGCGCCAAGGGCAAGCCTCCTAAGGGAAGGGTTGGCTGGTATGTGCCGACCAAAGACACCAGCATGACCTTGCTGGGAGACGGACAGTGGCAGTGGCTGGAGGAGCAGCTGCAGGTCAAAGCAGACGTCAGGATCATCGCCTCAAGCATCCAGATGCTGGCCTATGAGAAAGGCATGGAAAACTGGGGCAACGTGCCGCACGAGCAACACCGTCTCTTTGAGATGCTCAAAAAACACAAGGCAAACCACACGGTGGTGATCTCAGGAGATGTTCACTACACCGAGCTTTCCAAAGTCATGATTGGTGACTACCCGCTCTACGACATGACCAGTAGTGGCATGACTCACTGCTCAAAAGGTTGGGCAAATGCGGACAACTCATTCCGGGTAGGCAAGTCCCACTGGGAAATCAACGCCGGGCTCATTGAAATCGATTGGGCAAAGAAGTCTCTCTCGCTCTGCTCCATTAATCAGGACGGCAAGAAGCTTATTGAGCATCCGGTGGCCTTCAGTGAGCTGGAGTTTGGCGAATAAGCACGGGTCCAAAGGTATTGAAGCTGAGAGTGGTTGCTTAGAATCTGATTTGGTCTGTTTGATGGCTCGCTATGACCTTATTACCAACAATGGTTATGCGCTAATCAGGATTTCTTCTGCAATTGGTGGGCAAAACCTGTAAGCTTGATTCACCAGCGCCCGTAACCTATAAGCACACCATGAAATTACGCTTCCTCTCCCTCTTTCTCACTTCACTCTTCACCATTCACCACTCGGTGGCAGCGGCCGAGAGCTCGCAGGGCAAGCGCTCCCCTTCGGATCAGCGGACGACCCAGGGAAGTGCCAGCTCCAGCCAGCAGACGACCAAAGGAAGTGCAAGCGCTTCTCCAAATGTCATCTACATCCTCGCCGATGACCTCGGCTACGGCGACATCTCCTGCTTCGGGCAGAAGAAACTCAAGACACCCAACATCGATCGCCTCGCCACCGGGGGCATCAAGCTCACCGACCACTACTCGGCCAATACCGTCTGCACCCCGTCCCGCCACTCGCTGATGGCAGGCCAGCACGCGGGTCGCTGCCTCGCCCGTGGCAATGGCAAGGAAAACACCTTGGCACTCCGTGAGGAAATGACCGTGCTGCCGGAGGTCTTCAAGGCAGCTGGCTACGCCACCGGCATGTATGGCAAGTGGGGTCTGGGTATTACCAACGATCCTGGGGCTCCCAACCCGATGACCCACGGCTTTGACGAGTTCAGCGCGTGGAAGAGCCAGGCGATCGCTCACACCTATTACCCGACGTCCATTGTGCGCAACGGCAAGGAGGAGCCACTTCAAGAGGGCACCTACATCCATGACCTGATCATGAACGACGCCCTCGCTTTTGTGGAAAAGAACGCCGTGGCGGGCAAACCCTTCTTCTGCTACATCCCCACCGCTGTGCCCCACGCGGCGATGCATGCGCCCAAGGCCCTGCATGATAAATACCGCAAGATCTACCCGCAGTTTGAGAAGAAGATCGGCAGATACGGTGCCGGCCCGGGAGAGCCCTGCCCGGATGTCAAAAACCCGATCGCTGGCTACGCCGGCATGATGGAAAACTTTGACAACCAGATCGGCCAGCTGCTTGAGCTGCTGGAAAAAACCGGCCAGGCCGAGAACACCCTGATCATGTTTTCCTCTGACAATGGCTCCCATCTCGAGGGTGGTCATGACCCCAGGTTCTGGGACTCCAACGGCCCGCTGCGCGGCCACAAGCGTGACCTCTTCGAGGGCGGTATCCGTGCCCCCTCCATGGCCCGCTGGCCGGGGACGATCAAGGCGGGGACGAGCAGTGACCTGCCCAGTGCGCACTACGACATCCTTGCCACCGTTTGTGACCTGCTCGACCAGCCCGTGCCCGCGCAAAACACCGGTATTTCCCTGCTGCCGACCCTGTCCGGCAAGGGCCAACAACAGCAGCGCGAATACCTCTACTGGGAGCACCCGCAGAGCAAAAATCGTGACCAGGCCATACGCATCGGCAAGTGGAAGGGTGTTAAGCTCGGCTGGAAGGTGAAAACACCGCAGAAGCTACAGCTCTTTGATCTGGAAAAAGACCTCGGTGAGCAGAACAACATCGCCGCCCAGCACCCGGACATTGTCAAGCGCATGGAGGAGATCATTCAAGAGGCGCACCAGCCCCTCCCTGCGAACAAGCCCGCTAAGAAGACCGCCAATAAGCCCTCCAAGAAACCCGGCAACAAAAAGGCAGCAGATAAGGGTAAAAAAAAACTGAATTTTACACCCCCGCAGCCGACCGGCAAAGGCTGAAAAAAGCCCCGGCCGCCATAGCCTGGCTCGATCCGTCCCTACCCAAGGTGCTGATCCTAGGGGATTCCATCTCCATTGGCTACACTCCGCTGGTTATCGACCTGCTCGAGGGTAAGGCCAATGTCAGCCGCCCCAAGGCCAACTGCGGACCCACCACCAGGTATTTGCAATCACTCGACAAGTGGCTAGGCGACACCAAGTGGGATGTCATTCACTTCAACGTCGGCCTGCATGACCTCTGTTACCGCCACCCGGATGCCAAGGGTTATGGAAATCGGGACAAGGTCAATGGCACCCTCTCCGTAACACTGGAGCAATATGAGGCGAATCTGGAGACCATCCTCAGCCGCCTGAAAAAGACGGGGGCGAAGATCATCTTTGCTAGCACCAGCGTGATCCCCGAGGGCGAGGCCGGCCGCAAAGTAGGCGATGACATCCGCTACAACCGAGTGGCCGCCAAGGTCATGGCCAAGCACGGTATTCCCGTCAATGACCTGCACGCCCTCACTACGACCTTCCCAGCGGAGCTCTTCGTCAAACCCGGAGACGTCCATTTCAAAACCATCGGCAGCCAGAAACTGGCGAAGCAAGTGAGCACGGTTATCGTAGAGCAGCTTCAATTGCCTAAGGCAGAGTGAGTTGAAGTTGAGAGTTTAAGTTGAAGTGGGGAGCCGCATCTTGAGTGGTAGGGCGCGTTGGCCTCAACGCGCCGTTTGGCCGGAATAGGGGATTAGAAATAGGGGATTAGAAATAGGGTTAAGCGGTCGCTACGCGACGTGATTGTTCTCATCATGCCCATCCGTGGGTTAAAACCCACGGCTAATATGCGTTGTCGCTACGCGACGGTGGCTTGCGTCACGTAGTGACTGATGATCGTAGCCGTGGGTTTTAACCCACGGAAAAGGGTTTATTCATGTTCTGCGTCGCGTAGCGACCGCTGAACAGTTCCAAATTCCAAATTCCTCATTCCAAATTCCAGCCGCCCCCGGCGGCTGAATATCATCTAAAAATTCTGTTTAATATCCAATCGTGGGTGCTAATTTAAGGGTATGAAGATCGCCCCGCTGCTGACACTCGCCCTGCTCTTGCCGTTTACCACTTCCCTCACGACCTCCCTGGCCGCTGCCGAGCGGCCGGCGAAGCCGAACATCATCCTGATCCTGACCGATGACCTCGGTTGGCAGGATGTTGGTTGTTATGACATCGATGAGCCGACACCGATGGAGACACCCAACATCGATGCGCTTGCCAGTAAGGGAGTGCAGTTCTGGCACGGCTACTCACCGGCACCTACTTGTGCGCCCACCCGCTGTGCCATCATGAGTGGTGACCATCCTGCCCGGGCCCAGAAGACGCACGTCGTTGGCGGCCATCCTCCTTTGGTCTATCACCCAGGGCACAACATGATGCCGCCTTGGTACACCGGCCGCATGCCTGAGGACACGGTGACCTTGCCCAAGCTGCTGCAAAAAAACGGCTACGTCACCGGCCACTGTGGCAAGTGGCACATGGCCATTGACCACCACTCTTTTCCCCAGCCCAAGGACCAAGGATTCGACTGGACGCGCTCCAATCTGGGCACAACGCGCAAGATGATGCCCGACCGAGTTAGCGGGTTTGCCACCGAGAAGAAGAATGATCCTTACCGCCTGGACGAGGATGGCATTACCACCCACCAGAACAGCTTGGACGCGCTACAGTTTGTCGAGGAGCAGAAGGATAAACCTTTCTTTCTCTATTATGCCACCTGGCTGGTGCACACACCGATCCATACCCGCAGCAAGGCGCTACTGGACAAGTATTGCAAGAAGCTCGGTGTGCAGCCGGACCCTGATAAGCCCGAAGCCTGGACGGGCCAAGGCCAGACCAACCCCTTCTACTGTGCGATGGTCGAGGAGCTCGATACCTACATGGGCCACCTGTTCACTTATCTTGAAAACACCGATGACCCGCGCTGGCCCGGCCACAAGCTCATTGAGAACACTTATATTATTTTCACCTCGGACAACGGCGGCATGGAGAAAACTCCGGGCGAGATCATCACCGACAACTACCCGCTGGACCGTGGCAAGATTTCTCTGATGGAAGGCGGCACCCGGGTGCCACTCATTATCACTGGCCCAGGCATCAAGGCAGGGGGGCAGTCTGATGTGATGATCAACGGCCTGGACTTCTATCCGACGATTCTGACCCTGACCGGTACCGAGAAACCCGAGGATAAGTCACTCGATGGCCTCGATGTTAGCGAGCTCCTACTCAACGATCCCGCTGACCCGGGTCTGGTCAAAGAAGCGGACGGCAAGGCGCGTGACACCATGGTCTGGCACTTCCCGAATAGCGTGGCTCTGGAGAGTACGATCCGCGTGGATGGCTTCAAGCTGGTGCGCAATTACAACCATATCAATGACGCCAGGACCGAGCCCTTTGAGCTCTACGAGCTTTACAGCAAAGACGGCAAGCGCGTCGACATTGAGGAAGCCAAGAACCTGGCTGCCAGCATGCCGGAGAAGGTCAAGGAGCTCGATGACAAGCTCACCGAGATCCTGACCGAAATGGAGGCCAGCTACCCGTATTACAACCCGAATCATCCCAAGGGGCTTCCCAATCAGGACAAGGTCTGCAAGGTGCTCTCTCACCAGCAAAATGGTGACAGCGTCACCTTCAATTACCGTGGAAACGGTGCCAAGGTAGTGCGTGCCAACCTGCTCTACACCATGAACAGTGGCGACAAGAGCGAGGAGTGGTTCCGCATTCCCGCCGAGCTCACATCAGAGGGCGTGGTCACCGCCAAGCTGCCCGAGGGCACCACCCACTACCTGATCAACCTGATCGATGAGAACAACTTCCTGCGCAGCTACCCGGAGGTGACCAGGATCAAGGACGGTAAGTATTATTCTAAGCAGGCCTTGGCTCGCCAAGATTAGAGCCGAGAAAAAATGGTGCTTGTCGCCGAGTTTTAGCCTGAAGGTCTCAACATACCCGGGTGCACTCGATACCGAGTAGCTCGGCGAGTTTGTCGATGCGGCTGGCGATGTGGCCGGTTCCGATGGCGCAGTGGTGGGACGGGCCTCCCTTGGACCAGTCGTTCATGAACTGCTTGGCAGAGATGGAGAACTTGTAGCGGCTGTTGGTGTTGCCGATCTGGAGCACCGGGCCGGGCACGGATTCACCCTCGGCGACTTGTAGCGAAACCGAGCCGTCGCCGTGCTGGAGCACGGAGAGGATGGTAACTGGTCCGTGTTTGACGGTCATCTGGATGGAGAGGCCTTTGCCGGGTTTGCCGTGGTAGACGGGTACTGGAACCAGCCCGACACGACCTTGCGCAATGGCAAAGTGGGCGGGGCCGTCGTGGCCGAGGTAAACAACATCGTCTGTAAAGTCCGTCAGATAAAACTCGGAGAAGGAACCACCGACGCCGAAGAGGTCCATGATCTTCATGGCTTGCACGTTCTTGACCTCATACTCACCGGCGATGGGGATGTTGCGCCCAGTGAGCAGGGTGTTACCGGCGATGACGGAGGTGACGATGTTTTCATACTCACCACTGCCCTCGTAGTAGTAGGCCATGGAGCCGAGCTGGTGTTTCTCAATCAGACGATCAAGGGCGACGGACGTTTGTGCCGCGCGCTCGAGCTCGGATTGCTCACACTCGGCGGACACTTCGAACTTCTGCTGGAACTCTTCGATCTTAGCGGAGACATCCTCGTCACTGACGGCCTTGCGCAGGTCGGAGAGTTCACACATTTCGACGATCTCAAAGTGGTTGCCGAAGGTGGCGGCTTGCTGGGTGAGGTCTGAGTAGACGTCAAGCATGCCGTTGTAGTAGTGGCCGAGCAGGCCGACGCGGTTAGAAGCCATGCCGGTAGAGACCTTGGCGGCTTCGACCCAGTCGGTGATTTCATTCCAGGCTTCTTCTTCTTGGAGATATCCGCTGACCACGTGGTAATCGACCTTGGCGCGGTTAAAGACGCAGGCGAGCTCGGGAACGGAGCAGGACTGGCAGTGCTCAAGCCAGACGCCGGTCATTTTACCGCGGTCACCGAGGGCGTTGAATGCCTCGTAATCGAGCTGGGCGACGGGTTGCAGATTGAGCAGCACGACGGGGACCTTCGCCTTTTGTACGACGGGCAAGACGGTGGAGGAAAGGGCGTAGGTGGAGATGAACAGAAAGATGATGTCGACATCTTCGGTTTTGAAAAGGGCGGCAGCCTCGCGTGCTCTCTCCGGGGAGTCGACCATGCCGGCATCCACGATATCCGTGCCCATCGTGCTGATGCGCTCACGGATCTCGCCGTGGTAGCCGAGCAGCTTGTCGAGCAGGCCGTCAAACTGTGGCCAGTAGGTGTCGAGGCCAATGGAGAAGAGTCCTGTTTTCATAATACTGAATGAATGCTGGTTAGTGGTTACCACTGGAGCCTTTGATGTAGGCGGCTACCCCGATGATCACGGTGGAGAGGATGAGAGTGCCTAATGCGGCGTAGAGCAGTTGGCGTGATTTCTTTGAGGAACCCTTCCATTCACCCAGCTTGAGTCCCCAGAGCGAGCTGAAGACGATAATCGATGCCATGTGTAGCGTCCAGCTGGAGAATTTGAAATCTCCCATATTGCTGTGGGCGATGGTGTAGAAGAAAAACTGCAGATACCAGACCAAGCCTGCCATGCCGCTAAAGAGGTAGTTGGAGCGGAGGGGGATGTCGTCATCGGGGGATTCGATTTCGCGATTGTAAAGGGCGACGTATTCGTAGCCGGATTTGTTCTTGAGATGAAGGAAGATGCACCAGATGAAGTTGGTGGTGAGCCCTCCGGCCATGACAACGATAAGGATGGGTAAACCCGCCCAGTGTGAGGCGGTTCCTTGCTTCACCGCACTGTCCCCGATAGCACCACCGGCATCAATAGCAAAGGCCATGAAGGCACTCATGATACCCGCGAATGCGGCGATCATCACTCCTTTTGAAAAGTTGAATTCTTTGATGGTCTTTTTCTTTTCTTGATCACTTAAGCCCCTTTCTTTTTCCATGCCGGCGCGTCCTGCGATGGCAATGCCGACCACGGCCACAAGGACACCAAGAAGAACGATTTTACCATCAGTGGGTGTCCAGATATCACTGACGAATGTGCCTGAGCGAATCGGAGGAATGAGTGTCCCGAAGACGGTGCAAAAGCCCAAGGCAATGGCATTGCCCAGGCCAACACCGAGATAGCGGATGGAGAGGCCAAAGGTGAGACCGCCAACACCCCAGCAAACTCCGCCGAGGTAGGTGTTGCGCAGTGTTTCTGAGTCAGCGGCTTTGATCGCCTCAAAGGGGGCGGTCGTCAGGATCAAGGCGAAGATCGTCGGCGCTAGAAGCCAGGAGACAATACCGTTGGTCAGCCAGTAGGTTTCCCATGACCAGTTGCGAACCTTTTTGAAGGGAACGTAGAAGGATCCGGCGGCCAGGCCGCCAATCCAGTGGAAGATGACTCCGTAGAGGGCAGTGATCATGGTGAGTTAAGTTCGAGTTCAAGCTTGAGTTGCCGTCGTCAAAGTGGGCGGGAGTTCAAGTTGCCAGCAATATCAGAGCGTGTGGGGGGTGTCGTGCTCGACGGCGTGGGTGGAAACCTCGGTGGGGCGGAACATGGTTTCACGCAGGGTGCGGCTGACAAACCAGAGCACCATGCCGACGGTCATCAGGGTGGTGACTTGGCCTGCTTTCAAGCTGCCGGTGAGCAGCAGGATGGAAGGAATAAGAGTGAGCGCCAGACCGGCGATGGAGAGGATGTTGAGAATGGTTTTCATCGTTCTAAGTAATTGTGGTTATTGATAGGTGAGGCCTTAGTGGGCGGGGTTGGATTTTTGTTTGCCGGAGAAGATCAGGAACAGCACACCGCAGGCGATCCAGCAGGGCAGTGGGAAATACCATGCGGAAATACCCTGAGTCTGGATCATGTAAACCGCGGCACCCACGGGGATGAGCCAAGCGAACAATACCGCCATGTTGAAGCTCTTGGCGGGTGCTGCATTGAGTAGATTGGCGGCATCACCTTTGCGGTGGAAATGCCAGTCAAAAAAGATGATCGCACCCATGGGGGCAAGAATGGTGCCGTAGAGGCCGACAAAGGTTAGCAGCTTCCATGCGAATGCCGGGAAGATGCCGGCGATGGTGGCAATGATACCTGCGGCGAGCGTCACGACAAAACGGTTTGATCCCGGGATCATCGCTTGGAAGGCAAGGCCGGCTCGGTAGATGGTGGGGTTGGCGGTGGTCCAGCCGGCGACGATCACACAGATAATACCGGCGAGACCGACCACATTATTGGCCATGGGTCCGGGCACGGGGTTGGTGTCGCCAGTCGTTTTGATCTGTGCTGCCAGCATGAGAGCGGCTGCGATCCAAGCCATGAAGTGACCGACATACATGCCAGCGGAGCTTGCCCAACCGTAGGATGCTTTTTTGGCGAATCGGAATACCGAGAGGTCCGCCATGCCGACGTGCATCGCCGCGTTACAGAACCAGGCGAAGAACATTACACTCCAGAAGCCCATGGTGGATTCAGCTGATCCCTCCTGGGCCACCATGATGGATTCGCTCCAGACTTTTTCCAGCCCTGACATGTCTGATACGCCGAGTTGTTTGAGAGCAACGAGACCACAGGCGAGGAACACCAACACCATCCAGGGTGAGGCGATGTTGGCGAATTTGGCCACGGTTTCGTAACCAAGTGAAGCAACGACGGCAATGACCGCGCCGACGCCGAGCACGATCAGCACAAAGCTGGTGCTATTGGGCAGCCAGTCGCCCAGTGACGGCATTGGCATGTCAAAGGGGATGCCGACCGCAGTTGCGGAGACGGTGATCATAGCTCCGGCGAGGAAGCAGAACAGAATACCATTGGCGAGGTTGTAGATTTTGACCAGACCCTTGCCTGCGATGCGCTCGAGGTGGTTGTAGAGCGTGAGACGTGCTCTGGTGGCGATCGGCGCACAGAGATAGCGCCATGAGAGAACGGCGAGCAGGTTGCCTACCAAGAGGCCCAGTACGATATTCTGTAGGGAGACTCCATTGAGCAGGAACAAAGGCCCGATCATGAACTCGGTTCCGGCCGCATGTTCGCCGGCATACATACCCCAG
>Ga0206130_10005799_pt1 | contig 14452 bp, 3 predicted proteins | sample Helgoland_Spring_9_FD_148637 | JGI IMG/M metagenome (GOLD analysis project Ga0206130, IMG submission 148637) | Pelagic subsurface seawater microbial communities from Kabeltonne, Helgoland, North Sea - Helgoland_Spring_Bloom_20160512_1 | ecosystem: Environmental > Aquatic > Marine > Epipelagic ... | reverse complement strand
CCACCTTCAATAGTTTGTGAAGTTACACCATCAGTAATTGTCCAACTAGTAGTAATTCCTGAAGTTGATAATGCTGTAACGTGTCCTTGTGCATCTACTGTAATTACTGGTACAGCGGTACTACTACCAACTTGCCCAGCACTTACTCCACTATCTGTGTGTCCTAGTGTTAGAGTGTCATTACTAATAGTTGCTTCAATTTGATCACCATCAGTAATAGTAAATGTGTCTTCATTACTACTAGCTACACTATTGTTAGCCCCATCTGTAAATGTTTTATAAGCATAGTTATCTGCAACATTAAAATCAATTGTTCCAGAACCAACTGATGTAACGTGTCCTTGTGATGTAACTACAATTTCATCTAAAAATGTGTTAGCTGCAACATTAACAGTTGTGTTTGCACCAGTAACATTATGCGCAATTTGAATTTGGTCAGTTGCACTTACTGTAACACTAATATCAGTTCCACTATCAAACAACACAGTATCACCATTATTAATATCTTGTGTTGTGGTTCCGTCACTAGCTGTCCAAGTAGTGCTAACTGCTGTTGTACTTGCTGTAGTGACATGTCCTTGAGCATCTACTGTAAATACTGGAATTGCAGTATTTCCGCCGTAGCTTTGTGCAGTTACACCACTGTCAGTATGTCCAATTAATACATTATCGCCGTGTGTGGCATCATTATTTTGTATGTTAATTTCAATTTGGTCACCGCCACGCATCTTAAATGTATCATTATTGGCAGTTGCATTTGCGTCTGTTGCGCCATCTGTTATAGTTTGGTATGCATAGTTGCTGCTTACATTCCAATCTAATATAGTATCTAATGTATTCCATGTCAGTGCACCAGAACCATCTGTTGATAGAACTTGATTAGACGTTCCGTCAGTTGTAGGGAAAGTAAAAGCACCATTTAGTGTAGTTGCGCCAGTTCCCTCAACTTTAATTCTACTTGCAAGTGTGTTTGAAGTACGAGTTTGGATATCAAAAGTTGCATTAGCTGAAGCGTCTGTAGAAAGTCCTTCAAGTCTTACACTTTCTACAAACGTAGTAGCACCTCGACCGAAGCCTTCGATTTTAAGTATTTCATCACTTGCTTGCAATGCGGTTGTAGTTGTACGAGTACCACGTGAAGAATAAAATACTAAATTAGGACCGTCTGCTCCATTGTTATTTTGTGATATTCTAAATTGTGCTCCTAGTGCAGACTGACTACCCAATTCTAGTAATGTAGTAGGATCAGTAACACCAATACCAATACGAGTGTTTACTGTATCAGCAACTAATATACCAGTATCATCTAGACGTTTATTTGCACCAACAATCATTACATTGCCTACGGTGTTTAATGTTGTATCAACAAACCCTGGCGCAGTGGTAATCTTATTAAAGTCCCACTCGTCATTAGTACCATCATAAAGTATAGTTGCGTTTATACCAGCAACTGTAATGCCTGCGCCGTTGGCAGAGGCCGCATCTGTAGCACCACTAGCTACAGTAATATTCAAATCTTCTACAGATAATGATGCAGTATTAAGTGTAGTTTGTGTTCCACTAACTGTTAAGTCGCCACCAACTGTAACATTTCCAGTTGTAGTAAGTGTTGTAGCAGTTCCGCCACCTAAGAAAGTATTAACACGAGCATCAGTATAATACATTGTAGCACTAGTAACAGTAGCACTTGGATCTTCCGGCAGGTCTGATGTATCATTTTGACTTAAATCAAGACCACCAGTTACAACTAACGCAATAGTTAATGTATTTGCAGTATCGTCGTAAGTTAATCCAACATTGGATCCGCCAACTAATAGAGACGAAACTCTATCATCTACTCTCTCATCTGAAAAATATAAATTACTACTGCCTTCTGATATGACATCTGTTGTCATATCAATTGTAACTACATCACCATTTGATTGATTTACATCTAATCCACTGCCAAGTGTAGCAATTTCAAAACCTTTACTTAACGCCATACGTGTTTTCCTCTGAATGCTCTATACGTATTTATGCAGTTATAGATCTTTTAATCTTTCGATCTCTTGTTGCTGTAAATCAACTTTTGTACTTAATTCTTTAATAGCTTCAATTAGTAATGGTACTAGTCTATCATATTGTACAGTTTTATAATCAGTGCCTTTTTCTTCGTTAATAGGTGCTTCTTTAACAACTTCTGGCATCACTGCTTCTATTTCTTGTGCACTAACACCTGCTTGTACACGGTCGTTGTTATATCCTAGTTGCTTTGCTAGTTCATTTTCTGTAAACAAATAACCATTTACTCGGTTAACTTTGTCTAGTGCATCTGGGATAGTACCGTGGAAGTCTTTAAGGCGTTCATCCGAATAGTATGCTGTAACATCGCCACGAGCCATAAGTTCATTAGTAGTAATACTTTCGTTGTTGTCATAATGAACTGCCATGTTCTTATGACTTGCATCAAAGAAACCACGTGTACGATAAACTTCTGCTGGATCAGTAATATCAACAATTTTTGCTCCATTTGCTCCATTATTATTATATGCGCCTTGACATACCCACACATGATGCGGTCCAGCAAATGTTTGTGTCCATAAGAATTCAGAGTCATAACCTTGTCCTGAACCATATCCACACCCTGCCATAATTTCACTAAGTGTTGGCATTCTAGCACCGTGTGTTTCTAGTGCCGCCCAGGCAGCGGCAAATGTAAATTGTGCATCAGCGTCAATTGCGGATAAGTCAGCTTCACCTACTACACTACTGCTAACTGATCCAAAGGAATTAATATACGCTGTTCCTACATTTGTTCCTGATGTTGATCTAATCCTACTTGGTCGAATAGGTTTAGGTTCAACAGCCCCCCACACTTCACTACCAGTAATTTCATTAAACTTATCAGTTAATAATGGTGTATAATTAATTAAGAATTTGGAAGTTGCGTTTGTTGACAAACTTGTTTTTTCGATAACAGTGTCAAATGCAGTTGCACCAATACCTACGTTGTCAGCTGTATCAGTTTCTATTTGTATATATGGGTTAGATAGTCTTCCTGTAGTATTATCACCTAGTGATGTTAGCTTTGTTATTTCTAACCCTCTGTCAGTTACAAGCATACCAAATTGATTGTTAGCTGTTGAACTCCAAGTACCATCGCCACGTGCAAGTTTAAGACCAGTGTATTGTCCAGCAGCACCTACCATCTGTATAAAATTAAAGTTGCCAGTTTCATTAATCTCAAGAGTAGAACGTGGACTTACCCTATTAATCCCAACTAGGCCAGCATTAGTTACTGTAAATTTACCATTGGCCCCGTTTAAATCCCAGTCTGTTCCAATCCCAAAGTTTTCACTGCCATCAAGACCAAAGAACATACTACCTTGAGAGTTTCTTAGTTCAATCGCCATATCTGAAGTTAACGTAGTTTCAAATACAGCAACTTGGTTAGAAGCAGAAGTAACATGTAACTTTCTATCTGGTGAAGTATCTCCAATACCAACGTTACCATTTTCTGCGATAGTAATTTTAGCATCTGCTAGTGTTGCAGATCCAGAATTACCTTGTGGGCCATTTAAGATATGGATCTTACCTTGTGCATCATTTGACGTTAAATCAGTACGTTCAAATACAATAGCAGATTTTCGGTAGCTGGAATTGGTCGGCTCGGAGTAACCAAAATGTATACCGCTGTAACTACCGACGGACATTTGTCGTGCTACAGTAACAAAACCATTTAGTGGACTCAAAACATCTAGCGTTTTCTGAGGAGTAGTAACACCAATACCAACAAAACCATTAGATAAAATTGACAAGCGTTCATCCAAGTTACCAGCTGTACCATCAGGGCTTGTAAATAAACCTAATCTACCAGCACCGCTAGATATGTTGGTGTTTACTGTTCTAATTGCACTAGGAACAGCAGTGTTATATTGAAACCTTAGACCCACTGTATGACCAGTCGCGGTAATACCTCTGTTTCTGACAGAGATAGAATCGCTTGTAGTGGCAGCAGCATTAGTATCAACAGTTAGTAGGTTAGAAGGATTCGTCGTACCAATACCAACGTTACCGTTACTATCAATTAACAATCTAGTTTGAGCAGCATTATTACCACTTACAGCATCAGTACCAATAGCAAACTTTCCACCACCTAGACTTCCGTTTGCATTACTAGTTGACATGATCCAATAATCTTGACCACCAGTTCCTACATTTGCAAAATAATTTTTGTTACCGCCACTAGTGCTAGGAGTTTCAAATCTCACTGAGTTAATGTTTGTCATGTTACGAAATTTGTCAATAATTAGTGTGTCTTGTACACCAAAGCCATCATGTGCGTAGAATGTACTCTCTGCTGGTTCGTTTGGTAGTGCTATACCAGTACTTGCAAAAACATATGCCGCAAGTATGTAAGTTTTTTGCCCTGCACCTAGCCATGCTTTAAGTGTATTTGTACCAGTAACAATATCATCAGTAACATCAAAAACATGCCAAGTATCACTATCATTAACTGCTTCTCCGCTAGCATTAACAGCATCAAGATATTCAAATCTATATTCAGTTCCACCGTTAATTGCAACACGGGGATCGTTTCCGCTTTCAGCATCGTTTAGTTTAACTTTACAAAACCAACGAGTTCCTGCAACTTGTGGTACATTAAACGTTAATGCAAACGATGCTGTTGCGTAAGTTTGTGGTCCTGTCGCCAAATATCCTGCACTACTTGTTGAGACATCATTTGTTGCCCATGCAAGTGCTATATTAGCTGCGGCATTAACGGCTCCAGTTTCATAAGACCCAACTCGCATACCTGGTTTAAAGTCATAACTGCCTGTACTTGCTGGAAGTGGGTCTGCTGATCTACTACCTAGTTCAAATGATGTGTGTCCACCACTACCTGGAGATATTGTTAGTCCGCCTGTTACTCTAGATGTTCCATCAACGTCTAGTTTGTATTGCGGATTATTGGCATTAGACCCAATACCAACATTACCACTAGATTTAATTCTTACAAAGTCAATAGTACCGTAATTAAGTTCTAAATCACCGTTGCTATTTTGTAGTATGTTAAAATCATATGTTGCACTAGTATGTCTTAGTTTTAATCCAACATCAGATGTATTAGTAATTCTAACATTTCCACCGTGAACATGTACTCTACCACTAGTAGCAGTTTGTGTGCCGATACCTACATTACCGCTACCGTCAAGGCGCATACGCTCTGAGCCATTATTATGAAACTGTAATACTTTGTTTGTGTTATCACCTAGGAAGCCGGGTCTGTTGGTATCGCCTACACCCCAAAGAACATAATGATTGGAAGCAAGTTCGATGTTTCCTGTACTTGCGATGCGCATTTGTATTCTAGCGGTTGATCCATCGTGTTGTTGGAAGTTCCAGTTTTCATATACACCATTACCTCTTGTTTGATAATATACATCACCAACGTCAGCTTGATAAAACAAGTGACCCATTAATTCAGTTGTACTATAAGTGTCATTACCTATAGTAAGTGCCCATGGTCCTTGATCATCAGCTTTAATAACAACAAGTGGACTAGATGATCCATTGTCTTCTACTAATAATCTATTAGTAGTTGTTGTGCCATTTGTGGTATGTCCTGTAGCAAAGGTAGTTCCATTACTATCAATTGAAAACTTTTCGACTCCATTATAGTAAAACTCCATGCCGCCGGTGCCATCATAAAAGTTGATACCGTTATTCTGTTGATTGTTACCAAAAAAGTAATCGCCACCACTAATATTCGTTAAAACCATAGCATCACTATCACCAACAAACTTGGCAATAACTGCTCCGCTACCTGGTAAACTACTAGCACCTGCACCACCACTATTAGTAAATGTTACTGTAGGTGTAGCTGATGTACTATTTGTAAAACTACTGTCTGCGTCTGAGGTTAAAAAGCCATTCTTGGCTATAAATCTTTTATCGTTGGCCATTATGCTTCTCCCTCTAGTCTATCTAAACGTTGTTTCATTTCCATGTTTTGTTCCGTTAACTCTTTAATGGCTTCAATTAGCAGTGGTACCATTTTTTCGTACTTGACTGTTTTGTAGTCTCTAACTTCATCTTGAGGTATATTTTCATTTACTAATGCTGTTGTAACAACTTCGGGCAATACTGCCGCTACTTCGTCAGCGTTAACACCAACTTGCATACGGTCATTTCTATATCCAATTTCTTTTGCTAGTTCATTTTCTGTAAAATAATATCCGCCTAAGCTATTGACTTTGTCTAAAGCACCTGTTATATTACCATGAAAGTCTTTAAGTCTAGGATCTGAGAAGTAAGCAACAACATCACCTGAACTGTGTACGTCACCTTCAAACAAGAAGTCTGAGATTGGCTGATCTCCGCCAAATACCATTTGTTCGTTTGATCCAGCAACCACACTACTGTCTGAGTGTTTGTACTTAATGAAACCGTTTTGGCTTTGCGCTGGTATGTTATCTGAGAAATAAATTATAGCACCGTTAGTTGGATTGTTAGTTGCACTAAGTATTTTTACACCGTCATTACTCTGAAAATGTGCTGTTCCATATACATGGAGTGTTGCAGCAGGGGCATCGGTGCCAATCCCAACCCTACCTGTATCAGCCTTAATTACAAGTCGGTTAGTATAAGTGTCACTATTTGCACTTGTGCCAGCAGTCTGTTGTCCACTTGCAATCTCAAACCCAGCATCAACTACTTCTTGTGTGGCAATTCTCCAATTATAATGAGTTGCACTAGCTGTAGCAAAGTGGTATTCTGGACTTCCGTCAATTTGAGTAACATTACCTCTAACATCTAATTTATTTGTTGGATTAGTTGTACCAATACCTACTGTTGGACTCGCTCCGTTCATACCAAGGAACGTTGTGCCTGTTCTACTAACACCAGCAAATACTTGGTTAGCTGACGCCCCTTGCCCTCTGAATAAGAAAGCACCATCTCCGCCATACGTTGCACTTCCGTCATATTCAATTGCAAAGTTGGCACTAGAACCAGTTGAAGTTACCGCAGTTTCCCAGAACTCAATTCTATGTTGCGCTGCAAGATTTGATGTAATTGCACCAAATGCAAATCTATTATTATCCCCATATATATGAGCATCTGTTCCGACTACAGCGTTTGTATTAACTCCCACTGATGTTGAATTTATTATTGCTCTACCACTAGTAACTAATTCTGTACCGGCTACTCTATATCCAAAATATGAATCAACTCCAGTATCATCTATAATTCTAAATTGTAGCCTACCTCCCAAACTTTGTGATCCACCAGTATCTTCTGGCTCAATAAAATCAAGTCCTTCAGGAGTTGCAATAATTGCCATATCTGCATCAGAAATACTTCCGTCAATACTGCCATTAAAGTGTATAGCTGGGTTGGTACCATTTAATCTTATTACTCCACTATTTGGTACCAATAACTCATTAGACCCACTTAAATATGCGCTATCTTCATTTCCAGCATGCTGTGTAATTTGAAAGTTTTTAATTTTTACGTAAGTAAGTGAGCTTGCTGCTTCGTAAATAGCAAACCCAATTCTTCCACGTAAATTAGTTCTTGACTGTGTAAATGAATGTTCTAATACATCATCTACCCATATTTGATAGTAACCATTACGCACTTTAATCATAATATTTCTAATGGTTCCATCAAAGAAATTAGGAACACTTACGCCCACCAAACTAGAAACTGTGGACCCAGCACTATCAAGTCTAATTTGGTTTAGTGAACTATTACTAAAATTTTGTCTAAACACTATATAATCAAAATTATTGACAGTATTCGTTCCATCACTACCCATGGCAATTGCCAAGTGTCTGTAATCACCCGTGCCAGTTCCTTCTAATCTAAAACTTACATCAAAGTTTTTACCAACCTCTTCGGGATATAATGTAAAATAACTGTATCCAGCACCAGCAGCTTCTTTTTTAATATAAACTTCACTATCCCACGAATCTTTAATTTGTACAATATTATGGGTGTTGTCAACACTATACCAACTACTGTCACTGTGATCAGTAGTATTATTAACTTTAAAGTGGTTGTGAAAAGTTCTAATGTCTCCATCAGGTTCTAATACAAGTGCATCTACTCCAGCACCGTCTCCCCCAATTTGGGCCGCTGTATTTGTTTCTTGTCTTCTAAAATATAAGCTATCAGGATAATTGACTTCAGTTGTAGGTGCATGGTGTATTGTCCAGTGTTTATTAGTTCCACTAGTTGGCACGTTTGTTAATGTTATGTTAGACGCCCAATCGCCTGAATTTTCTCCTAGAATTTGTAGTTGTGCTTCAGTGGCTTCGACAACCATAGAGGCATTACTAGATATTGCTTTGTTACTCAATACATTTTGTTGAACATGAAGTGTAGCACTTGGATTTGTTATATTAATACCAATACTTCCACCAGTTGTAATATTAAGTATTTCACTAGAAGAGTTAGCGCCATCAAATCCACTACTAGGACTATTGTAATAACCTAGTGAATATGTACTACTTCCCGTTGTAGCGTGTGCGTGGTGTATCCAATGTCGATCTTCATTTGATAATAAAAGAGAAGCACCATTACTACCATCATCTCCTGCCATAATTTGTAATCTAGCATCAAGCCCCTCTACTTTTATGTGGGCGCTATTATCCCAGTGTGGCGTTCCACTAGTAGAAGCCCAAACATGCAAATGTTCTTGAGGATTATCTGTACCGATACCAACGTTGCCAGCCTTATGCGTCATGGTATTAATACCATCTGTATAGAATTTTAATGTGCTGGTAGTACTTGCTCCATAACCGCCTCTTATATATGAATGATATTGATTACCAGGAGAGCCAAACATTAAATGTCCAGCACTTGCATTTGGTGTAAGTAATGAAATACCTACATCGGTACTGTTTTCAACAACTAAAGCATTATCTGCATAATTTGTTATAGTACCTGCACTCGCTTTAAATACATGAAGATTTGTATCTGGGCTTGTTGTACCAATACCAACGTTTTGGTCTTCGTCAATAGTCATTGCAACAGCATTGGTGCCCTGACCATTTTTTCTAGTACCAAATTTTAGTCCACTACTATAATCACTAGTGCTTGCATTTACTTTATATCCCTTGATGAAAGGACTACTGCCTAAATGTCCATCAGTACCATTCCAGTCAAAAGAGAAATTAATAGACCCACCAACATCTGCGGCTGTTGGTCTATTATCATATAAAACCAATGTAGAGCTAGATGTATCTTGACCACCAGTACCATCTACTGTTAACGCTGCACCAGGATTAAACGTACTACCAACACTCAGAGTACCATTTTCGCTAACAAACATATAAGTAGATGCTGCATTAGATGCTGACGTACCACGATATTGGAATGACAACCCTGAAGAAGCATTTACTAAAAAATCCCAAACTGAATTTGATCCATCACTGTCTTCCATTCTAAAAACAGTATCAGTGCCACTTGACTTAATATGTATTCCTGCAGTTGTAGTTGGTGTATTGACAATATTACTGTTACCAACTATTAAATTATTAATTCTACCGTTGCCGTTTACATGCAATTTATTATATGGATTATTTGTGCCAATACCAACATTGCCATTTGTGTGAACACGCATGTGTTCACTTGCTCCTACACGGAAAACAGTACCGTATCCAGACACGGCGCCCAAGTACAAATCTGTACCACTACTGACAATTTCGTTATCGTCAATACCAATTCCCACTGCTGAACTACCTACTAGTAAACTTGCATTTCCTACATTGACGCCAGCCATAGTAGACCCATCGCCACGCACTCTTGCATTGCCGTTAACATCAAACAGCGTTCCAGCACTGGTTGTGCCTATGCCAACAAAACCAGAACTACGCACAACGCTTAGTGCAACTGTCCCTGTATTACTATTGTCATGACTTCTCAATAGTAAGTTATTAGTATTATTTCCATCACCAGTTAAACTAAATCCATATGTCATTGAACCAGCAGAGCTTTGTTCTGCAAGTTCTAGTCTAGAAACATGATTGCCAAAACTACCATCACTACCAATTTTTAATGTGGTAGATCCAGCATTTACTGGTTCGTCTTGTATGTGTAAATTTGCTTGTGGGGTAAAATTAGTAGACCCAATAGATGAATTACCTAAACTCGTAAAGCCATTTTTCGTTATAAATCTTTTATCGTTTGCCACGGTTCACTCTCCCCTATAGCGGCTATTATTTTAGTTGCGTTGCGGCAACATTGTATGTAGTACTATTTGTACTAGCTGATGTAGCTAGCAGTCTCATATTTCCTCCACTAATGTCAACATCAAACGATGCAAGTATTCCACTAGTATATACAACACCATATTCTGTCGCTACGGCTGTACTTCCATTATGTGTTAATAGCAATTCTGACAATTGTGTTTCAGATGTAACATTATCTTTAATACTTACTACTACTTTTGAAGATGACCAACCACTGGTTCCAGTTGTTTCAATTACTGTTTGTGTTACACTAGTTGTGGTTACAGTATTTTGATCAAGAAGTATACTACCAGCAGTGTTGCCATATACAAAGCTACCCCTAACATCTAATTTAGCACTTGGATTAGTTGTACCAATACCAACATTGCCACCACTAGTAATGCCCACTTTGCAAAAGCTGTCGCCAAATGAGGCACCATAACTTATTGCAAAGTCTGCATCTTGATTTAATCCAGTAAACCATTTGTCTGTTCCAGTATCAGAAGTTTTGTACGCTACTGCCGCTTCACCAGCAGTGGCATTTACTGCTTCGATTAAAATTCCGCCATTAGCACCACCATCACCAGCTATATTATGCCGAATGTGTAGTCTATAATCAGGAGATGCAACTCCGATACCAACACGATTGTTTGTTGCGTCAACAACTAGTGTAGTTGTATCAACAACTAAACTTTCAAAATCAGCTGCGGCTGCACTAATTGGTGCTAAATTAAAACTGGCATGGGCTGTATTAATGTATGCACTTGCATCAGGCTCAGGAGTATAACTGTCAAAGAATTTAAATTTGTTGTCGGTTGTGTCACGAAAAAGACCAGCGTGTGCATATGTTCCATTATTGTAGCCGCCAGCAAACCCTAAATCTGGATTTGAATTAGATTTGGCTGAAGCAGTTCCACCTGAAACAAATGCACTTGATGTGCTTCCACCTATACTAAAAGTTGTTGCAGTAGCTGCTGTAACAGTACCATTTGTTACATTGTAGCCTGATGGATTCATTCCTGTAATTGTTACAGTCCAGCCAACTTGATAATTATTAGTTGCTGTATAAGTTTGTGCTGAACCGTCACCACTTGCATCTGTAATAGTTGCCGTAACTGCATTATTTAAATAAATTAAATTATCACTAACTGCTAGTTCACTAGCAGTAACGGTAACTGTTTCACCGTTAACTGTAAAGTCTCCTTCAACAGTTAAATCTCCAGTAAAAATACCAGTGTGACCGTATGTAACGTCAAAATCAACGTCATCAACAGTAATAGTATTTGCCATTTGTGATAATTCAAATGATTTTGTTGTCATGATAAATCCTTAATTGTTACAACTATTTATCGAACAATTAAGGATTTATATTATGCTTGTGATTCTGACCAAGATATTTTTCCGTTAACAATAAACGGATTGGATTGAGTAATACCTGTCGTACTTTGTGGCTGAACTGCCAATGTTAGCAAGTCAGGACCAGCTGGGAAAATACCATCACCACCAAGTATACTATTACCAATTTCCAATAGATCAGTTAAGTCAACCACAGTAGAACCAGTACTAGCTTTGGCACTATAAATTGCTGTACCATTAAGCAATGTATCTCCAGAACTATGTTTAATTACTTCACTCAAACTAGGAGATTGTGCATTTTCATATAAAATAGTACTTGGTAATGAATTTTGTAGTAGGAAAAATTCGATGTCTGTATTAGCAGTAATCGAAGCCTGTCTTAAACGCAATTGCATACGGTTAATAATTTCACGTTCACCAAGTGCACCAGTTAAGCCACTGTCAACACTAGGTGCTAGTCGCACACTAATAAGTGGAATTGGTCTTGATAAGTCAACTGCGGAAGTTTCACCAACAACAAACGAACTTGCCGCTATGGCGTTATATAGTGATCCACCAGTTGGATCTGCACTTGTAGCTGGCCAACTAGTGTATATAATACTGCTAGCGCCAGCAATTTTAACTTGTGTTACATATGTTCCACTAACTAAATCGTTACCTGCACTTTGTGCAATAGTTGAACCAACAGCGGTTGCTGTAGCATCTGATTCACTAACTTGTATAGCATAAACATAAACACGAGTACCATTTAGTGTAATTTGTTCAAAAGTACTTGTAGCAGTACTTGATAATGTTCTACTAGCACCGTTAGTAAATGCAAACGGTTTAGATTGACCAGTAAATTGGTATGCTCTATCATCATCAAATGTACCATCCATAATAATACTAGTACCAAAGTGGAATAGTGTTGGTGCTGTAGTTGCTGCTGGACCGTTTTTAATTTCATACCTAGCAGGCAAGTTTCCTGAACGGAAATATGATTCATCTAATACGTTGTTGTGCCTATATTCATGGAAATACCTAATATGACCAACCCGATCTTTAAACCCATAACGAATTTTACCAGCACCATACCAACTATAATCCATGTATGCCATTTGAATTTTTGTTATATCTAGAATATAACCAGTAAATCCAGTACCGTCGGCTTTATCCATATTCCATTTGTCTTGTGGAGTTCTTGTATCAATAGTTTTGGTACACTTAACGTTTTCTGCATCAATTCCTCGATAAGCAGGCTGTACAACCATTCTAATATCCGAGCTAACTTCAGTGATAAGATAACTTTGACCTCGAATTACTATGTTGTCTCCAGCATTTAATTGAGTTGTGAATGAACTGTTAACTCCGTTTACAATTTGACTATTTCGTTGGATACTTACGAACCCAGCTATCTGCGTTGTACTACTTCTTCTAACCGCATATAATTTTTGTCCATCAAATTCAAAGAAGAACCCGTTTTGATCATCAAACATTCCGCCTCGTACAAAGCTATCTGTCCATTCATCACGCACATATGATGGGAACCCACTTGCTTTAACTTCACCTGGAGCTCCAGCCATTGTGTATGTAAAAGTAAACGGATCAGGCACACTTACTACTGGAAACGATCCATTATAATAATTTGTGCCAGTATTTACAACAGCACCACGAATTGTTATAGAATCACCTACTTTAAGGTTATGTTGTTCTTGAGTTTTAACTGTTGCAGTTGTGCCACTCGCTTTGATTAATTCTCTAACAATTCTTGGAGGGTTGAAGTTTATCGCAAAACTTGTTTGTAAACCTTTACCTGATTGATAACGGAAATACTTACGAGTTTGTCTAGAAATTTTACTATTTGGACTTGTGCCTGCGGTAATATCAACTCCACCATCAAATGGTTTGTGTAAGCTAAATCCATCTGGACGCAGTGATATCTGTGTAGCATAATAATAGTCAGTACCACTAATTGAACTAGGTGCGTCTTCAAATATAGTCATGTTTTCTTGTGTTGTAACAGTATCAACGGTTAATTCTGTTACAAACACACCTGTGTTAATATAAATTTTATCAAACTTTTTAAATGTTGCTAAAAAGTTTGTTCCACTTCCTACAACATTTTTATTACCAGATGTCATACTAAGTGTACCAGTACCTGCAATATTTTTAATCACGTTACTTGCTGTAAAAGTATGCGTTCCAGTTTGACCTGTAATATCAATTGGAAGGTTTCCTAATGCGTCTGCAGCACTTGTTGCTATTTTAAAAGTATCTGCACCAGTAACAATAGCAAATGTATCAGTAACACCAGCAGGGAGGATACTTGTGTTTCCACCATCGTTATATGCAACTTTTTCACCAGTAACTAAATTGTGTTGTGAAGAAGTAGTAATTGTATTACTAGCATTATTGACATCAGTATTTGTAAATTGATATGTTCTTGTTGGAATTTGGAAATCACTAGTCATAGTAAATGTATTTGGTGACGGAACACTTGTCATGTTAAACACACCATCATAAGCACCAACTAGGTTGGTAACTTCAAATTCATGTCCGCCTGAACCAGTACCAGTTAACAATAATCCCGATGATGAACCACTGTATGTGATCCTTAACCCCCACCATGGGCCACCACCTGGTCCATAATTAACCGCTGCTTGTGGATTAACTGTAATATTAAATCCTCTATTTCCATTTCCGTCAGTAATCAATACGTTACTAAGATCTTTAAATGTTAATGTTGTACTATCAGTATATGTAGCACTATCACCAATGTCGTCTGACTGACCAATTCTGTAAGAATCGCCATCATCAAAACTAACAGTTACATATTCACTAGATGCACTAAAGTCTCCTCTGAATTCAAGTCGATCAATTTGTGCAGTACCTGGAACAAA
>Ga0206130_10005795_pt1 | contig 14456 bp, 25 predicted proteins | sample Helgoland_Spring_9_FD_148637 | JGI IMG/M metagenome (GOLD analysis project Ga0206130, IMG submission 148637) | Pelagic subsurface seawater microbial communities from Kabeltonne, Helgoland, North Sea - Helgoland_Spring_Bloom_20160512_1 | ecosystem: Environmental > Aquatic > Marine > Epipelagic ... | reverse complement strand
AAGTATATATGAACACGACTTTTTTCACATCTATTCACAACGTTACTCAGGTATGAACAACATACACGGGTGAGGGAGATAAAAAAATGGTAAGAAATGGGCAATTAGGTTTGGCTACCCGAGATGGTGTTCGTATATTCAACGTGTTGAATAAGGAAATAATAAAGGTTATGTCGGAGTTTGAAGTATTATTGGATAAAGTTGCATTGCGGTTAGCTAAAGGAATGAAGCCACACCGTGTGACGCTGAATAAATTTTATAACTACCCAATCGATAGTGCATTTCGTCATTATCGTTTGACGGCTCGTGTTATGGAGTTTAAAGCCGAGATTGCTGCTCGTGATAAGGAAATTGCGGATGCATTCGCTCGCATCATGTCTAATCCAGCCCAATTCGAGACAGTAGGTGAACCAACACCACATAACATTAAATTTTTAGGTTAATATGGATAAGACACTTAAAATGGATATCAGAGACATGATTGCGGATTACGAGAACGATCGTATTACCGATGTTGATTTAATTGATTTTTTAAAAGAAATAACAGCATAATATGGCAAACGAGAACACATTTAAGGTAATTGACATGCAATCGCTAATACAGCAACACATGGATGGACACATTAGCGAGCAACAGTTAATCGATAAGTGTAAGACAGTATTGGGTAGGTAGACCGATGGTGGTAACACCGGTGAACGATCTTACAACATACGATTCCAGTACCACATTTGTAGGTATTGGGATCTTTATACGTACGTAATCTATATCGGTGGAGGTAGTAGTATTATAATATAAAATACATATCGTGATGGTAATAATATATAATATAGGTAGTTGGGCGGCGGTACGCCGTACGCATATCGCATATATATCCCACGTGCGCCGATATCCATATACGCGGGGTACCGGTGAACCCCGGTGTTCGACGTAAAAACAGATCAAACACGATCTTTACCCATCGATTTAGTATATACCTATATACCCCCCAAATCGAGACGTGTTTCCGTAAAAGCCATTTCGTATATTCCCCCACGATATGCAAAAAAGTGATCTCCAAAAGATTTACCGTGTCGACAAAAATATATACACCTGGAATTATCGTCACACCACCCAACATCTCCTTTCTTTCCTGCGCATTCAGCTTGGTTTCCCGGAAAATTGTTCGTATATTTACAGGGTAAATGAGGGCAGAGCCCAATGTTTCATTAAATAAATAAAAGTTATGATGTTTTCTTACGACAGTTCAAAAAATGAGTTCCTTTCAAAGGATGCAATTCGCGAAATCGCTCCATCTGTGTTCACAGAAAAAGCCGATTCTAGTTCAACTTCAAAGCATTACGTTCACATTCCAACCGAAAAGGTTATTGATGATATGTCTTCATTAGGATGGGGAGTAGTTGATGCAAAGCAAGTTAAAGCTCGTAAAAACAAAGGATACCAAAAGCATATGGTAGTATTTGGTAATGATAATTTGGTTGTGGAGGGGAAAGATGGTGATACCGTTATGCCCAGAATATTGATGACGAATAGCCACGATGGAAAGAATAGTTTCCAATTCCAAGCCGGGTTATATCGTTTGGTTTGTTCGAATGGTTTAGTAGTTGCTGATGCCGAGTTTGCTAATATGAAGATCCGCCATATGGGATATGATTTGAGTGAATTAAAAACCGTAATTTCCGAAATCGTTGAAAAACTCCCGCTTACTGTTGAATGTATGAACAAGCTTAAAGCTAAGGAGATGAGTGAGGATGAGAAGATTGATTTTGCTAAGAAAGCATTACATACAAGACTTCCTAAATCACAAATAAGTTCTTTCACATTTGAAAATATCCAGGATCTACTTGAACCAACCCGTAGCGAGGATGAAGGTAACGATATGTGGAGTGTCTATAACGTGATTCAGGAGAAAATCATTCACGGTATGTTCGATACGTTCGGTGCTAGAGGTAAAGTACGTAAAGCACGTAAAATAAAGAATTTCCAACAAGATACTCGTGTGAATAAGGATTTGTATGAGTTGGCTGTAGAGTACGCTTCCTAAGGGAAGTGCGCTCTCCGAGCGTATATACGTATGTATGGATATTGACTTATCTAAGAAGAAGAGTCGAGTTTTTTTAAATTAAAGTTATGAAAAAGTTATTATTGTTATTAGGTGTTTTTTTGTTGATTTCTTGTGAAACCACACCCCCAAAACCTTACCCTTGTTTAGATGGATCTTGTGATGCTGAATTTATAATTGATACTATAGTTTCACCTGGTTCTTATTTTGATTCTACTGATGGTTACTGGAGAGTTAAATTTAATGGTTTAGGGTATTTTACTATTCAAGGTAATTTAGATGAGTTAGATCCTTACTATGTTGTTAATAAGGTACCTTTAATTGAAACTCAATTTGATAGTGATTATTGGGTTGTATTTGATACTTTGCAATGGACTTCTCCTATGTATTCTGTTTTAAGTTGGTTTAGTAATGCTGCTTATACCCAACCCATCTCTGTTGGTAGTATTACTTATACTTTAGAGCAGATAGCAGATTTACACCCACCTTTTAATATTGTAGGTTATCAAATTCCAAAACATTTTTGTTGGGAATGTCCTTATGCTGAAACTATTTTGGCTTCTTATAGTAAGTATAATTATATGCCTCGCCAACAGATATTTTTAGATAATGAAATGATAGGTGATACTGCAAGTATTTTTACTAAAGTTCTCTTTAATAACGATTCAGGATTAAGAGAAATAAGAGAAAGTGAAATTAAAGTTATATTTGAATAATATATGGAACGCATTACATTAGAACAAGCAAAACAGTATATCTCACTTGATGATGATTTTACAAACAAAACTGTTCAAGATTGTCCACATTTTACCTTAACACCTTCACCTAAAGGAGATGGTTGGGAAATTGTTACATATTATACTGCACGTAAAACTAATATGTACGCTAATAAGGATGGTGATTATGATTCTTGGGTTTATATCCTATCAAACCCTACACAACCCAACCTTTACAAAATTGGTTATACCAAAAACACCCCTGATGAACGTGCTAAACAAATTTCAAATGCAACTGGTGTTGCCTTACCTTATAAAGTAGAATGGGCTTTTCACTGTTATGATGGGTTTGGTTTAGAACAAGAAGTACACCATAAGCTGGAGGCTAATCGTTTAAATACCAATCGTGAATTCTTCCAGATCTCTTTAGAGGAAGCAAAGAAAACCGTGACAATGCTTGGAGAACGGTATCTTTAGTCGTATATTCACGGTGTTGAATAAGGCGAGAGCCAAAAATAAAGGTTATGACAAAGCAAGAAGTTCAAAGTTTTAGAGGAGATTTTAAAAAAGCAGTAGCCCAACTAGAAGCTCAGTATGGTGTAAACATTAGTTTAGGTACTATTCGTTTTGATGATAGTGGTTTAAGAGCTAAAATGGAAGCTGTTAAAGGTGATGCAGTTAAAGTTTTTGATAAGGATGATTTTTCAGTAGGTGAAACTGTTAAAATTAATCATAAAAAAGTTAATTCAAACGATCAATTTAGAATTGTAAAAATTAATTCTAAAAATGTGGTTGTGGAAAAGATCAATGTTAATGGAATAGCAGGAAAAATTAAAGTTTCTCCAAGTTTATTAGTAAAAATCGAAAAATAAAGGTTATGAAAATTAGATTTACAAATTCGTTTTTACACATTACAGCAGTAGGAACTTTAGTATTAACACTATTTACCGATAGTTTAGTTTACCCCCTTATATTTGGGTTTTGCCTTGGAAATTTAATTTTAAACTCAAGAGAAACCCAGAATGAAGAACTTTAAGGAACTACTCCAACAGACTCTCGCAGATAACCAAATGGAGTCGTTGATGCCTTCGCGGGAATACACGGAAAATGAGCGCATATACATGCAGGGTTATACCGATGCACTAAGCGATATGCTTGAAGATTTTAACGACGAATATAGCGATTTTTTAGAAAACACATATACACCATCTTTAAATTAAAATTTTATGTTATACAGTATATTTTTTATAGTTTTATGTTTTGCGGTATTAATACATAACTTAGGTAAATTTTTTAAGACTGGGGAGGTGGATAAGGAGCAGGTTGCTATGATATTAATGGTATTACCTTTTGTAGTTGTTTTTTTATGGATACTTTTAACCTTTAAATAAGATAAAATTATGGATTATCAAGAAATGGATCAAAACTTTGCTGATTTAGTAGAAATGATTACTAATGATGATATGAGGGTGGAAATTATTTTTGAAGCTCTTAAAACTATGCAAGAACATTCATATGCTTCCCCAAAACTTGCTTTAGAGATTGGGTTGAATGAGTGGGCTAAGTAAAATATTTTTCGTATATTTAGATAAATAAAAAGTTATGACACAGGAAAAATCAGATTTAATGAATCGATTATTTGAGATCGAAGAGCGTATTGCTGAATTATGGGAAGTCCACCCAGATAACCCAGATACTATTAATATAGTAGATGAGTTTGAAGAAGCGCAACGTGCAGCTGCTACTATAGAGGCTTATCTTGAGACTTTATGGTCACCTGAGGATGATGGTGATTTAATTTAGAAGGTATGCCCCGGTGGTGGAATTGGTAGACACGCCGGACTTAAAATCCTGTGGACAGTAATGTCCGTGCCGGTTCGATCCCGGCCCGGGGCACAAAGTAGGGGAGTAAAACGTAAAATCCTAAGATTACAATCGACGGATTGCTTAGGTAGGGACCTTCAGCGCGCATGAAGGTGAAGCCCCTCAAATATTGGACTCGTAGCTCAGCTGGATAGAGCATCTGCCTTCTAAGCAGACGGTCACAGGTTCGAATCCTGTCGGGTTCACAAAATATAATTGGGTGTATTAATATTTTTATATTATATTTACACTAAACGGAGAGGTGGCAGAGTGGTCGAATGCACCAGTCTTGAAAACTGGCGTTGTGTTAAAGCAACCGGGGGTTCGAATCCCTCCCTCTCCGCCATTGCGAAAGTAGCTCAGTTGGTAGAGCATGACCTTGCCAAGGTCAGGGTCGCCGGTTCGAATCCGGTCTTTCGCTCAATTCGCAGTCAAGTGTACACTCAGTTGAGGCTGTAAAGGGGGAGCGAGTGCTCCCCTTTTTTTATATTGGCCAAATATCTCCCAGATTCCAACTATAAATCCCATTAGCTCTAAATATAAATAATCTATCATTATTAGAATCCACATATAACTTAGTTGGAGTAGTTGTATTATCCGAATCTATTGTAATATTAGGATTATATGGAATTCTATATTTAGTTACACTAAAAGTAGGAAGATATATAGCATATATATAATAGGTAAGTGGTGTTGCGGTGGTTCTACCTAAAGCCCAAATACAGTTTCTATTTTTATCTAGAGCAATGGGTACATTAGTTACATCTCCTGAAGCAGATGACTGATCGGAAGGTTCATATTGTATTCTATCAACTTCATAAGTATTAGAGTCAACTGAGGCTAACCATATACCATCAAAATCATAGGTAGTCCCACCCCAATACCATTTTTGTTGATCTTCACTATAAACCACTTCTTTATTTTCACTAAATACTCTTAACTTAGCATCAAAAGATCCCGTAGTTAATATGCTTCCATTCCTTGTTATGTAAAAGCTTCTATTTACATTACTAGTAATTTCATAGTCTCTCATAACTAATACTTTCCCAGAGTTATCAGTACTTGAAAATAAAAGAGGATAAAAATTATTATTACTTGGAGTTTTAACTATAATTTCAGTAGTTGGGTTAGGGTTTTGCCAATCCGAGACTGGATATGTAAATATCCCTGTGTTAAAGTCACTACCATCATAATATTGCCCCCCTAAGTATAATAAATCATCTTGTGGGTTGTATGTTATTTGACTATTCCCATCAGGAAGAATAAACCCATTTTCTCCAGTAAATCCTGAGATTCTTGTATAATTTGATCCTGTAGTAAGGGAACCTGTAAATAAACCCGACATTTCATCTACTTTCCATTTAGAAAGATAATTAGAGTTTAAACTTCCTGATATAATTCCCTTACTGGCAGCAAATAATTCATTAGAAGAAGATTTAAAAGCTAATCCTGCTACATATTGGGTAGTTGGGTATATCGATGAAGTTTGTAGAAAATATTTTACCCCTTGTTTAGCTTCACTACCAGAATAAGGAATATCGTTCCCATTAATTACTGCAGGAACTCTTACTGAACTTTGGTTTACTTTATTAGCAATATAAAAATCACTATTAGATTCATTATATACTGCTTGATAAAATAAAGGAGTTAAACCACTTAAATTTGTTAAACTATTTAAAGAAGAAGATTGTATAGCTACACCCTTTGCCTCATTATAATTAGTCCAATACCCATTTGTAGTTAACCAATTTGTACATTCTGATGTAGTAGTAAAAGTTTGATTCTCAATTCTATTGGTTAAATCAATAAATTCACTATCATCTTCAGTAGAAGTAGCCCAAAATCTAACACTACCAATATCACCCTCAGGAACTGGAGTTGGCCAGTCTTCAGTAGGAACATCTTTTCCAATTACATATCGATTATCTTCATCGGCCCCCATCCACCACTTTTTCCCTCCGGGGTTGGAGGAATAATCTTGAGGGATTAATCCTATTGCTAAATCCCCAATTTGCTCACTCCCAGATAAAGTAGAACCATTATTATATGTAAAAGGTTTTGTTGTTGCCATCTTAAAATATTATTTACTTATAAATATTAAAAAATAGCTTGTTTATTGAGAAGTCTATATGTATATTACGCAATAATGTAAGGGGTTCTTTGACATAATAATATAAAAACTATGGAAATAACATCATTTATTTTAGGTGTTCTTGCTGTCATTGCAATTATGATGGTGGTGATGGCATCTGTGAATTACATGGCGATTAAAACTCTAAAGTTACAATTTGATAACTTAGATAAATATGCTAATAGAATTGAACAAGAAATTAACCAAAGAGTAAGCACTGAGATTCAGAATTTATCTCAACGAGCTAACAATGACGATAACGAGATTGTTAGATACATAGATTCTAGAGTTGACAAACTAGAATCCAAAGTCTATAAAGATTTTGACACATATGGTCAACAAGGTAAACCTTATTAATTAAATAACCGCGAAGAACCCCACATTATTTCCATATATAATGCGATATTATGCAATACTATTACACAACCACAGCAGGTAACGATACAAAAATTATATACATTTATACACGTGAAAACACAGAATCAAATTAAAGAATACGCTCAAGTTGCTCATCTATATTTTACAGAAGGGACTTTTTCTAAGCAAGAAGTTAAAGATTGGTTGGATGAGTATGGACTTGAATTAACTAAATTACTGAAAGGTAGGATAGAGTTTACTTATTCTGATGATTGGTATAAAACCAAAATGATTGTGTGGAAAAATGGTAAAGCCGAAGTAGAAACCAATATCTAATGATAGATCCAGAAAAACTTTTTAGTGCTTTTGAACTCCCAGAGTATGAGGAGGGAGATATCTTTAATGAACTGCAAAAAACCCAAACATTTAAATTGGGTATGTTTAAAAAGATTATTTGGAATCAAAAGAACATGGAAGATAAAATGGATCAACTACTAGATGCTATGCCTGAATTAGCTGAAAAATTAGATTTTGGGGATGATGCAGGTGAATTTGTTACTCACACCCGAGCTTGGGTATATCTCAAGGATTTTGATATTACTTTAGAACAAAGCAAAGATGCAGCAAGAATCTTCGCAGATGATTATACTATTACCGCATGTAAATTAGCTATTTCATTTTGGGAAGAACGAGAGGACTATAAAAAATGCGCTCATATCAAAAAAGTTCAAGATTTTCTAGAATTAAACGTGATTCCGTAAGTTTTCTTTAGTATATTTGAGATACAGAGGAAAGGAAAGAGGGAGAGAGAGGGGGATGAGATGTCTCGCGACGTCTCCCGAGACGTAACAAAACAATATTATGAGAAACAAACAATTATTTGAACAGAAAGTAGATCGCCTTGAGGGAAAACTACAACAGATTAGAGTAATGGCTAGCCGTGTAAAGACTCTAGAAGAACTCTATACATTACTTGATGAAGGTGTTGAGTTAGTAGAGGACATGAGAAATATGCTCGAAAGAGACTAAATTAAATAAAAGTTATGAAATTAACAGCAGAACAAATTCAAGGGAATTGGGATACATTTATCTCTAACATCGAAACCCACATCACGGGAGAACGTAAACAGAAACTTCTTGATTTCTACAATCAATATCAAGAACGTGTTATGTTAATGCCCGCGGCTCACAAGAAAGAATATCATAATGCCTTCCCTGGGGGGTATGTTGAGCATGTAAATCGCGTTGTACGTTGTGCTTTAAAGCAAGCTAAATTGTGGGAAGAAGAAGGATGTGATATGTCTACCTTCACTACCGAAGAACTTGTTTTTGCTGCTATTAACCATGATTTAGGTAAGATGGGAGATGAAAATAACGAATCATACATCCCCCAGACTGATAAATGGAGACGTGAAAAATTGGGTGAGGATTATATGTTTAATAAACAAGTCCCATTCTCATCCGTCCCAGATCGTGGTTTATTTATGCTCCAATCACATGGTGTAATATATACTTTCAACGAAATGCTCGCGATTCAAACGCATGATGGTTTATACGACGCGGCTAATGAAAAGTATTTAAAAGCGTATATGCCCGAACAAAAACCACGTACTTCCCTACCATTTATACTACACCAGGCTGACTTAATGGCTGCACGTATTGAATTTGAGAGAGAATGGTTACCTAAGTTAAACGGTAGCTTGGAGAAGCAAAAAGAAAATTTTACCTTAAATGACAAGCCGAAAGGTGCTACCAAGCAGCAAAAAGCACTTGGTTCAATTAAAAGTGAAGGTTTAAAAAATTTATTAGATAACCTATGATCATAGCAATCATTATACTATCAGTTTTAGTAATTGCCCTTGGGTATACTACTTTTAACCTTCTTCGTAAATTTGAAAAACAAGAAGATATCCTCGTAGGTTATTTAGATTATCTAGATAAAATTTCACGAGTAATAGAGGTTGCAGAAACTAAAATGAAAGAAGTAGATGCTAAAGGTAGCTTTAGCAGCGATGATGAAGTAGGATTTTTCTTTCAACAAATTAAAGGGTTACAAGATATCTTAAACGAGTTCAAACTCGAAAAGAAATAAGATACTATGGCCATAAAAAAGAAACGAAGACCTAAGAGTAAAAACTACTTTACCCAAGATACAGAAGATGCTATTGTGTTATACAATGGCACTTTTGATACCGACGTTAAAAGTAGAATATATCAAGATCATATCCATTATCCGTTTTTTAAATTAACGGAAAATATTATTCACACATTTAAGTTTTATTACACTGAGGTAGATGAGATTGAACATTTACAACATGAAGTAATATGTTTCTTACTATCTAAAATTCACTTATTTGACCCTACTAGAGGAGCCAAAGCATACTCATATTTTGGTACTATAGCAAAACGTTATTTAATCCTCCAGAATCAAAAGAATTATAAGAAACGTATTGATAAAGCTCCTGTAGATGAGTTATTTAAAGACGATACTCACACCTATAACATGGATGATCCAGGTGTTCATAATGATCCTTTAAGTCTATACATTAATTTATATGTAGAGCATTGTACTGAAAATATATTTGAATTGTTCCCAAAGAAAAAAGATGCTGAAATAGCAGATGCTATCTTAGAGCTGTTCCGTAAGAGGGAAGAAATTGATGTTTTTAATAAAAAAGCACTTTATATCTACATTCGTGAGATGGTAGATGTTAAAACCCCTAAGATTACTAAAATAGCTAATCAGCTATATTCGATATTCAAAGGTAATTATATTTTTTATCTTGAAAACGGGTATGTAGAATTCGAATAAGGTTATATTTATACATGAATAAACACTATAAATATGAGTCAACAATTCGAAAAAACAGTATTTGGGGCTAAAAAATTCTCGGATTTACTTGAGGAAATCTACAATAACCAAAAGCGCCGCGAGGCACAAGTTACCGCATTAATTTCCGAATTAAAACCAATGGTTACCGATATAGGTGATGCTACATTAATTGTACCTTTAATTAAAGAGTATATGGAAATTGGCGTTAAAAATGATGATGCTTTAATTAAAATGGCTACATTAGTTCAACGTGCATTAAATTCTACATCTGAAGATGGTGGTTTAGGTATTAGCGATGAAGAAAAAGCTCAACTATTAGAAGAAATGGAAAAACTCCAAAAGTAATTAATTATGGCTTTCGGGAGAGATATAAATAAAATAACCAATAGTTCAGTTCAAAGTACACTTGCTACTCTTGCTAACCAAATTATACCGGTTAGGGTTTTAGCGGTTGATAACTCCCCTTCATTAACAAATGGAGAAATTACAGGAGATATACTTACTAATCAAGCAACCCTTCAAGACCAACAATTAATTTCAGCATCCCCTTTATTTCCTAATATCAGTTATGTACCATTAGTAAATGAAGTAGTATTTTGTGTTCAAGCACCTTCAAGTGAATGGTCAAATAATACATCTAAATTTAAACATTATTATATTTGCCCTGTAAATATGTGGGGTAATATTAATACAAACCCAACCCCTAACCCCTATTCTAAATTAAAACCAACCTCTCAAGATAAAAGCATCTTAGAAGTAGATGCGGGTTCTTCCAATAAATCATCAGAAGAAGATGATAATAACTTCAAACCAGGAACCTATTTTAGAGAAAAAAGTAATATTTATCCTTTATTTCCATATGAAGGTGATATAATATATGAAGGTAGGTGGGGTAATAGTATTAGATTTGGTAGTACTAATATATCTTATAATAAACCAACTACTACTAAAGTAATTAAAAAAACCTTTGTAGAATCTGTAAATTTTAGTAGTGGTCAAACTAATGTTCCTTTAACTTTAGATAGTAAGTTAACTATATTAGAATCTAGGGCACAACAATTTTTCAATCAATATGGAGGAAATAGGATTTCAATTTTTATTAGATCTAGTGAATCTCAAGTAACCCCACCCCCAGGAGTTGAAATAGGTGAATTAGCAAGATTACGTTCTTCTAATATTAAAGAACGTTTATTAAATACTAATATTTTAAATCAAAATATAACTACTTCTTCTGAGGTAGGTACAACTCCCTATGTTAGAGGTGTTGATGATCCTAATGATCCTAAATTTACTAAAGAACAATTTTCTCAAATTAAAGTAGTAGTACAAGGAACAGAAGAAGTCCAAGAAGAATCAGACCCACAACCATTAAATTTATGGTCTGTTAGTGGTTCAGCAGGTGATCCTATATTAGTATTAAGAAATGGTCAAAATCCAGAATTACCATCACCAGCCCAATCTCGAACAATAGAGAATGTTAATAAAGATTTATCATCTTTATATCTTACTTCAACACAAAACATTCCTATTGATGTATCTTCTACTAATGATTATTTATCATATGGAAATAACCCACCAACATTACCAAAAAGTTATGCTGGTGATTCTCAAGTAATCCTTAACTCCGGGAGGTTAGTATTTAATACTACTAAAGATCATATCCTCTTATCCTCAGCAAAATCTATAAACTTAAATGCTATAGAAGGTATTTATACAGATACAATTGGGGATACAGTATTCCAATCTAATAAAGTATATTTAGGAGGTACTAATAATTCTCAACCTGTAATTTTAGGAGATGAATTAGTTACATTATTAACAGATGTATTAAATGATTTATCTACGCTTACTAATACTCTTCAATCACAACCTGGTGTCCCTATAGGTGCTCCATTAGCACCTACTAGTATTGTTGCTCAAACTATAAACTTTAAAATTAATGGGTATAAACAAAGATTAAAAAACACCTTATCTAAAACTACCTCTACTGTATAATGATTACACCTACTTCTATAGAACAAAAAAGAGAAAAAGAGGCCCAATTAAGATCTAGACTTAAAGGTAGGTTAAACTTATCATCATTTGATATAAGAAAACTCTCTGAGTCTATCCCAAATAATTTAAAGACCCAAGGCCAAGCAAGACTATCAGCTTTAATTTTAAGTCAAAGTGGTAAATTTTTAACTAAAGTACTTCCAGGACTAACAGAACTTTTTGCTAAATTTGGGATTACTAACATTGAAACTATATTAGAAGATTTTGATGCTGGAGCATTCAAAAAAGAATTTTGCCCCACCCCAGATGAATTAAACAATGTAATTGAACAAAGAAATAATTTAGTTGAATATGTAAATAGTATTGGGAATACTTTAGATGCACTTACTGTAACCGTAGATTTTGGGGCAGGTTTTGCAAAATTCATTCAAGGTTTAGTAACCCGTTTATCCCAAACTAAACTAGGTGCTACCATATCAATGGCATTAATTCCATTTGCTCTCCCAGGTGCAGTACCTGCTGGGGTATCCACATTAGGTGATGTTACAGATAAATTATTATTTAATCCCGATGGTACTCCAAGATTACCACCTATTACTATTACTGCCTCTAATGTATCCCCAGCAGTAGCATCTACTCAAGCTACAATATTACAAACTGTAAATTTATTAAAAGGTTTAGATGCCATTATAAATCTTTGTAACCCAAATTCTACATTAGTAGATACATCTAAAACTATCCAAGATACAGCTGCAAATGAATTAATAGCTGAAAATTCAACTAATGAATCTACTTATAAAGGGTTTATATTAGAAATTGAAACTAAAGAATTTACAGACACAGTAAATCAAAATAGGGCTGTAGGAAAAAATAACTCGGGGATTGTGTTAATTGCAACAGAATATTCCTTTGCTTCAAACCCTCAAGTATTAATTAACGAACTAAAATTTATTATTGACAGAGACGATTTAAAAGCGTACTAAACTAATATTTATAATCATGAAATTAACAGAATTAAGAAAAGTAATTAGAGAAGAAGTGAAAGCTGCTATACAGGAAGAATTAAAAGATATCCTTCTTGAAGCCGTTCGCTCACCCAAACCTGCAATTACAGAAAACCTTTCAGTTGCATCAACATCCCAAACAACCCCAGACCCACAAGCACAAAAAGCATTTAGACAACAAATGTTAGCCCAGATGTCAGCTACTGGGGGTGATTTAAACTTATCAACAAGTGATACTGGTACATTTAAACCATCAGGTCCTACAAGTGGTGAAGGTTCAGCTTTAGGCGCTGGTGATTTAGGTTTAGACCAAATTATGGGTATAATGAACAGTAAATAATGGCATTTAATGCACGAAAAATATCACCAATTGATTTTAAACCTAGTACAGCAGTAGGTATTGCACTCCCATTTAGTGAACCTGATGTATTTAAATCAACCTTTACAACTAGTGAAGCATTAAAAACTAATTTAATTAACTGGTTTTTAACCAATAAAGGGGAAAGAAACCTAAACCCAGATTTTGGTGGAAATTTACGTCAATATATCTTTCAACAAATAACAGAAGATAATTTAGATTTTTTAAAAGAAGATGTTCAAAATCAATTAGGACAATATTTTCCATCAGTTACTATTGTATCTCTAGATGTTTTAGGTCAAGAAGATAATATGATAATCACTGTAAATTTAAAATATAAGGTTATAAATACAGGTATAAGTGATGAAATTAATATAACATTTGAATAATGGCGACTACTAATAGAGATATAAAATATATTAATAGGGATTTTGGGAGTTTAAGACAAAGTCTAATCAACTTCTCTAAAACATATTTCCCATCTACATATAACGATTTTACTCCATCATCCCCAGGTATGATGTTTATGGAAATGTCTTCGTATGTAGGTGATGTTTTATCATTTTATCAAGATAATCAATTTCAAGAAACTTTTTTACAATATGCCCGCGAAGCTAAAAATTTATATGATTTAGCTTATATGATGGGATATAACCCTAAAGTTACTGGGGTAGCAGAAGTACCTATTGACTTCTACCAACAAGTTCCCGGAAAAAGTGATGGTGCTGGTGGTTATATTCCTGATTATGATTATGCTCTTTTAGTAGCAGAAAATTCACAGGTTGCTTCCTTAACAAATTCTAATATTAAATTTTTAGTAGAAGACCCAGTAGATTTTGATACATCATCTTCTCAAGACCCAACAACCGTTTCTATTTATCAAGAAACCGCTGGAGTAGTGGATTTTTTCTTACTTAAAAAAACAAGAAAAGCAATTTCAGCCACAATCAATTCCATTAATATTAGTGCTGGGAGTACACCAACAGAATTCTTTACTACAGATATTACTTCCCCTAATTTAATTGGTATATTAGATATTGTAGATGCTGATGGAAATATATGGTATGAAGTACCACATCTAGGTCAAGAAATGGTATATGATTCTATAAAGAATACAAACCCAAATGATCCAAATTTAT
>Ga0206130_10005790_pt1 | contig 14463 bp, 9 predicted proteins | sample Helgoland_Spring_9_FD_148637 | JGI IMG/M metagenome (GOLD analysis project Ga0206130, IMG submission 148637) | Pelagic subsurface seawater microbial communities from Kabeltonne, Helgoland, North Sea - Helgoland_Spring_Bloom_20160512_1 | ecosystem: Environmental > Aquatic > Marine > Epipelagic ... | reverse complement strand
CAGTTTTTCAAAGATTTTGTTTGGTTATCGCTTTAATGATACCTTTTGAAATAAGAGACTTGAAATATGATAGCTTGAAACTATCAACAATACCTCAAAAGATAGGCTTAAAAAAAACCAAAATAATGGGAATGTTATTGTTGTTGGTTTTTCTGTTTTTAGAATTTTATAAAAATGAATTAGTTTATAGTTCTGTAATTTCTGCTCTAATAATTACATTTTTAATGTTTTTATTTTTAATTTTTTCTTCTGAGAAGCAATCTAAATATTACAGTGCTTTTTGGGTAGAAGCTTTGCCAATTATTTGGCTTGTAATTCTACTTTTAATTACTTAACTCTTTTTCAAATGATTGTTTTATTTTTTTTAGTTCGCTATCGTCTAAACAATCTATTTTAGAATTATTAATTACGTCTGTTAACTTATTATTCTTTTTAGTGTAAGCTCTAGTCACCTTACACCAACACAATCTAATTCCTAGTTTTACACGTTCCCATCCTGTAGCTTCACCATACTGACTTTTGTCGCAGATGTTATGTGCTTCTTCGCAGCTTATAAATAAAATACTCTTTTTCATTTTTTAAACCAATTTTCTTCCATGCAACTAGCCAAAGCTGTTCTTGCACGATGGATTAAAACCCAAAGATTAGACGCAGTAATATTTAATTCATTACAAATGGCTTCAGTTTCATGATTTAATAAGGTTTTCATTTTAAAAACCTTAGCTTGTTTTTCAGGTAACTTACTTAAGCAGTCGTATATAGCTAATCCTAGTTCAGTGTTTTCAATAGTATCCTCTGCTGTTTTATCATAAGGATCAGCAACACGTTCTTCTAGCCAATCGCCTTCAGTTTCAGAATCACTACTGTATGACATGCGTACTTCGGCCTTACCTTTGTTAGAGTTTGTCTTTCTGTAATGATCGATAATTTTTCTTTTGAGTATAGCTACTAACCAAGTGCGTTCAGTAGCCTCACCCTTAAAATTAGACATAGATTTAAGTCCTGCTAAGAAGGTTTCTGAAACTAAATCCTGAGCTATTTCTCTATCACTCACACGAGTAATCGTATAATTAAAGAGATAATCTGAATATAGCTTAATCCAATCGTTAGGATTTATTTTATGTTTTGCCATTAATTTGGACCTAAATTTAGAAGAATAAAAATAGGGTAAAAAAATGAGAAATATATTATGACTTTAACACCGACTGTATTGCTGTCTCAAGATTATTAAACTTAAAATTAAAATCTACTTCAAGAAGCTTTTTTGGTATTATTTGTTTACCTATTTCAATAACCCAGAACGTCTTAATAGCGCTTCGGGTTTCGGTTCTTGACCTCTAAAACGTTTATACAAAATCATAGGATTCTCTGTACCACCTTGTGATAATACAAATGCTTTAAATTTATTGGCAACCGTTTTATTAAAAATACCTTCTTCTTTAAAGTATTCAAAAGCATCAGCGTCTAATACTTCTGCCCATTTGTAACTGTAATAACCAGAGGAGTAACCACCTTGAAAGATATGGGCAAAAGCTGTACTCATACAATTTTCTTTCACTTCAGGATAAAGGTTTGTCCCAGCAAATGCTTTGGTCTCAAAATCTTTTACAGAAGTTATAGTCTGTGGTAATTCGTTTGCGTGCCATGCCATATCAAGCATGCCAAAACTTAATTGACGTAATGTTTGCATACCTTCATGGAATGTTGCTGAGGTTTTAATTTTTTCAATGAGTTCCATTGGTATAATCTCGCCAGTTTTATAATGTGTGGCAAATAATTTTAATGTTTCCTCTTCATAGCACCAGTTCTCAAGTATTTGACTTGGTAACTCAACAAAATCCCAATACACACTAGTGCCTGATAGGCTAGGATAGGTTGTGTTGGCTAGCATGCCATGTAAGGCATGTCCAAACTCATGAAACAATGTTGTTACTTCATTAAAGGTTAAGAGTGAAGGTTTACTTTTTGTAGGTTTTGTAAAGTTGCAAACAATAGATATGTGAGGACGATGATTCTGACCTTCTTTAATCATTTGAGGTTTGAATGATGTCATCCAAGCACCGTTTCTTTTGCCGGATCTTGGGAAAAAGTCAGCATAAAAAATAGAAACCAAATCTCCTGAATCATCTATAACCTTGTAGGTTAAGACATCTTCGTGATATTTGTCGATAGTATTAATTTCTTCAAAATGTAAACCAAATAATTTTTTTGCAACAGTAAATGCACCATTAATTACATTCTCTAATTTGAAATAAGGTTTCAATTGCTCATCATCTAAGCTATATAGTTCTTTCTTTAACTTTTCAGAATAATATCCAGAATCCCATTTTTGTAATTGCTCAATACCATCTAAATCTTTTGCGAATTTTTCGAGGTTTTGAAACTCTTTTTCTGATGCTGGTTTAGCTTTATCTAACAATTCTTTTAGGAAATTATGAACATTATCTGGTGTTTTAGCCATACGTTCTTCCAAAACAAAATGTGCATGTGATTTGTAACCTAATAATTGCGCACGTTTATGTCTGAGATTAGCGATTTTAAGAATAATATTTTGATTGTCTAATTCATCACCTTTAAATCCTTTACTACCAAAAGCTTTTGAGAGTTTTTCTCGTAATTGACGACTATCGACATAAGTCATAAACGGGATATAACTTGGGTAATCCAGAGTAATTAGCCATCCATCTTTGCCTTTATTTTCTGCTAATTGTTTAGCAGCCTCTTTTGCGCCATCTGGCATACCAGATAAATCTTCTTCATCAGTAAGAAGCATTTCGAATTTGTTTGTTTCAGCCAGAATATGCTCGCCAAATTTTAATTTTAGTTGACTTAATTCTTTATCAATCTCACGTAATTTTTCCTTTTTATCTTCAGCTAAATTGGCACCGTTTCTTGAAAAACTCTTATATTTTTTATCAAGAAGTGTTTCTTGTTCAGTCGTTAATTCTAGTTCAGGTTTTTGTTCGTAGACTGCTTTAACGCGTTTAAATAACTCCTCATTCAGCATAATATCATTACTAAACTCAGATAATAGTGGCGAAACCTCTTGAGCTGTTTTTTGTATAGCATCATCAGTTTCAGCAGAATTGAGGTTAAAAAATATACTTGAAATTCTATCTAATTCCTCACCTGAATAATCTAAAGCTTCAATCGTGTTTTCAAATGAAGCTACCTCGGAATTATTTACAATAGCATTAATTTCAGATTTTGCTTTCTCTATAGCAACTTTAAAAGCTGGTAAAAAATCCTCTGTTTTAATTTTAGAAAATGGAGCAGTATTGTATGTTGTGTTGAAGTATTTATTAAGAATGCTCATAAATATGTATTTGAATGTAGGTCTACTATGAAACTCTATTTCAAGTCTTTAGCAGAATCTATAACTTTAGCTTTTAAACCCTCTTTATAGACTTGAACTTTATCTAGCACACATTTGTCACTAATACCTAAAATTTGAGCAGCTAAAATGCCTGCGTTTTTTGCGCCATTAAGTGCAACAGTAGCTACAGGAACACCACCAGGCATTTGTAAAATAGATAACACAGAATCCCAACCATCAATAGAGTTACTGCTTTTTACAGGAACACCTATAACTGGTAATGGAGATAGAGAGGCAATCATGCCAGGTAAATGTGCTGCACCACCTGCACCAGCTATTATTACTTTAATATCTCGATTATGTGCATTTTTACCATAGTCGAATAATTTTTCTGGTGTCCGATGCGCTGAGACAATGTCAACTTCTACTTCGATATCAAAACCTTTTAAAATTTCAATGGCATCTTGCATTACTGGCAAGTCGCTTTTGCTACCCATTATTACGCCTACTTTACTCATAATTATTTACTTATTACTTGTATGGTTTCTTTCACTTCCTGAGCTATAGCTCTTGCTTTATCAATATCTTTGTCTGTAATAGTAACATGCCCCATTTTACGAAATGGTCTAGTTTGTTTTTTCCCGTAAATGTGCGGTGTCACACCATCCATAGCCATTATTTTTTCTATGTTTTTATAAAGGACATCTCCGGTATGATTTTCTGCACCGACCAAATTTACCATAACTCCAGCAACTTTGCTTTCGGTTTTGCCTAAAGGTAAATTCAGTATTGCTCTAATTTGCTGTTCAAATTGACAAGTAAAACTACCTTCTATGCTTAGGTGTCCAGAATTGTGAGGTCTTGGTGCTACTTCATTGACCAATACATCATCTTCATTAGTTAAAAACATTTCTACAGCCAACAGACCTACATGTTTGTATGTATTTGCAACTTTTAGAGCTAATGCTTCGGCTTTTTTTGTAATGTGTTCTGTTAAACGTGCCGGGCACAATACATATTCTACTTGATTGGCTTCTGGATGAAATTCCATTTCAACTGTAGGATATGTCTTTATCTCTCCACTTTCATTACGAGCAACAATAACAGCTAATTCATTTTTAAACGGAATTAAGTCTTCTGCAATACATTCTACGTTGGGTAAGTTATCTAAATCAGAAATATTGCGTACTACCTTTACACCTTGACCATCATAACCAAAACGAGAACTTTTCCATACAAACGGGAGGCTTAAACCACCATGGTCTATGGCATCTTTTATTTCTGATGTGTATGCAAATCTTGAAAATGGGGCAGTAGGTATTCCATTGTCGACATAAAATAACTTTTGAGTTGCTTTGTTCTGAATGGTGCGTATTGTTTTTGAAGATGGAAATACTTTTTTACCTTCATCTTCCAAAGTCTCCAATGCGTCAACATTAATATTTTCAATTTCAAAAGTCAATACATCTACGCTTCTTCCAAATTCTAAAACAGTGTTGTAGTCTAAAATATCACCAGTTACAAATTCATCACATGCTAATCGCGATGGGGCGTCTTTAGAAGAGTCAATTACTTTAGTCGTAATGTCAAATTTTCTTGTAGTGTAAAGCATCATTTTGCCTAATTGCCCACCGCCTAAAATACCAAGTTTAAAATTTGAAGAGAAATAGCTCATATTCTTTATTTCAATATAATAAAAACCTATAGTTTTAATTGAAAATTGAAAGACAAAAATACATTAATTATAGAAGAATATTCTAAAATTGGAAACCAAAAATCGGCTAACGTTAATCATTTGATTATCTTTGCCTTCTTAAAATTAAAACATGTTAGTTAAGCTTCAGGACTTATACTTTAAACCTTTTATTTCAGAAGAGAAAATACAAGATGCTGTTAAGCAAATGGTAGATAAGGTTGCGGAGGACTTAAAGGGCAAGATGCCTATTTTTGTTGGGATACTCAACGGGTCTTTTATGTTTGTCAGCGACTTTGTTAAAAAGTATCCACATCCTTGCGAAGTAACATTCATTAAGTTAGCATCTTATGATGGGGTTAAATCGACAGATGATATTCAACGATTAATTGGATTGACTCAAGATTTGACAGGAAGAACAGTGGTTATTCTCGAAGACATCATAGATTCAGGTAACACACTTGCAGAAGTACATCGCATTTTTAAAAATGAAAAAGTAAAACAGCTAATTATAGCAACTCTTTTTTACAAGCCAGAAGCTTACAAAAAAGATTTCAAACTACACTATGTTGGATTAGAAATACCTAACAAATTTATTGTTGGCTATGGCTTAGATTATAACGGTTTAGGTAGAGATTTACCAGCAGTATATCAATTAAAAACTACACAACACATGATTAACATTGTATTATTTGGTCCTCCAGGTGCAGGCAAAGGTACACAGGCAAATTTCTTAAAGGACAAGTATAATTTGGTTCATATTTCTACAGGAGATGTATTTAGGTATAACATTAAAAACGAAACTGCATTAGGAACTTTAGCAAAGTCTTACATGGATAAAGGCCAGTTAGTTCCTGATGAAGTAACTATAGATATGCTAAATGCAGAAGTAGAGAAAAATGCTGATGCTAATGGTTTTATATTCGATGGTTTTCCTAGAACACATAAGCAAGCAGAAGTTTTAGATGCACTCATGGATTCAAAGGATTCTCAAATTAATGCTATGGTAGCATTAGAAGTTGATGATGAAATATTGGTTGGTCGTTTACTAGCAAGAGGTAAAACAAGTGGAAGACCTGACGATGCTGATGAAAGTATTATCCGCAATCGTATCAAAGAATATTACGATAAAACAGCAATATTAAAAGATTATTATTCTGCTCAAGGTAAATACTATGGTGTCGATGGTGTCGGCTCAATAGAAGAAATTACTCAGCGCTTAAGTACTGTTTTAGATAAATTATAATCTTGATCGAGTTTAAATTTTCATTTTAAACTTTTTCATTTTAAATTCAAAAAATGACAGAAGGTAACTTCGTTGACTATGTAAAAATGCATGTCTCCTCTGGTAATGGTGGTAAAGGCTCTGCACATTTGCATCGTGAAAAATATATACAAAAAGGTGGTCCAGATGGTGGTGACGGTGGAAGAGGCGGTCATGTCATTGTAAGAGGTAACTCTAATCTTTGGACACTTTTACATCTTAAATTTAAAAGGCATATAAGAGCAGGTCATGGGTCACATGGTAGTTCAGGAAGAAGTACAGGTGCTGATGGAGAGGATATGTATCTTGATGTCCCTCTTGGAACAGTTATAAGAGATACAGAATCTAATGATATTCTTTTTGAAATAACCGAAGAAGGCGAAGAAAGAATTGTTGCCGAAGGTGGAAAAGGCGGTCGAGGAAATTGGCATTTTAAAAGTTCTACAAATCAAACTCCACGTTATGCTCAGCCAGGAATTCCTTTAGAGGAGAAGCATATTACTTTAGAACTAAAAGTACTCGCAGACGTTGGTTTGGTTGGCTTTCCAAATGCCGGAAAATCTACATTATTATCAGTAATGACCTCTGCTAAACCAAAAATTGCAGATTACGAGTTTACGACATTGAAACCTAATTTAGGTATCGTTGAGTATCGTGATTTTAAATCATTTGTAATGGCAGACATTCCTGGTATTATTGAAGGTGCTGCAGAAGGTAAAGGACTAGGTTATTATTTTTTAAGACATATAGAGCGTAATTCTATTTTATTGTTTTTAGTACCTGCAGACGCAGATGACATTGTAAAACAATACGAAGTTTTATTAGACGAATTAAGGAGATACAATCCTCAAATGTTAGATAAGGAACGTTTTCTTTTGGTGTCAAAATCGGACCTTTTAGATGATGAGCTAAAAGCCGAAATGAAAGTAGAATTAGATGAAGGACTTAATATAGAATACATGTTTATGTCTTCGGTTGCGCATCAAGGTATCCAAGAATTAAAGGATAAACTCTGGAAGATTCTTAACGACTAATTTTCACTAACTCAATAGTTAAAATCTAAAATCTAGTTTCAATTTTTTGTATCTTTAAAAGAAAAAAATGAAACTGCTAAGATTATTTGCAATACTACTTTTATTCACGTCTTGTGGTGCTTTTGTAGATTATGATTTCGAAAAGAGCACAGACTTTTCACAATACAAAACGTATAATTATTATTCAGATATAAAGTCAGGTTTTAATCAATTAGACGAAAAGCGACTTCTTCGAGCCATAGAGGCAAAGCTCCAATCTATGGGTTTAGAAAAGTCTGAAACACCAAGTTTTTATATAGATATTCAATCTGCTGAAGTAACTCTAAATTCTAATAGTAGTATTGGTGTTGGTATTGGCGGTACTGGTAGAAATGTTGGTGGTGGCGTATCATTAGGCATTCCTGTTGGTGGAAACAGAGTTACCAGAGAAATTAGTATTGAGTTTGTAGACGATTCCAAAAATGGAGTGTTTTGGCAAGCAGTAACAACTATTTCTAATTATGGCAACACACCAGAAAAGAGAGAGGCTTCTTTTGTGAAAATGATAAACAAGGTGTTTAGTAAATATCCACCAAAAGTAGATTAAATCCTAGTCAATTATAACCCTAATCCCTTCAGAATGGCTACTAAATTCCGGTGCGTACATGGACTGAATAGTTGTAATTCCGTTACTCATATTACCAGCATTATTAACACGTAAATCGTATTCAAAAATATAAATACCTTTTGGTAAATAATCTATAAAGAAATTTGTTGCAGCATCTTTTGTACTTTCATAATAGCCTAAACCATCTTGCCATCTGTACTTTGATAATACGTTGATGGGTTCAAAACCAGCGGCACGCATATCTTTAAGATGTAAAAATTCCATATCTCGGTCACTATGTAATTCTATTCTAACTTTTACTAAATCACCAATATTGAGCTTAGTACCTTTTTTGATTTCAGAAATTTCCTCACCGCGGTCAGTATTGGTTTTTAAGAATAGTTTCTTCTCTAGTTTTAATGGTGTTTCTGCTGAGGTAATTTTATCTAAATCTTCAAAATATTGCCAATACAATGCACCCCAAGCGATTCCTTCTCCTTTTTTAGATAAGGTAACCTTAGCTTGCTCTGACTTTATAGCATTGCCATTCCAAGATGTTTTATAGTAACCTGTGCCAGCTTCAACTTTTACGTTTTCTAATTTTGATGGCGAAATAGTCTCATTACCAACAGTCACATCTACAACATCAGTAACATCTAGCCATTCGCTACCTTGAAGTAATAATGCATATACAGCTTCGGCAGTTGCTTTGGTTGTTTCCCATTTGTTGGTTTGCTTATTTTTAAGCAACCAGATTTTAAGATTTTCAACGGTTTCTTTATTCTTCACTTCGTTTTGAATAACAGAACCAACTTCAGAGAATGCTTCAATGAGCAATGCCTGTGTTTCAATTGGTGCTTGATGCCAATACCAAGATGCTGTGTTAGCTTTCCAATACATGCCTAATTCATCAGAAGTAATACTATTTTCTTTTAAAGACTTAAGAATTTTGCCAGAGGTTTTACTATCATTATTTCTATGCATAATCAAAGCCATTAGTCCTTTTGCATAAAGCGAACGACTTAACCAATATTTTTGGATTTGCCCTTTGTAATACACCATTATGTTATCGACTTCATTCGATGTTTTAACTTCTGGATAAAAACTACGAACATATAAATAATGCATTTGTGTGTAAGACAAGTGGTCTTTATTTAGGTCTATTTTAGTGTTATATTTCTTGAGGTTTTTATACTCTTTGACAAATTCTCTATCTAAATATTGAATAGCTTTTTCAATCATAGATTCTTCACCACCGTTCTGAATGACACCGAGTTTATTTAGATGTCCAAAACCAGAAACAATATGCTGTGTAATGTATCTGTTGTCACGTCCGCCATCAAACCAAGGCCAAGCTCCAGAACTGTGTTGATTGTTTTTTAGTTTACGGAAAGACGATTGCAACTCATTATTCATTTTGTTTAAATCAAATAATAAAGCAATTTGTTTTTTCTGTTCCGTTTCGGATTGAGCATCGCGCAACCAAGGAGTTTCTTGTATTAAAAGTGATTTTAATTCTTGATTTTTTTCCAAGTTAGATAGTAAGGCATCTGTTGACTTCCATTGGTTAAATACAGCTTCAATCTTTGGGTTAGAACTAGTAATATGTTGTGCCAAAGCATTTGCATAGTAGCGACTAAATGTTTGCTCATTACAATCAAAAGGATACTCCATTAAATAAGGTAGCGCTTGTACTGCATACCAAGCTGGATTAGATGTAATCTCTAAAGTAAGCTTATGGTTTTTTAAAGTTGTTGAGGTATTGTCTTTAAGTTTGTCTAGACTAAACGTCTTTGTCTGATTGGAACGCACCCACATTGGTAACGTCTCAGTAACTAACATCCTATTAGTTAAAACAGGTAAAATGTTTTGCTCACCATCGCTAAAATCTTCGGATTGGGCAATGACTTTGTATTGAACAGCTTGTAGGTTATCAGGTATATTTAATGTCCAACTAGCTAGTGTGTTGCCTTTTGCATCAACAGAGAAACTTCTGGTTGCTGAGATATTTGAACCGACCAATTTCTGAGATATTTCTTTTCCAGTAATAACATCTTCTAATACTAATTGAACTTGTCCAGTTATTAATTTGTCAGTAAGATTCGCAATTTTAGTACTAATAACAATTTTATCGCCTTGACGTAAAAAGCGAGGAGCGTTTGGTATAACCATTAATTCCTTTTGAGTTACAGCTTCGTATTGAGAAACTGCGCTTTCTAACGTTTTGGTGTGTGCTAATAACTGTAATTTCCATTTGGTTAAAGGTTCTGGTGCTTTAAAGTTAAAACTCACATTACCGTCGTTATCTGTTTGTAACTGCGGAAAGAAAAAAGCTGTTTCTTGGAGATTTTTTCGGATTTTAACAGGTTTTAAAATATCTAAGTCTTTTTTAGTTGTAATCACAATCACACCATTTTTTCCTTTTTCACCATATATTGCGATGGCTTCAACTTTTTTTAGAACTTTAATTTCTAAAATATCATTTGCATTTAGACTTCTAAAATTATCTTCACTAACTTCTTTACCATCTATAACAAATAATGCTTCGGTATTCCCTTTTATTGATTCAACTCCTCTTAGTTGTACTAATGAATTATCTCCTGACTCCGTTTCATCAGAAGCTATTTCTAAGCCAGGAACTTGACCAGATAGAGTTTGTGTAAAACTAGCGTTTGGTACTTCCATTTCTTCAACTTCAACTATATTATCATTTAAGTCACGGCGTTTCAATTCATATCTATTCCCAAAATAAAATCCAAACCAATCCAAACTATCAAAACCTTGATAAGGGTAGCCAGGTATGCTTTCAAAACTATTGTTGCGTCTAAAGTTGGAGACACCATAACTTTGATTGCTATTTTTGTAAAATCTTGCATTGTAATTTGGTCTGTAAATTGGATTAAAATTCCAGTTATGTGTTTTAAATTCGTCTAAAGAAGCATCATACATACTTGCTAAAACTTCAGCTGCAACTTTATCACCTTTTGGTCCTTTCATTTTGAACTGCCAAGTTTCGTCTTGTCCTGGTTGTAGTTTGTCTCTAAACGTACTTGCTTCAATCTGTAAATCAGTTTTAGGATAAGGCACATTAATATTTAGGGAACCAGCTTTAAAATCATTAAAAGCAGAAAAACTATAATGCACTACAAAACCACCAACGTCAGATTTGGTAATTGGTAATTGTATCGTTTTTTTGGAATTATTCAACTGATGAATTTCAGTTTGAATAAGCTTTCCATCTTTTTCAATGTCTACGGTAATGTTAACGTCTTTGGCAGAACTACCAAAAGTTAAGACTGCAGTTTCTCCAGAGCTATATTCGGTTTTGTCTAAACTAATATCGAATAGTTTATGGTCTGCTAATTTTTTATCAGCGTCGCTAAACAGATACGTATAAGCTTGGTCTTTTACCAATTGACCAAATTTGTCTTCGCTCTCTAATACCAATATGTAAGCGCCCGAATCCCATTTTTTTATTCGTTTTAGGATTATAGATTCAGACTTTTCGGTATCGAAATTAGTTTCAAAAACAGCTTTACCTTTCTTCCAGTTCTGAATATTTACTTCATAGTCATAGGACCAATGCGGAAATTTTGCTTTGAAAGCTTCTCGAGACAATAGTTTGTAATCCGGCGCTTGCCAAGGACGACTTCGCAATACATAATCTGGCGTTTCAAGTTTATAGATTTTAAGACTTCCTTTTGCTGGTACAAATTCACCATTAAGATTTGATGTTGAAATGTTTAACTCCGTTTCTTTTTTTGACTTGTCAATACGTGGTGGCGCTTCAATATTTGCAGTAAGCGCATGATAACCAACACGAACAGTTGTCGAAGCACTTAGCGTTTCGCCATTAATATCTGTGACATCTGCTGTAATTTCGTAATTAAAAACTGGCAAATTTTCTTTGGAGACACTCTCATCAGGTAGCGCTTTAAAAGTGATTTCAAATTCGCCTTTAGCATTTGTTTTTAGCTCCCCAAAAGTAATTTCTTGGGCTTCGGAATTGTAGCTGTTTCGACCCCAATAATACCATCGTGGCAAACGGACTTGACGCTTAACACGGTAAACAACTTGCGCATCAGTGATATTACTTCCTGCAAAAGCGATGGCATTACCTTTTACGGTGACACTATCGTTAACTTTAAAGGTTTCTGTAACCGGAATAAAATTGGTTTCAAACTTTGGACGTTTGTATTCTTCTACCGAGAAATATTCGGTAGATGTACCCATGAAGTCCGAAGTTGTTTTTATGTAATAATTACCTGTCAAACCACCATTTGGTAATATAAATTCGCCACTAAAAGAACCGTATTCGTTAGTTGTAAATTTTAATTCACTCAATTGCTGCCCATTGACATCATGCAATGTTGCTGTAATTTTTTCCTCAGAAGCAACAATCGTTGGGTTTTTGAATTCAGTTTTAGTAGAAATACCTTTGAAGTAAACCGTTTGTCCAGGTCTATAAATACTTCTGTCCGTTAGGATAAAAGTCCTGTAATTGGTGTCTGTATTTTCGGTTCTATCGTAAAATCTATTGATGTAAGATTCTCCAAAAACGCCAGTATCATTAGCAGAAGAAACAATGGCATAAACACTGTTGTATCTATTGTTGTTTTTCTTAAAGTAGAACTTTCCGTGTTGGTCTGTTGTAAATTTTTTACTAAGCTCTCTATCGTAATTTCTGTTAGTTCTGTACTTTAACTCGGCTTTAGCGTTGGCAATAGGCTTGCCGTTATTTCTATCAATGATTTGATAAATGATTTGCTCATTTTCCTGAGTTTGCACCATAGCCAGATCAGTGACTTGGATATCTGTTGTCGCAAACACAGATGTATTGGTTTTTGCAACAACGATGTAAAGTCCGTTTTCTAGATTTGGAAGGATAAGTTCGGTACCGTGATTTTGGTAATCGCTTTCGTTTTTAAGAGAGCTAGAATACGTTTTGTATGTTTTTAATTTTGAAATAAATTTTTGCCTTTCGCTAGCATTATAAATTCGGTTGAATCTTTTTAATTGCCTTAAACTGACTTTGTGAATATTAAAATCAAGCGCGTCAAGATTTTTGTAATTGACCAAAATTAATGCAGGTTGGTCAATTGGCAAGTAGCGCTCTGTTTTTAAACTTAATGTTGGTTGAAAAATACGTTTGATTAGGACTTCGCATTTTTTAGCGCCATCACATTCAGGGAAATTGGAAATTGTTTCTTCACAAATAGAAAGTGCTTCCTTGTTTTTCCATCGTAATGTTTCGGCATCTGTTTTAGAATTTGGATTGTAATTTGAAGCCTGATTTACAAGCTGACTTGCGATTTCAAAACTGTATAAAGCTGAAACAGGATTGTCTTTTATAGTATTTAGCTCAAATTCATAAGTTTTAATAATCTCTTTATCTGGATTGTTAAAAGTGGCATTAGTTTTTACAAAATTTAAGCGTTCGATATTTGCAGATACAAATGCTTTAGACCTTTTATTTTTTTGATGAAAACGCAAAAGACTCTGATAGACTTTTAATGCGTTTAATTGCAGATTAACCGAGTCTTTTGATGATATATTTAAATTCACAAATAGTTCACTAGGGCTTATAAACTCTGTACTGTCAATATTGAATTTGTATGAAGGCTGCGTGATAGAATTTTCACTGGTTTTGTAAAAATCTAAAGCATTATGACTCAAAAAATCAAATAGTGTTGGTCTGTAATCTTTAGAATTTTTTACAGTATTTAGGATTGTGTCATATTTGTCTAAAGCCTCTTGCTGTAAAAGCAAACCATTTTGTAGTGAGTGATTAAAATAGGTGTGAATTTCTGTAAAAAGGGTCGTTAAATCCCATGTTCTAAAATCATCACTTGCTTTTACATCTGTTTTTGAGCGGTCATAAAACTTATAGCGATTCTGTTTAAAATATTGCCAATACAGATTTGCTAAAAGATTTTCTAATACGTGTTTCGTGACAATATCACTAGACTCAATTTCAGATTTAAATTTATTTATAATCGTCAATTGCGAGTTTTCTTCTAAGATTTGCAAATACTTGCTTTGGTGTAATAATGCTTTTATTTTCTGCGTAGTATTGTCATCATTTTTAGCTCTTGTATAGATTTTAGCTACCAATTCGGAAGCAGATTTACTTAAACCATCATTCTCTAGTTTTTGAACTTCTTTCCATTGCGTTTCATAGTAATTAGATTGAGCTGAAGAAAAAGAAGCAAAGCAGATGAGCATAAATATGGTGATGTGTTTTTTCATGATTATTAATTTTCAGCAAAATACCTTCAAAAGGCATTCCAAAAAATACAGTATAGGTGAATGTGTCGTTTGGATGAGTGAAGTTAGTAATTTTAAAAGTGAAAAAACTGTAAGCAATCTAAAATTAGTAGGTCCGTTTAACATATACAAGTTGTATTTTTGTGTCAGGTATGAGATTATTTATTTTTTTATTATTTATTCCTTTTTTGCTTTTTGGTCAAACACCAAAAGAGCTAGCCGTCAATCTCATAAATAAAAAGCAATATCAAAGTGCAGAAGTTTTAATGCATAAGTATGTAAAAAGTAATACTTCTGATAAAA
>Ga0206130_10005789_pt1 | contig 14468 bp, 15 predicted proteins | sample Helgoland_Spring_9_FD_148637 | JGI IMG/M metagenome (GOLD analysis project Ga0206130, IMG submission 148637) | Pelagic subsurface seawater microbial communities from Kabeltonne, Helgoland, North Sea - Helgoland_Spring_Bloom_20160512_1 | ecosystem: Environmental > Aquatic > Marine > Epipelagic ... | reverse complement strand
CTGTGGCCGACAATATTGCGTTTGGCCTCAAGATGGCAGGGGCTAGTACGAGCCGACAGCACGAACGCACGCACGAGCTGCTTGAGATGGTTGGGCTTGCAGGTTTTGGAGGTCGCAGCGTCGAAGGGCTGTCTGGTGGCGAAGCCCAGCGGGTTGCGTTGGCTCGAGCGTTGGCCCCGGAGCCTGAGCTCCTCCTGCTTGACGAGCCTCTTGCGTCGCTGGACCGAGCCCGGCGCATCGAGCTGAATGCTGAGCTCGCTCGTTTACTGCACGAGTTGCGTCAGACCTCGGTGTACGTCACCCATGACCAGGACGAAGCCTTCTCGGTTGCGGATCAGGTAGGCGTGATGCATGGAGGCCGCCTGCTGCGGAGTGGTTCGCCGGCCGAAGTATGGCGCGATCCACAGTCAGAACTCGTCGCTCGTTTTGTTGGGCACGAGGCAATCATTGAACGCGACGGCCAGCGGTTTGCGGTGCGCCCAGACGCGGTGGCTTTGGTCCCCCCGGGCGATCGACCGGCTGACGGGAGCTACGCAGGCACCGTGACGGCGTGCGCATTTCAGGGTGATCGGTATGAACTTCTCATCGACGTAGACGGCCAACGGTGGCGGGTATTTAGCGCCGACTCGAGCGTTGTCGGGAGCCAGGTCAAACTCATACTGCGGCCCGACATGTTGTCGCCGCTTATCGGTTAGTGATGAGCTGTCGATGGGCTCAGTGCACCCATCGATGAAGAACACCAAACCTTCTACGAACACTCTGGTGTGTGTTGATGGTGGCGGATCTGGCGAATGCCTAGAAGCAGACGAAGGCGAGCGGGGGTGTCGCTGTTCACCGTTCTGGCGAAGCGGAAACTCAGTCGTCGAGGTTTTGGGCGATGGCGAGCAGCTCGACGAGTTCGTCGACCTGGTCGGTGTCCATTCGGTCGGCTACTCGGCTGGCCTCAACCCAGATGTTGGTTAGGTCAACGCCCTCGGCGTAGGGGTTGTCTCGCATGACTTCACCGAATGCGGTGACCACGGTGGCGAGCTGGAAGTCGATAGCTGTCTCGCTGAACGTCGGCGCCACGTCTCGCAGATCGATGTCTTCGTCGATCTCGGTCACGTTGCCGGTGTCGGGATCTTCCCAACGCAGGAACACTTCACCGATATCGCCTCGGTCGTCAATGTCGACACCTCGGTGCAGCGTGACTTCGTACATTGCGGTGACCTGATGACCAGCCCCAAGTTCGCCGGCGTCGACGCTGTCGTTGCGGAAGTCGTTGTCTCGCACGCCTCGGTTCTCGAAACCGATCAGTCGGTAGTGGGCGACGACGTCGGTGTCGAACTCAACCTGGATCTTGGCATCGATGGCGGCGGTGATCAGTGTGGAGGTCAGCTCGTCTTCGAACAAACGCTCGGCTTCGTCCTTGTTATCGATGTAGGCGTAGAAGCCATCACCGTTGTCGGCGAGCTGCTCCATACGTGTGTCGTTGAAGTTGCCCATGCCATAACCCACGGTCACGAGCTGGATGCCTTCGTCCGCGAAGTCACGGATGTAGTTGCTGAGTTGATTCTGATCGGTGATGCCTGCGTTGGCGACGCCGTCGCTGGCGATGATGACTCGGTTCACACCATCGGCGCGGAACGCTCGGGCGGCCAGTTCGTACCCCTCACGCAACCCCGACTCAAGGTTGGTGGAGCCACCGGCAACAAGCGAATCGATTGCGTCATAGATACGGCGGCTGTTGCGTACTCGGGTGGGTTCGAGCACGATGCCGGAGCTGTTTGCGTACACCACGATGGCCACGGTGTCGTCGTCGTTGAGTTGGTCGACCAAGATCTCGAGCGAGTCCTTCACCAGGCCCAACCGGTTGTCTTGGTCCATCGAACCCGACGTATCCACGATGAAGGTCAGGGCCACGGGCGGACGTTCACCGTCGGGAATTACTTCGGCTTGGACACCGACACGTACCAGCACGTTGTCACGGTCAAAGGGTGATGGTCCACCGTCGACGCTGATCTCCAAACCTCGACGAGGCACTTCATAGTCGTAGTCGAATGCGTTCACGAACTCTTCGACTCGCACGGCTTCTGGCGGCGGGAGCACACCTTCTTCGAGCCACCGTCGGGTGATGGTGTAGCTGCCGGTATCAACATCAAGAGCGAAGGTCGAGATGGGATCTTGGCTGGCGTCGATGAACTGGCGGTAGCCATAGTTGGTGAAGCGATTATCGACGAGGCGTGAGTTCTCAGGAGGTTCGATGATGGCCTCCGCGTCGTCTTTGGCAGGTTCGGAGAACAAACCCTCGGCGTCGCCATCGCCACCACTATCGACCCCACCCGATGCTGGCGCTTCGGAGCGGTTCTGGGTGATGTGGGGCGCATCGAATGTAGGAGCTGGCATTGCCTCTTCCTGGTCAACCGGATCTGCGACGTCGTCCGAAGCGGTATCGACCTCGGTGGTGACACCGATGGTGTCTTCGGCTCCGTCGGCGTCGTCGCCGACATCGGACGAGCTGTCGGTTGCCGAGTCTTGTGCAACCAAGCTGTCATTGTCGGATCCACCGCATGCGGTTGCCACCATCGCAAGTGCCAGGCAGGCACTAACAAGGCGGCGCAGTGTCTGGCCTGCAGTGGTGCTGGAATCGGGTGAGTGGGTCATGTTGGCTAGGACGTGACGAAACACTGGCTTGGTTCCCGAAGGCCAATAGAAATCTGAGGAAGACCGCGAATGCAGGGCCACATAAATGTACGGACAATTGAACGGAGTGAGGCTGCTAGTGTGGTTGGCAGACCCGCACGAAAGGACTCAACATGAGTTTGCACCTAGGCGACACCATCCCCGATTTCACTGCCGATACCACCGACGGAGAGATCAGCTTCCACGAGTGGAAGGCAGGATCTTGGGCAGTCTTCTTCAGCCATCCGGCCGATTTTACTCCTGTCTGTACTACTGAACTCGGCCGCACCGCAGCGCTTCAGACGGAGTTTGCCAACCGCAATACCAAGGCCATGGCGTTATCGGTCGACCCGATCGAAGATCATCATGGATGGGCCCCCGATATTGGTGAAGTGTCAGGAACCCCATTGAATTTCCCGATTGTGGCCGACCCGGATCGCACGGTCGCCGAGCTCTACGACATGATTCACCCCGGCGAAGGCGACACCTCTACGGTTCGTTCGGTATTCGTCATCGACCCAGACAACAAGCTCCGTTTGAGCCTGACGTACCCAAAGTCAGTCGGCCGCAACTTCGATGAAATCGTGCGGGTACTCGACGCATTGCAGGCCACAGATCGTGACCCCATCGCAACCCCTGCCGATTGGAAGCCGGGCGACCGCGTCATCGTGTCACCTGGAATGTCGACCGAAGATGCGATCGAACGTTTCGAAAATGTCGAAGTGGTGAAGCCGTACCTGCGTTTCGCCGACGCTCCATCAAGCTGAGCCGTTTCAGTTGGGCTGGCTAACGCTTGCTCATATTCCGGCGGGCACCAGCGGCGAGTAGCCGTTGGTACAGGCCTGCGGGAAGCCGAGAGGCTAGATCGAACATAACTGCGTCGGGTCCGATCAGGGCTCGGCGCCGGTTACGCGATACCGCTCGCAGGATCTGGTGAGCAGCCTTTTCGGGGGTGGTGTGAGCCAACTTGTCGAACTCGGTACCGAACTCGGCCGGGTCATCACCGAAGGCGCCGGCGCTGTCGTCGATCCGTGCATTGCGAGCGATGTTTGTTTTGATGCCGCCAGGATGGACGGTGGTGGCCGAAACCCCGCATTGTTCGATATCGAGTTCGATCCGCAGTGCATCGGTGAAACCACGCACACCAAATTTTGCTGCGTTATACGCTGATTGGGTCGGGATGCTGACCAGGCCGAACACGCTCGAGATGTTGACGACATGGCCTTGCCCGGTCGCACGCAGGTGGGGAAGAAACGCCTTGGTGCCGTGCACCACGCCCCAGAAGTTGATGTTCATGAGCCATTCGAAGTCGTCGTAGCTTGCACCTTCAACGGTGGCGCTCAGGTCGACGCCAGCATTATTGATGATTAGATGCACGTCGCCATGCTCGTCGGCCGCCTGATCGGCCCAGGCAAACATGGCGTCCTTGTCGGCGACATCGAGGACGGTCGAGGTGACCTTGATGCCCAGCCCTTCACACAAGCTGACAGTCTCGGCCAGACCGACTTCCTCGATATCGCTGAGCGCCAAGTGTGCGCCCCGACGGGCGAGTTCTTCGGCGAGGGCTCGACCAATCCCTGACCCGGCGCCGGTGATCGCTGCAACCTTGCCCCGAAAGCTCTTCATGGCGTGAGTCAGCTAGCTCGAAGTGGCGTTTGAACCTGCTCGACAAATCGTAAGACATGGTCGGTGGTGAGTGGATTACCGAAGTCCATCACGAAGTAGGTCACCCCGAGTTCGACCTTGCGAGCGAGTTTCTCGAGCAACTCTTGAGCTTCGGCATCTGTTTCGGGCAGCGCGTTTTCGACGGTTTGGCAGATCTCGATAGCGGCGGGGTCACGCCCGGCATCGGATGCCGCGGTGTGCACAATGTCGACCTTGCGACGCCAATCATCTTCGGTGCCGCGGGCGAACCCGTTCCAGATGTCGGCATGGCGGCCAGCCAACGGCAGACCGATCTGTTCGCCCGAAGCGCCGATACAGATCGGTGGTACGACCTCGGGAAGTGGCGGTGCCGAAGCGCCGTCGATCGAGAAATGGGTGCCGGTGAACGATGGTTCGTCTTCGGTCCACATGAGTTTGCAGATCTGCAGCAATTCGTCGAGCTCAGCAAATCGCACTGAAGGTTTGGGGAAGTCGTAGCCGTAGGCGGCGTACTCGTCTTCACGCCAGCCCGCTCCAATTCCCAGGATGAAACGGTTACCTGACAACACTTGGAGTGTTGCCGCCATTTTTGCGGTGAGCGCTGGCGGACGGTAACCGTGACCCAACACATGGTGACACAACATCACGTCCGGGAACTTTGCCGCCATCCATGTCAGGGTCGTCCATGCTTCCATGAACGGGTCGGTTTTGGCGTCGAAGCCGTAGAAGTGATCGGCGATCCACAACGAGTCGAAGTGTTCAAGCGCAGTGGGCAAGATGTTGCGCTCTTGGAACATCACGATCGGCTTGTGATCGCTCCATTGATTGCCGATCACCGGCGAGAGCCACCCAAATTTCATCGCATTTGTCATCCACCGAGACTAGCCGTCTGCCGTATCGGCTCACCGGGCAGCGTCGGCTACACGGCCGCCAGCGGTGAGTTCATCGACCGTCTTATGTTTGCCGGTGCCTGCGCCGGGAGCTCCCGAGCGGCTCGTTGGGGGCGAAACGACCCGAGGCACGATCACTGATGTGGTCGAACCGGTGTTGTTCGAGTTCGTTGTGGTCGATGTCCCCAACAGCGATGGCGTGTCGTTTCTCGAGAACGGACCGGTCGATCGTTCCTTCGGTACCGAGCGGATACGAGTCCTCAAGATGCCCACCGATGGGCTGTACTCGGCGGTCGTCAGCGGGTACGAGGGAGCGTCTGGGTTTGCCGTGGTGGTTGTGGACGTTCCCTTGGGGGCTCCGGGATATTTCTGCGTGGTAGCGACGTGATTGACGACCCCCAAGGGCCGCAAGAGTGCACAATCCAGCCGCTCACGCTCAGCTCGGGAATACCAACCATCGTCATCGCCATCGCCATCGCCATCGCGGTCGCGGTCGTCATCGTCATCGCCATGGCCATCGCGGTCGCGGTCGTCATCGCCGTCGACGCCCTCGCCGAGACGGAACTGATCCTGGCACTTTTTGATACGGGAGAGGACCGAGTTGTCAACGCCTAGGACACGGATGACGGCGGTCAGATAGTCACCTACGAGGTGGCTGCCGATGTCATCTACGTCATCGACGTTGCCATCGGAATTGGCGGTGGCGCCTTCGAACTCGACATCAGGGTGGAGTAACGGTCAGTGGAGGTTGAGCATCACGATGTTGAGTCGGCCGCGGGTGACCTTGGCTGTGGCTTCGCGGGGTTTACCTTGCAGCCAGACCGTGACTTCGGGGTCGGCTTCGATGTTCTTCAGCCATTGTGAATCGCTGCGTACGGTGCTCACAGCAAGCTTGCCGCAGACACGCGACGCCAGCAGCGGAACCCGACGCTTCTTGCCCGACGTGCGACCGGTTGTTTCGAGCAGAATGGCACCACTACCGACCGGTAACGGGTTGGCAATACCGGCCTTGACGGCTGGCTCGACGATCGAGTTAAGCAAACGGAAACCGGCCCGGGTCGCATCGGCACGGGCAGTCTCGAGTTCAGCGGTCAGTTCCATGACCTTAGGCTACGCCAACGGGTCCTTCAGCACTGAGCGACTGCGGTCACAGCGGTTATGGCACCTGGGTCCGCACGTCGAACGTGATGTCGAAGCTGCGAACCGCTCTGGCGAAGATGTTTGCTTCGGTATCGGGGTCGTTGCGACTTGCCGGTTGATCGTCCGGCGCTGCGCCAGACGCCCAGGTCGTCGCGTCATTGGCCCTCGTGGGCAAGCAAGGTTCTTGGAGTCGCGGTGTTTTTCGTCATCCACCCACGGCTTCGAGGTGGGCTGGCACATGTTTATGCCATGGCGTGCCCGCGTATTCGTCTTTCCAGTCCAGCGTGGTGAGCTCGTTTGGTGGCACACCAACAACGTCGCTGTCGCCTTCGGCCTCGGCGTAGAGGCCCATGCCGTTGGGGATCGATATGTGGCCGTCTTGCATGGTGTCATTCACCTCGACCGGAGCGACCGCTGAGCCGCCGGGGGTGGTGATGCGGATCTTGTCGCCGTTCACTACGCCAAGCGCATCGGCGTCGGCCGGGCTAAGCCGCAAGGCTCCGTCGGGGTCCTTCTTGCGCCAGGTTGCATCGCGCATGATGGTGTTGGCGGTGAATGCTCGACGTTCGCCTGCCGACAAGATGAACGGGAAGTCGGCGCTGCGGTGATCGATAGGAGCGGACGCGAGTGCCGCCAGGTCGTCTAGGAGTTCGGGGATCTCGGCATGCACCTTGCCGTCGCTCGTCCGCACCATTGCCCAGCCCTGTTCATAGGTGTGTTTAGTGATCGTGACACCATCGCGGCTGGTGATGATCGCGTTGAACAGTGCGTCGCCCAGGTCCTCGTCGGCGACATCTTCGAACCCGGCAGCCTTGACTGCGTCGGTGAATCGCATGGCGCACTGGTGGGCCGAGAACCACACTGGTGCTGCGTCGGCCATACCGTCGGGGAGTGTGTCACCCAGGGTCAGGTACATCACGATCGGACCGATCGCTGCCATTGCCGGGTTGGCCTTGTTGGCCTCGGTGAGCGCGGCGCCGAACGGTTTGAGTCCGTCGTGAGCGGCAGCTCGGAGTTCGTCGATGATGTCGTCGTCTATCAGGCCAAGCTCGCGAGCAATGCGGGCATGGATATCGGCTTCGGGCAAGGTGCCCTCGAGCGGCTCGAAGATGGGAGCTCGCACGGTGAAGTGGTTCTCGGGGAACGCAGCGCCAAAGAACGTCGCTTCGGACTTCTCGTATTGCGACGATGCCGGAAGGACGTAACTTGCTTCGCGAGCGGTCTCGGTCATCGCTATGTCGATGACGACCGAGAAGTCGAGCGCTCGCATGGCTTCGCGCCACCGTGGACTCTCGGCTAGTGAGTGCACGGGGTTGGCACTCTCGATGAACATGCCACGCATGCGGTCGGGGTGGTCGGTCATGATCATGTCGGGGATCTCGTTGCACGGAACAAGGCCGGAGATAATGCGGCCGCCAGTGACAGGGGCCTTTGGTTCGTTGCCGGTGGCGCCGTAGCTGTACATCGGTACCAGGCCTGAGTGGGTGGTCGTGCCGCCGGGCACGTTGAAGCTGCCGACGAGGATCCAGATGAGTCGCTGGAGATACGACACCAAGGTCGAATGCGGGGCCATCTCGATGCCGAGGTCTTCATAGATCGATACGCCGCCGGTTGCCTTGCCGATACGCCGAGCGGTGGCGCGGATCTGGGTTTCGTCGATGCCGCAACGCTGCGAGAAATCGGCAACGTCGACGGTGCTGAGTTCGCGAAGGACCCGTTCAATACCGGTGGCGTGTTCGGCCAGCCATGCATGGTTGACCATGTCTTCCTGCACCAGCACTCCCAGGAGTGCAGCGACGCAGAAGGCATCGGTGCCCGGTTTCACGGCAAGGTGAAAGTCAGCCAGGTCGGCGGTTTCACTGCGCCGAGGGTCGATCACGATCATCGATCGCTCGGGATCCTTACTGATGTCCTTCAAAACTCGGCGGGCCTCGTTGAAGCCATGGCTGTGCCACGGGTTCTTGCCCAGGAAGATGGAGACTTCGGCATGATGGAAATCGCCGTGGGTGTGAGCTCCGGTCAGATGGCCCTCGACCCATGCCTCGCCGGTTTTCTCTTGCGCGAGTGCGTTTGAGCGGACGGTGATACCAAGGGCCCGCCGGGTGGCAGAACCGTAAACCCCAACCAGGTGGTTGCCCTGCCCGCCGCCGCCGTAATACATGACTTTGTCTTGACCGTGGGCCTGCCCGATCGCGGTAAACCCGGCGGCTACGTCGCGAATAGCGGTGTCCCAGTCGACGGCGGTGTAGCTGCCGTCGGGTTCACGGCGCATAGGCGACTGCAGTCGCTTCATGCCGTTCTGATAGTGGTTTAGCCGCAGGGCCTTTTCGCACGTGTAACCGAGCGAAGCAACATGTGATTTGTTGCCACGAACGCGGGTAATCTCACGCCCGTCGACTCGGAGCTCCACACCACAGTTCGCCGAACACAAGATGCACACGGTCTTGTGCCACTCGTCAGGTACTGCGGTCTCAGAGGAAGCTGTCGCTGTCATATTTTCGCCTTTGTTTGGTCGGGTGTGAAGGGCGGGGCTGCGAATCCAACGTACCGACCGCTGTCGCAGGAGGTCAACCGGAAGCACCAGAGGTGTTGCACCATGTCGTTCGCCGAACAGACCAGGTAGCTGGTTCCCGGGGAGCAAATTTGGAGCCTGATGTACCAAATAGGTACGTGAGGCTCCTTAATTGCGTTGTGGGGGGACGGTCGTAATGTGCCGGACAGGTTCTGTCGGCGGTGGAGACCTCTTTTGGCTAGTAGGTTCCGGCGATGCTTCGCATTATGTCGCTGAATGTCGGGTCGTTATTTGAGCCGGACTGGGAGACGCGTCGCCACGAGGTCGTCGCCCAGATCCTGCAGGCTGATGCCGACGTCGTGTGCCTGCAAGAGCTGTGGCGCGAGAGCGCTGACGTCGGCATCACCGAATGGCTTGTCGAAGCACTCGGCCAGGCAGGTTTGCCGTATCACTTCATCTTTGGTGGCCATGGGTTCGGCGCGTTCGGTGAACAGAACCCCGACTTTCGGTTCGGTTCGGCGGTGTTAAGCCGGTGGCCAATCGAAGAGCAACATTTGTGGGCGCTGCCGACAGCCGAAGATCCCCACGATCCGTTACCAGCGATGATGCCGTGGGAGTTACTTCATGCCCGCACCGCCGGGCTCGACATCTTCACCACCCATCTGGCGCCTGCGCCGACACACGGTCGGCATCGCAAACTCCAGGTGCTCGAGATCGACAAGCTGATTCGCGAGATCCGGGCTGATCTCGACAGTTATGAGTGGGGTGGGCAACGGGTGCCGATGCCTCCGATCCTGACCGGCGACTTCAACGCCGAACCCGACAGCGATGAGATCCGTTTCCTCAAAGGTTTCACGATCTTCAACGAACGCACCACGTTCTTCCAGGACGCATGGGCGGTCGCCGGCGACGATGGGCCTGGTTACACCAGCGATTGGCGCACACATCCGCTGTCGGAGATGCTCAATATTCATCGCAAACGCATCGACTACATTTTTGTGGGCGATCCGTTCCGTCGTGCCGGAAACATTGGCCGAGTGCTGGACTGTCGGGTGGTGGCGAACGAGCCGATCACCGGCGTGCAGGCCAGCGATCACCGTGGCCTCGTCGCCGAAGTCACCTGGCCTACCCGTCCCGACTAGGCCAGACGTAACTTCTCGTTGGAAGGCACAGCACTAGTCTTGGCGGATGTCTGACCGCGCCGCTCCTGTTGGCTTCTTCGATGATGGGTCGCCCTACCTGTCACATCCGTTGTTGACGGCGGAGCGCACCGCGGCCGAGATCGATGAGGTCGAACGGTTGGTTGGTTCGGTAGCGGGCCGGGTGCTCGATGTTGGGTGTGGGTTCGGTCGCCACAGTATTGAACTGGCATCACGGGGCGCCGATGTGACGGGTATTGATCCTTCCTCGGCAATGGTCAGCGCCGCTCGTGAGCGGGCGGCTGAAGCAAAACAGTTCGCCGACTTCATCTGTATCGACGCGGCTGACCTGCGCGATGTCGCCCGGTATGACCTGGCGATCTGTCTGTTCACCACCTTTGGTCAGCTGGCCAAAGCCACCACCGATGATGCTCCCCACCTGGCGTTACTCCGACGGACGCGCCAAGCCCTGCGCCCCGGCGGGAAGCTGGTGATCGAAGTTCCCGATCGAGATCGAGCACTCGACGTTTTGGTCGATAGCGAACGGCTTGGGTCCACCGCCGTGACTCGCCGCTTCGATACCCGTACGTCGATCATGACCGAACGGTTTGAGCTGGATACCGGCGCCCTCTATGTCCTGCGGTATCGCCTCTTCGATACCACCGAACTTGTTGACCTGGTGCACGACGCCGGCCTCGATATTCAGCACGTGCTTCACCACGGACTGGTCCAGCCGCCACAGACCATGACTACCCTCGTTGCCGAACGTCCTGCATAAGCCGAGGTGGTCGACGCTAATCACGTGTTTGCCACGGCCCGAGCACCTTCACGACCAGCGGGGAAGCCTTGGACCCGTTCTGGAAGGTTGGGTTGCCAGCTGCATCATCGGCCTCTCTCTAGGGAGATTGGTGCGTCCGTGGCGTTGCCCTTCAGCGGTCCAAACCTTCTCGACGTTGGCCAGCGGCGGTGCCACCGCTGTTGCGCTGCCGACATCGACGCGCATCACCACGAGCTTCTCTAGGGATGCAGGAACTAGTCAAGCGTGCGATGGGTGTTGCTGATTGTGCGTTGTCAGTTGTAATGCCTGCGGCCATGCGGCGTCTTGGGCAGGTGATCAAACCTGGCTGGTATGTCGACTACGAAAATCCGAAACAGATGCGGTACCACGACGGCGCTGTATGGACCGACTATGTGCATGCCGATCGTCAGAATCTTCCTGGAGCGCCATTCGCTTCTGCGGTGCAAGACGTTGTTGTTGGCGACACTGCCGTAAAGCAGGATGCGCCATGGGTGAAGTTGGCGGGTTTCGTGATGCTAGGGCTCTTTGTCGGCCTCGTGCTCGGGCTGTTCATGTTCAATGGCGTCGGAGCGATTACACCTACCACTGAAGCCGCTGGCACGGTCGAACGCATCGACATCGAGATCACATCAAGCACCAACGCGACCAACCGTCGGACGTATGTGCTGTTGGGTACGACCTCTGCCGGTGAGTCGTGGAAGATCGTCGACGAGGATGCGTACAACACGCTGCAGTCCGAGGGATACCCCCAACCGGTCACGCTCGCGATAGGTGACTGGACTGGAACACTCGAGCGGGTGAAAGAAAACACGTTCGTCGTCGACCATCAGTCCACCGGTCCGCGTCGGTTGGGCCTCAGCGATCGGTTTCATTGGTGTGGCAAGTTTGGCCTCGGCCTTCTTCATCGGCCGGTCAAAATGAGGGGGTTCGCTTGTGGCGCTTGCATTCCTGGTTTGTGTGCTGGGTCCCAGAAGTTGGCTTGGTTGCCAAGCAGCGCAATGGATCCAATCCCCCTGACCAGACGCAAATTAGGAACCGGATATGTGGAATAGGTACGTGGGGCTCCGTAGAAGCGTTGTTAGGACACGCACTTGCTTTCTGAAAGGGGGTGGCTGGCCAAGGTTGGGCCATCCAACCATCGACCCAGCCGCATATCTGGGAATCACATTCGCAGAGTTCGCTGGACAGGTGACGGCCCTCGACGGTGAAGATTCCAGAATGAGATTCGAGGCGAGCGGTGCCGGGCAGAGCCCAAGTGAAATCCTGGTTCGCTTGGTTGCGGGGGTGGAAAGAAAGCCCGTGGTGCGTTGACGGTGCTTTGACCGTCGAGCCGAAGGCCACAATCAGTATCCGGTGGGCTGCGCCAGTCGATGTTCCCCAGACAGGTATCATCTCCTATGAACTCGCTCCCACCCCGGGCCCCACGTCAGCTCTGTCCTTTGATGTGCGGTGGCGGGCCCGAACGACCGTAGGAACATGATGGCATTCAAACTCGAAAGCCTTGCAGACGCCTGTGGCGTAGAAGACCCCAGCCGGGTGTGCAGCCGCGTCTTTGAGTGGACCGACAACGCGGCGCTGGCCGGCCTTTCCGAGTGGGTTATTGATCGACCTTTACGGATCCTACTCATCCTCGTTGTGGCCCGGGTACTGAACCGACTGGCTCGCCGCGGCATCGCCTCGCTGAGCGATCGCATACGGAATACTCCCCAGAATCCGCGACTTGCCCAGCTGCGTCAGCTCGGTGTCGAAGATAAGAACAGTGACTCGACGGTGGCCGAACGGGCGCCGGCCCGGGCCGAAGCCATCGAGGCGGTGCTTAAGAGCGTGGTTTCGGTTTCGATCTGGATCGTTGCCCTGCTCTTGGTGCTCGGCGAACTCGATATCAACTTGGCGCCGCTGATCGCTGGCGCCGGTGTGGCCGGTATCGCACTCGGTTTCGGTGCTCAATCGATCGTGCGTGACTTCCTGGCCGGGCTGTTCATCCTGATCGAGGATCAGTATGGCGTGGGAGACGTGATCGAGGTCGGCGACATCGTCGGCACGGTTGAGAATATCTCGCTCCGCACCACTCGGGTGCGCAATGTCGAGGGAACCGTATGGCATCTGGCCAACGGTGAGATTAGCAAGGTTGGCAACCACTCACAGCTATGGTCAAATTGTGTGATCGATGTCGACGTCGCCTACGAAACTGACGTGCGCGTTGCCATGGAGGTGCTCGATGGTGTCGCAGACGCAATGTGGCAGGAGTCGATGGCTGGCGCGGCATCGACCATCATTGCCGATCCAATCGTGCAGGGGATCCAGAACTTGGGCGAGAGTGCCGTGACCTTGCGGCTCGTGGTCAAGACCGAACCGCTCTCCCAGTGGCAGGTACAGCGTGACCTGCGGCTGCGGATCAAGGAGGCCTTCGACGCCGAGGGCATCACGATCCCGTTCCCACAGCGCACCGTGCGTGTTGTCACCGACGTGCCTTCCGAACCAGGCACCAGCTGAAACCACGTCCATCGGGTAGGTGATCGGATCACGGTCTGTCGTTGGTGGACCACTCTTTCGCCGCATTTGTATTGGCACGAGATCCGTTTGTGCCTCATTTCTAGGAGTAGCTGAGTTATGAAGTTTGGAATCATTCTTCCGAATAATTGGGGGATCGCTGATCCAGTGGCCGTGGCTGACATGGCGGTCGAAGCCGAGGATCTCGGAATCGATTCTGTATGGGTCAACCATCACATCGTCAACGCAGGTTACATCGCAGACCGGCTCGGCAACACGCCGTATCACGATGCGCTCACTGTGCTCACGTGGGCCGCGGCAAGAACCGAGCGGGTCAAACTTGGCACGTCGGTGCTGGTCATGCCGTACCTGCATCCGATGGTCACGGCCAAGGCGCTGGCCACGCTTGACCTGATGAGTGGCGGGCGAGTCGTTCCAGGACTCGGTGTTGGAAGTCTTCCCGAAGAGAACGAGATACTCGGCGTTCTCTATGAAGCGCGGGGCTCGTTCGGCGATGAATTCATCGAGGTCATGCAAACGTTGTGGACCGAAGATAACGCGAGGTACCACGGGGATCACTTCCACTTTGCCGATGTGATCACGTCGCCGAAGCCAGCGCAGTCGACCATGCCCGTCTGGATCGGCGGCGCGGGTGCACCTGCTCGTCGCCGAGCCGCGAAGTATGGAACCGGTTGGCATCCGATGGTTTCAGTAGAAGGCCTCGAACGTCGTATGCCGGCGATGCTCCAAGCGCTCGAGGCAAACGGCCGTGAGCGCAACAGCCTGACGATTGCACCCCGAGTCGACGTCACCTCCTTGCCTGATGCCGCTTCGATCGATGCCTGGCGCCAGGCTGGTGCCGACGAACTCATCGTCGGCATCGGCAGCCCCGACCTTGCCGACCATCGAGCGGGCCTGACCCACGTCGCTGAACTGGCAAACGCGGTCGTCTAACCACAGTTGCTAGGTCATGTTGTGCAGCGTCGCTCGTCATGCGGGGTCAGACCCCACATGACACGTTGCCGCTAGGGGAGCGCGAACAGGACGGGTAGATGTTGCAGAGTTACGCGTTCGCCCGGGCTCTAGCGAGGTGCGTCTGGCTGAGCTGAAAGCACAAGTCCGACCTGGCGGGCTACGGCCACAAGTGCGCCTGATTCGTCCCACAACCAACCGTCTTCGATCGTGCGATTACC
>Ga0206130_10005786_pt1 | contig 14471 bp, 9 predicted proteins | sample Helgoland_Spring_9_FD_148637 | JGI IMG/M metagenome (GOLD analysis project Ga0206130, IMG submission 148637) | Pelagic subsurface seawater microbial communities from Kabeltonne, Helgoland, North Sea - Helgoland_Spring_Bloom_20160512_1 | ecosystem: Environmental > Aquatic > Marine > Epipelagic ... | reverse complement strand
TACTTGCTGATGATCCAGGCGCTGGCAAAACCATAATGGCGGGATTGCTAATAAAAGAGCTAATTGCACGAAGTGACCTAGAGCGTTGCTTGATTGTTGCACCTGGAAGCCTTGTTGAACAATGGCAGGATGAGCTAGGCGAAAAATTTGATTTAGAATTTGATATTCTCACGCGCGATATGATTGAAAGTTCGCGTTCTGGTAATCCCTTCAACGATTGCAATAGAATGATTGCCAGGTTGGACGTGTTAGCCAGAAATGAAGACCTGCAAGAAAAACTAATGGCTTCTGAAGAATGGGACGTGATTATTGCTGATGAAGCACATCGTATGTCTGCGTCATTCTTTGGAAACGAAGCAAAGTATACAAAGCGCTACCAGTTAGGGCAGAAACTTGGGCAGGCCTGCCGTCACTTTCTACTGATGTCTGCTACGCCACATAATGGTAAAGAAAAAGACTTCCAATTGTTTATGGCTCTATTGGATGGAGATCGCTTTGAAGGCAAGTTTCGTGAAGGTGTTCATGTAGCAGACGTAGAAGATATGATGCGCCGTCTAACCAAAGAAGAATTACTTAGATTTGATGGCAGACCACTTTTTCCAGAAAGACGCGCTTACACTGTTAAATATGACCTATCGCAACAGGAGGCAGAACTATATACGGCTGTTACTGAATACGTCAGAAACGAAATGAATCGTGTCCAGCGATTTGCAGAAGAAGACGGTAGAAAAAAGAACAATGTTGGATTCGCCCTCCAAATTCTTCAACGCCGTTTAGCATCTAGTCCTGCTGCAATTTATCAGTCTTTAAAACGCCGCCGTGAGCGTTTGGAAAACGAACTTTCAGAAGCAAAATTGGCGTCAAAAGGTCAACGGTTGGCTCTAACGTCCCCAAAGTTCTCTGATGATATGATCAAGAACATGGAGGAGTATGAGCAGGATGAAATTGATGATCTAGAAGATCTAATCTCAACAGGTGCGACAACTGCTGAGACAGTTGAACAGTTAGAAATTGAAGTCCAAACACTTAAAGGATTAGAACACATGGCTCTGGGTGTCTTTCACTCAGGCCAAGATACGAAGTGGCAGCAGCTGGACCGTATTCTAGATGACGATCTAATGTTAGATCCTGATGGTTATCGTCGTAAGTTGATCATCTTCACTGAGCCCAAAGATACGCTGCAATACTTGCGTGATAAGGTCACTGCACGTCTTGGAAAACCAGGAGCTGTTGATGTAATTTACGGTGGTGTAACACGTGAAGAGCGCCGCAAAATTGTTGAGCGGTTCATGCAAGATCGTGACATGTTGGTACTAATTGCAAATGATGCGGCTGGCGAAGGTGTTAACCTACAGCGTGGGCATCTGATGGTGAACTATGATCTCCCATGGAACCCAAATAAAATTGAGCAACGGTTTGGGCGCATTCATCGTATTGGCCAAACAGAAGTTTGCCACCTCTGGAATTTGGTAGCAAAGGACACACGGGAAGGTGAAGTTTACGCAAGACTGCTTGAGAAGTTAGAAGCAGCCAGGGAAGCATTAGGTGGAAGAGTATACGATGTGCTTGGGGAGCTGTTTGAAGACAAACCACTTAGAGAGCTTCTTTTTGAAGCCATCCAATACAATGATGACGAAGAGGTTCAAGGGCGTCTATTCCAAACCGTGGATGGTGCAGTAGATCAAAGCCATTTAATGGAACTCTTAAAAAAACGTCAGCTCACCAGTGATATGATGCCTGAAGCTAAAGTCCAGGAACTACGTCTGGAAATGGAGCGTGCTGAAGCACAACGATTGCAACCACATCACATTCAAAGCTTTTTTGTAGAAGCGTTCACGAGGCTTGGTGGCAAGATTAAAAAACGTGAAGAAGGACGATGGGAAATTACCCATGTGCCCAGTGACATACGGTCACGTGATCGTCAGATTGGTACTGGAGCGCCTCTTCAGAAAAAGTACGAGCGCATCTGCTTTGAAAAAAGCAAAATCAATCAGCAACCCGTTGCTGCGTTTGTCTACCCTGGTCATCCGTTGTTAGAAGCAGTCATTGACCTCGTAAGAGAGCAGAACGGCCACCTAATGAAACAAGGGGCTGTGTTGATAGATGACACTGATGATGGGTCAGACATTTCTGCACTTTTCTTGTTAGAACATAGCGTACAGGATGGTCGTGATGGTGGTTCAGGAAGAGCAAATACAATCTCGCAAAAGCTTCAATTTGCAGCCATTGGGTCTGAGGGTGTTGTTACAAACGCAGGAATAGCACCTCATTTAAATTTACGCCCAGCCTCAGAGGATGAAATTAGAGCTCTTGAAGCAGAACTAAACGCGGATTGGCTTCGTCAAGATTTAGAGAAAAAAGCAGTCCAATTTGCTACTGTAGAACTTGCGCAAGCTCATGTTGCGGAGGTGAAGGCAAGACGTATACCAGAGATTGATAAGGTTGAGATGGAAGTTAAATCTCGTCTCAAAAAAGAGATTAACTATTGGGATGGACGAGCAGCTGCATTGCGTGAAGAAGAAAATGCTGGGCGCAAGGTCCGTGTTAACTGGAAGAATGCAGAGCGCCGTGCAGAAGAGTTAGCTGAACGTCTAAAAAAGCGTCTACAGATTATTGAGCAAGAGCGCTTCATATCATCACAGCCACCTAGGATTCGTGGTGGAATGGTCGTTGTTCCAAGAGGGCTAATAGCAAAATCTGAGCTAGGCAACGGCGTGGCAGGATTTTCCCAAGATGTGGAAGCAAGACGAAAAGTGGAAGTTGCTGCCATTGAAGCGGTGATGGCTGTAGAGCGTGCGCTTGGAAATCAGCCCGTAAGCGTGGAAGCGCAAAAGGTAGGATACGATATTCAGTCCTATGACCCAGAAACTGGTCATCTGCGCTTCATAGAGGTGAAAGGGCGTGTAGATACTGCAGATACAGTGATGATTACACGTCAAGAAGTTATAACCTCGTTGCATGAACCAGAGAAGTTCATACTAGCCTTTGTTCAAGTCAGTGATGGTAGAGCTAGTGCACCAAGATATATCAGGGGTGCTTTAGATACACGTGAGCCTCCCTTTGATCAGAGCGCAATTCAATTCAATATAAATCGTCTACTTGAAAAAGCGGAAATACCAGCATGACACAAAATTCAGCAAACCTAAGCACTGGTTCTATCATCGTGTCATTTGCATCAAGATGGCGAGACCCTATTAATGATAAAAATATAAAAGTTTTTTTCAGAAGACGCGGGCCTGTACGCACACCCAAGCGTGTACTCATTTACCTTGGTTCACCAATAAGCTCAATTGTAGCCGTTGCTGAAGTTGAAAAGTTGGAAAGAATTGACCTAAAGGCAGCGCTTTCCATGGCTGACCTTGGCTGCATAAGTGAAGACGAACTAAGGAGTTATATAAGATGCGATCAAATAGTGACAGCGGTATTTCTTGGTGATCAGAAGAATTTTGAAAATCCATTGAGCATAACAGACGTACGAAAAGTAATGAATTTTCATCCACCGCAGAATTTTATTCAAATAAATGATGTCACACTTCGTGCATTAGAGGACCTTGGTAATGCCAAAAAAATTAATTGAAGTAGCACTCCCGTTGAATGCAATCAATGAAGCATCTTCACGGGAAAAATCTGTCAGGCATGGGCACCCATCATCACTTCATTTGTGGTGGGCTCGCCGCCCTCTAGCAGCTTGCCGTGCGATACTATTTGCACAATTAGTAGATGACCCTTCAAGTTACCCAGAAAAGTTTCAAACGGAAGAAGAAGTAATTACAGAGCGTAAGCGGCTTTTTGAGATAATTGAAGATTTAGTAAAATGGGAAAATTCTGCAAACGACGCGATATTGGAGGCTGCACGGGAGGAAATTCGTAAAAGCTGTGGTGACAAAATTCCAAAAGTTTATGATCCGTTTTCTGGCGGGGCTTCAATCCCATTGGAAGCACAGAGGCTTGGGCTAGAAGCATTAGGTTCTGATCTAAATCCTGTTGCAGTGACCATTGGAAAAGCACTGATTGAGCTACCTCAACTATTTAAGAATTTAAAACCAATTCATCCAGCTGGAAATGAACGCAATCATTATCGCAATGCAGAAGGAATTGCAGAAGATGTGAAATTTTATGGTGAACTGATGCGTGACCAAGCATTTGATAAGGTAGGTCACTTGTATCAGAGTATAGAGTTACCAAAAGATTTGGGGGGTGGTGCTGCTACTGCCATTGCATGGCTTTGGACGCGTACAGTAATATGTCCTAACCCAGGTTGTGGTGGAGAGATGCCCCTACTTACTACATTTTGTATTTCAGCAAAAAAGGGTAAAGAGGCTTACTTACTGCCAAGGATTGACGGTAAAAAAATAGAATTTGGAATAGCTGAAAATTTTAATATCCAAAACATGGATCCCAAAAAAGGCTATAAGCGCGGAACTTCTGGAATTTTTGAATGTGCATTTTGCCATAATGTTACGAGCAGAGATTATGTTGCGGAGCAGGGTATTAAAGGAAAGATAGGAAGAATGCCCACTGCCGTCGTATGCGAGGGGAAAAATGGTCGTATTTATGTCGAACCAGGAAATATAAAAGAAGTTGAGGACACGCTTTTTCCAAAAGGTGAGCATTTGCTAACAGAGTTTTCTCCCAATCCTAGAGACGTGTGGTGTCGTAACTTTGGATTAACAAAACCAATTGATCTATTCACAAAAAGGCAGCTTGAAGCGCTTAATGCATTTAAGGAATCTGTTGAAAAAGTAAAAGTTCAAGTGCATGAGGATGCATTGAATGCAGGCATGTCTAATGACAATATACACTTATCAGATGGCGGAAAAGGAGCATTGGCTTATTCTGAGGCAATATCTGTATATTTAAGCTTTTTGGTGGGGCAATTAGCAAACCATTCGTCAACTTTATGTGGATGGAATAGTCCAAACCAACAAATCAGATCGACTTTTGCGAGGCAAGCATTGCCAATGACTTGGGATTTCGCAGAGGTGAATTTATTTAGTAATTCTTCAGGAAGTTTTTTCAGTCTTTTTACCAGAATGATAAAGGGTTTTGAGACTTTAGCAACGGGATCAAAGATAGGTTCGATAAATCAACGGGATGCTCAAAGTGTTGATTACGAAGCAGATACAGTTATTTCTACAGATCCGCCCTATTACGATAATATTGGTTATTCAGATCTTTCAGATTTTTTCTTTGCATGGATGAAACCTTTGTTGCGGGACGTATATCCAAATTTATTTGGACTTTTAGCCACGCCGAAAACAGAAGAACTTGTTGCTGCGCCGTATAGGCAGGGTGGAGCAAAGAAGGCTGAAGAGTTTTTTCTTAATGGTATGAGTGCCGCTATAAATAGGATGTCCAAAAATAGTTCATCTGATTTCCCAGCCACAATTTATTATGCGTTTAAGCAAAGTGAAATCGAACGCGAGGGAATTAGCTCAACTGGATGGGCGACTTTTGTACAAGCAATAATCGATGCTGGCTTTGCTGTAGTAGGTACTTGGCCCGTCAGAACAGAAAAACCAGGGAGAATGATTTCCTGGGGCACTAATGCATTGGCAAATTCTGTTGTTATGGTTTGTCGTGTTAGGCCTGAGACTGCTGAAGTGGTAACTAGAGCTGATTTTATTCGTGCTCTTAAGCGCGAACTCCCAAATGCAATTTCAGAATTACAAAGCGCGAATGTTTCGCCTGCAGACATGCCTCAGTCTGCGATAGGTCCAGGAATGAAGGTGTTTTCAAGCTATGCAGCCGTGCTTGAACCAAATGACGAAGATATGAAAGTCAAAACAGCCCTTCAATTGATTAACGCAGAGCTAGATGAGTATTTGAATAATTTGCATGGAGACTTTGATGCAGATACTCGCTTCGCAGCAACATGGTTTGAGCAAAATGGTTATGGAAAAGGCGATTATGGAGCAGCGAATAGTATAGCCACTGCTCGCGGAATTTCTGTTGAGAATGTTAGACATGCTGGCATTATCGAAAGCTCAGCAGGCAAGGTGCGCGTTTTAACTAGGATTGAGCTCGATTCAGATTGGGATCCAACTTCAGATACACATCTAACCATTTGGGAGTGCTGTCAGTACCTAGTCAAAGAGTACGAAGATGGTGGTGAAACAGCAGCTGCTTTGCTTATAAAAAAGATGGGTTTTGACAGAGCAGAAGCTGTGAAAGACCTAGCTTATTACCTCTATGATATTTGCTCCAATAAGCGCCAAGATGCAAAAGAAGCTACATCATACAATGCTCTCATCGCAGGTTGGTCAGACATTACGCGCTTAGCTGCTTCAATTCACGATACTGATACAAAGCGCCAAGCAAACTTAGATTTATAGGGATAGACTAATGGCAAAGAGTGCACGTCAAACCGTCTTTGAGGGCATGGAGCTTCTTCCAAAAGGTCTCCAGCCGTTTGTTATTCAGCGCTTGGAGGCAGCACTAGGCAAAGGTTGGCCACAGGAGGTAATATCTCGTTTTCCTGAATGGCGTCCTGAACAAAACGGCAAGTTCAATTTAGACACGCAAAAGCTTCTAAAAATAATGGAACGGCTTTGGAATGATGTATTCAGAGACGTATTGGAGCGTAGCCACCGTTCTATGGTCAATGAGTTGACAGATATACGCAATAAATTAGCTCATGATGGCAAGTTTTCCTATGATGACGCAGAGCGTGCTTTGGATAGCATGCGCCGTCTTCTAGAAGCTGTAAGCGCTGGAAAAAATGCAGATGAGATTAGCAAGATGCGTGAGGCAATTTTGCGTACCAAGTTTTCAGAACTAGCTAGAAACGAAGAACGTAAGAAGTCTCAGACATCTACAATTGCAACAGAAACCATTTCTGGATTGATGCCATGGCGTGAAGTAGTGGAGCCACATCAAGACGTGGCTACTGGAGAATTTCAGCAGGCAGAATTTGCTGCAGATTTGGCCAAAGTACACAACGGAAGTGCGCCATCTGAATACCGTGATCCAAGAGAGTTTTTTGCAAGAACCTACCTCACTGACGGCCTGAGTGCGCTTGTTAAAGGTGCTGCCAAGCGTTTGTCAGGACAGGGTGGTGATCCAGTTGTTGAACTACAAACAAATTTTGGTGGTGGGAAAACTCACTCAATGCTGGCTCTTTATCACATGGCAGGTGAAGTTGCCGTGAGTGATTTGCCTGGATTAGATCAGTTGCTGGCTCGTGACGGTCTGAGCGTGGCAAACTCAATCAATCGTGCCGTACTTGTGGGAACATCTACGGGTCCGTCAGATGTTGCGCAACGTACCGCAGATTATGGACGAGTGATTAACACAACTTGGGGAGAGTTGGCGTTTCAGCTAGGTGGTGAAGACGCGTTTCAAATGATTAAGGATCATGATGAACGTGGCATTGCACCTGGCTCAAATCTACTGGAGGCAATTTTTAGAAAGTGTGCACCATGCTTGATACTTATTGATGAGTGGGTCGCCTATCTCCGCCAAATTTATAAAATAGAAGGACTTCCATCAGGCTCATTTGATGCTAATTTATCGTTTGTGCAATCTCTAACAGAGGCTGTTAAAGCTTCACCTCAAACGTTGTTAGTAGCATCTTTGCCTGCATCACAAATTGAAGTTGGTGGTGAAGGTGGGCAAGAAGCACTTTCGCGTCTTAAACAAACCTTCAGCCGTGTAGAAAGTTCTTGGAGGCCAGCAAGCCAAGAAGAAAGCTACGAAATTGTACGCCGTCGTCTTTTCAAAGAAATTCCTGGCGACAAGTATATGCATAAGGACAATGCCCTTAAACAATACGCCAAGATGTATAGAGAAAATCCCAATGATTTTCCTCTTGGTTGTGCTGATGAGGACTATCGTAGAAAGCTAGAAAAAGCCTATCCCATTCACCCTGATTTGTTTGATCAATTATATACTGCTTGGGGTTCGTTGGAAAAATTCCAGAGGACACGTGGAGTGCTACGGTTGATGGCACAAGTGATCCATGAACTTTGGATGTCTGGTGATCCTTCAGTGATGATTATGCCTGGCAGCGTTGCAATTAGCTCAGAGCGTGTAGAGCCAGAGCTTCTACATTATTTGGACCCATCATGGCAGTCTATCATTGCTGGTGACATTGATGGCGTGAGCTCTGAGCCATATAAAATTGATCAAAATGCGCCTAACCTGAACAGATATTCAGCAACGCGTAGGGTTGCCAGAACCGTGTTTATGGGAACTGCCCCTCACCATAATCAGGACAACAAAGGCTTAAACGATAAACAAATTAACCTAGGCGTAGTACAGCCAGGTGAAAAAATTGCGATCTTTGGCGATGCAATTAGGCGCTTGGCCAACTCTGCCAAGTTCATGCATGGTGATCAGGGACGTTATTGGTATTCCATGTCTCCAAGCTTAAACAGAACAGCTGCTGACAAAGCAGGGCAGCTTGAAGACGCTTTGGTGAGAGTTGAAATTGATAAAGCTCTAACATCTTACATAAATGGACTTTCAGATCGTGGTCATTTTGATGCTGTGCAAGTTGCACCTGATAGCTCATCTGAAGTGCCTGACGATGCAGGTGGAGTACGAGCTGTCGTACTAGGCGTCGCGCACCCTCATACTGGCCGTGACGGTTCTCAGGCTATGGTAGAAATTAATGATATTCTAATGCAGCGTGGTAACACGCCAAGGGTATATCGTAATACATTAGTGTTCATAACTGCAGATGCGCGTCAGGTAGAAAACCTAGAGCTAGCTATGCGAGCCTCACTGGCTTGGAATGAAGTCGTAAGGGATGCTGAAAGTGGGCGTATGATATTGCTGAGTAGCGATATTGCCCTCGCAAAAGTTAAGGCAAAAGAAGCTTACGATACTATGCATACACGACTCAAGGAGACTTGGTCATATCTAGTGTACCCGTACCAAGATACACCGCAAAGTGATGTAGGGTTCACCTCTAATAAAGTACCTGCACAGGATGGTATTTTGTCTCGTGCTAGTAAAAAACTGGTCAGTGATGGCGCGCTGCTCCCAGAGATTGGACCAGATAACCTGAACAGAAACTTAACGAAATATATTTGGAACGAAAAAGATCACTTATATCTTAAAGATCTTTGGGAATATTTGAACCGCTATACTTATCTTCCAAGACTTAAAGATAGAGATACGCTGGTATCTGCAGTACGTTCAGCAATTAGCGGAATGCTGCCAGGGCCCTTTGCTTACGCAGAAAGATTTGATGAGCAGGCTGATCAGTATATTGGTCTAGCAATTCAAGGCTCTTCTTCTACAGCGGTCACTGTTGATGAATATTCTTTGATCGTTGATCCAACGGTAGCAGAAGCCAAACGTGTGCAAGTTACTGATGGCAGAGATGATGGTGTAGTTGGTGATGGCAATCAGCCGCATGATGATGGAACTAAACCTCCCGTTGAACGACCCATAAATCCTGTTGAAAAAGAGCCAACACGGTTTCAAGGCACCGTCTTCCTTTCAAGTGAACGTCCAGCACGTGACATGGGGCAAATCGTTGAGGCAATCATTGAACAGCTATCTACCCTACCTGGGGCTGACGTGACTCTAAAATTGGAAATTGATGCAGAAGTAACATCTGGCTTGGATCGTGCTAAGGTACGCACACTGATGGAAAATGCGAATACTCTAAATTTCACGGATAAATCAGTGGAGTGATTTATGGTCGCGCAATGCAAGCTACGTCAACATAAGCATTGTCTACCTTTATGTAGGTAGTCTGATTATGGTGTATTCAATTATGCACGGAAGGATACATCCAGCCCAAAAGAAGCTAAGAGCGGTGCACGAATTTCGTTTGTTTATTTTCAGTTGAGGTGGTGCAGCTAAGCACAAATCTTAAACGTATGCTGAAACGGCTAGCAAGCATAAAAACTTGCAAGCCGTCTTTATTATACGTTAAACTTTACCTAATCACATGTTACGCAGCTTCATTAAAAAGAGACGAAACATTAATTACAGTAGTGTTTAAGCGTCCAATAATTAAATCTAAAATACCACTTTGCACTTTTATATTCTGAGGTACGTGCTGACGTTTATATTTTTCCTCTAAATTCTCGTTTGTTTGATAGGAAAACTTTACCCCATACTTTTTACTGATTGCTTTTTCAAACTTTTGACGAAAGATCAACAAGTCCTTTAAATGATCTTTACGGTTCAATTTATTTTTCGCGATTACTTCATTTACAAAAATGCTCATTTCGTTGTTAGTGCTAGAAGCTGAATAGCTTGCGTTTGGGTGAAATTGTATAATCTGCTTACTTGCTGCTGAAAGAAGGTTTTGTGTACCGCGTACACATATTTTGTTTTTCATTTTTGTCATACATTTTTCCTATTTATTGTTCATGTCATTAGCCACACACTAAGTATCTCACAAGAAGGGTTCTTGAGCATCTATCAGCCACCATGATAATTAGTGGCTGAGAGATATAAAGCTCATTAATAATTATCAGTAATCTTCCACCAATACTTGAGCAGTGTTTAATTTTACTTCGTATCCATGCTTGAATTCTTTAAATATCCTTGTCTGCCCTTCAATCCATTCCATTGCTTTTATATGTGAGAGCTCCCACTCTTTTCTTGCACTTATTGTTTGGGGTTTATTATCAATAAGTGGAAAAATTTTATCTGTTAATACGATTGAGGGGACATATACAGTCTTTACTTTAGTCATTAGATTTTCCTTATGCTTTACGTCATCAGTGACATATACAGTATCTCACAAGAGGCGCTTTCTCTCATCTATCAGCCAATAAGGAGTTTAATTGCAGATAGAATATAGTCTGCCATACTGTGACTGATTTTGGTCGTTAGGAGGCGGCTCTAATGAAACGTTTTTTCATCTCACAGCATCCCACTTTTGGAAGCTATAAGAACCCAGTTGCTCATAAGGTTGAGCAGTCACCATACTATTTTTGGTGGCTGGCTTTGACGCTTAATGCGAAGTATTGGGAATTATGTGGTTCCGCCCCGCAACGCTTAGAAAAATATGAACGCGCAATGCAAAAGGCGTTCTCTGACTTTGGTGACGTTCGTTACGAGGGTGATAAATACAAAGCATTCGCTTGTTGGTGGCGAAGGAAAGCGAACGATGTGGAAACTATGGGCGAGCATCTGTTTTCTGAGCCAATAACAGCAACTAAAGTAACGTTAGTAGATGATATTGAGGCTGCCACACAGTCTATTCTTGATGCCAATAGCTTGTTAATTACTATTCCCAAAAATCTCACACGGAAACAAGTAGACAAAGCATTAGAGAATATATTTCGCAAGGAACTAACATTTGAGAAAGGTAGACAGACAAGGAATCCTAGCCGCTCAAACGCACTCTACAGTCTAACCAAACCAGTCAAAGCTGGAAGTCTAAAATCAGCATTTGACATAATTGAAGCTGAGCGTGAAGCGTTGGCAAATGGTAGGAAATTATCAAATGTCCAATTGGCAGATAAAGTTGGCCTGAAGGTAGAGATTAGTGAAGAAACACGTGCCCAACAAGATGGCCTGGCAGAGTATGAAAACTATCTCTTATCCACTACAGTTAGCCGTAAGAAGAAGTTGGCTAGGACTGCAATAGCGAACGCAGGAATTGGTATTTTCCCATAGATCAGGCTCTTAGTGTGGTATTTGAGGAGGTCACTAGACTAACTTAGAAAACATAATGTTTTCACTGCGCCCTTGCTTGCTCACCACTGCTAAATTTTGTTATTTAGGCAATGGATACAACTTTGAAGATGCTGACTTGTAGAAGCTGTTTACAAGACGACTTGTGGGAGATGAGCAAGAGTTAAGCTTGCGTCAGATAGGGCGCATTATAGACAAGTTAGCTATGCAAAACGCACCAAATCCACCAAAACGTGGCAACAGTTTACTTTTAGTAAAGTAGTTATTAAAAGCGTCAGCAGAAATGCTGGCGCTTTTTGTTACGACTTTCTTTACAGCAGTGAATGTAAGTTAAGCGAGCATGACTAATGTCAATAAATGTTCTGGCATTGTTTTGTTAAATCTATATTTACCTTATCCAGCATTAGGAGTCAGATATGAGCAAACTAGAAGAACTTATGCAGCAACAAGCTGCACTAGCAGAAGAAATCAAACGTGTTGCCAAAGACGAAAAAGCAGAAGCACTGAAAGAAGTGCGTCGTTTGTGCAAGCTACATGGCTTTACGCATAATCAACTCAAAGCTTACTTGGCTGCTGGACGTAAGACAAAATCTAAGTAACTTTATGAGACTAAACTAATTGATTTAGGATGACACTCGCCCAACTCAGAAAGCACAATGTGTGAGTAAGACAAGGAGAATAAAGTGTCATTCCTAAATCAAGTTGAACTAAGCACGTACAAACCCAACACTCAAAAAAGCCCAATTGCACGTCGTAGAGAGAAGCTGGCATTCAAGTTAGAAGAACAGCTTAAGCTTGCATCAGACAGCACTTACCAACCCACTAAGATTGTTTGGAACACAGACAGTGATGGCAATCAGCACAAAGTAGAACAACCCAAGCGTATCAAGCGTTGGTGGGTGGAACTTGATGGTGGTGCTGTGCAACTGACTGTGCGCTACGGTAGTAAGCCATTGGAGTTTGCCAAAGGTAAGAATGCCATCGCACTTAAGAGCAAAGAGGATGTTGAACCTACTCTTCGCAAGCTGAAGTTGGCAGTATTGGCTGGCGAGTTTGATGAGATGTTGGCGCAGCAAGTTGGCGTTGTGAAGCGTAGTGTTAAGTAACTGAAGCTGATATTGGCAGCTGAGTTATGCGTCAAGTCAGCTGTCAAAAATGCCTTATACATTTACCATATAAAACAGGCACTTGCGTGTTATGCACTTGTTAGGCAGCGAATTTGTGGTGCTGATATTACACACAAAATCAATATGTTAAAGCTCACCAAAAGACTTCAAGCATTGCCACGGTAAGATTGTCTAATTTGAATAAAGGCACAACTTGGACGTGCGGCCTGAAAGAGTCCTTGCCGTCGTCCCATTCTCGCCCTGATTGAGGGCGATTAGTCCTCCGAACGGTTATCCCCTCGGAGGGCGAGAAAATGGACATCAAAAGAATCGTAATGGCTGGCGGCGTGCTCGCGACAGCGGGTGCCATCGGCTTTTTTATGCAGAACGGTGAATCTGCAAAAGCGCGCTACGCGGGTGCGCCAGTGCCTGACATTTCAGGTACTCAAAGCGATCCAATGGAAGTGACGGATATCAAGCTGACCTCCGCGACGTCCAAACCGATTGTCAGCGAAGCTGTTGCGACGAAACCTACGACGAAACCCATGTCCGAGAGTGTTGCCGAAGCAATTGAAGCGCCTGCGCAAGAGATCGACGAGCCAGTTGTAAGAACTGCCGCGCTTGGCGACATCGCCTTGAAGACCACCAGCGCAGCTGAGATCGAAGAGCCTGAGATTGCTGGTCCTGCTTCCCTATGTGACATCTCCATGAACGCTGTGCCGTCCGCAGCTGCGATGGTTGATGTTTCGCTCAAAGCAGACTGCTATCCGAATGAACGTGTTACGTTCCACCACAATGGAATGATGTTTACCCATGCGACAGACCGTGATGGTAACCTTGATCTAAGCATCCCTGCGTTGTCAGAAAATGCGGTGATCATCGTTGCGTTTGCCAATGGTGAGGGCGCGCTTGCGAACGCGAAAGTGCCATCGCTCGCTGACTATGATCGCATGGTTGTGCAGTCAAAAGCCAAGAGCAATTTGCACATCAATGCTTTCGAATTTGGCGCGAACTTTCGTGAAGACGGGCATGTGAACGTCAAGTCAGAGCGCACGATCGAGCACGCCGAGCAAGGTCTTGGCGGATTTATCACAGTTTTGGGTGACAAAGCGCAGGGCGAAGCCCTTGTTGCAGAGGTCTATACATTCCCGACAAACACCTCACAGGCGCAGGGCGATGTGCATGTGTCTGTTGATGCAAACGTAACAATTGCCAATTGTGGGCTTCGCATCGAAGCGCAAACCCTTGAGGTTAGCCGCGCTGGCAAGATGAAGGTTCAGGACTTGTCCTTGCCAATTCCTGGCTGCGATGCGGTTGGTGATTTTCTGGTGTTGCAAAACCTGATACAAGACTTGAAAGTCGCGCGTAACTAAGCGCGCGACACTTCGGGGCTGTTGATTGATGATGATGCAATGTGCGGCGAGCCTCGCCGCATTTTTTGTTTGGGTACTGGTGGCTCCGCTCGCGGCGCAAGATGTGACTTTGACGTCGCCGGATGGCTCAGTTGAAGTCAACGGAACCTTGCTCGGTTTTGATGGCGACTTCTATCGCGTCGAGACGATTTATGGCGAGTTGACGGTGGATGGCACAGGCGTGAACTGTGCTGGCCCTGCCTGTCCTGATCTTCAAAACTATGTAGCTGAACTATCGATTTCTGGTTCTGCCACGATTGGCGAAGTCTTGATGCCAGCGTTGATCGAGGGTTTCGCGTTGCGCAATGGCTATGTCGCTAAGCGAGAAATTATTGATCCGACC
>Ga0206130_10005781_pt1 | contig 14481 bp, 17 predicted proteins | sample Helgoland_Spring_9_FD_148637 | JGI IMG/M metagenome (GOLD analysis project Ga0206130, IMG submission 148637) | Pelagic subsurface seawater microbial communities from Kabeltonne, Helgoland, North Sea - Helgoland_Spring_Bloom_20160512_1 | ecosystem: Environmental > Aquatic > Marine > Epipelagic ... | reverse complement strand
AGTAGATGATACTAAAGTTCTTCTATGTTTATTTCTTTCTAATATATGTTGTTTTACTACAACACCTGCTGTTAGGGAGACGTTAGATGGTGTAAAATCCTTAACCATCTTAAATAGTGAGTTGTCAAAGAACTTTATTAATCTAACAAAATCTTGTAAATCGTATGATTTAGTGTATTTAGTAAAATATTCGTCTCTTAATACATCTAAGTTATAGTAACTATTAGTGTCAGTTGACATCTGTTGTAAGTTACCTAAATAATCACCTAAGTTAAAATATCCTACTTGACCAACAATATCTTTATTGATTTGGGTTGTGGGTGAAAATGCGACTTCAACATATCCTGCGTCTACATCTCTTTGATTATTATAGTCTTTTTGTTGGATACTTCTCATAGGTGACAACGTTGTCGATCCTGATGTAGTAGTATCAATAATAATCTTATCGTTTATTTCTGAACTAATACCTGCTGGTATTTGGTTTTGGGCAGTCTTTTCTCTATTTACCTTAAACGAGGGATTCGATATGGTAAAAGTACTATTAGTTGCAAATGAATTTATACCTGCCATGATCCTGATATTTTAGGGTGTATACTTATTGAACTTGTATATAACTCACTTCCTAAAGCTGCTCTAAAAGCTAACTCTTCGGGTGCTGTATTTACTCCTGTACCAACATATGATTGTGGGTTTAGAGTAAAATATGAAAATACATCATCAGATATTTGTGATGTATAGTATCTTATTTCCTGTAAACCACCTGAAAAGTGTGATGCTGGAGATGTTGCTGTTCCAAAATCTGCTGATGAAGCTGAAACCCAAGTAGTAGATCCTGTTAAGGGTAGTGTATTAACACTACTATGTTGAACAGCTGATGTAGATACATATTCGCTGTTTTTATTTTTAGCTGTTAGGGTATAACCTGATTGGGATGTATGATTAATCATAACACTCCACCAATCACCGTTAAAAAATGGTAGGTATACTGATGATGATAGTGGTGTTCCTTGTCCGTTAGGGAATAGTTTTAGATTAGCAAACTGATATTCTGGGTCTACTACTGCTCCACTATATGAACTTACAATTCCTGATGATCCTGTATATTCTAGTGTTAAAGTAAGTCCAGAGTCTAAAGAAAATACTTTTTGTATATTATTTGTAGGACCTAAAGATGAGGAGTGAACAGTTTCAGGTTTCATCCTAAACATCACTGTTGATGGTCTATTATTAGAACCACTCCAATCAGTGTTTAACTCAAAATCAGTTTGTACTGATTGGGATCCAGTCATATCTAAATAATAGTTATAGATATTTTCTTGGGTTTTATATACTGCTGATTTTTTAGGTGAACCACCATATTCCTTTACATCTAATATAGTATCAGATATACCAAAAGTTGATATTAAAGCTCTTAAACCTGCTTTAGTACCCTTAGTTTTTAATAAATAAGGTATGTTATGATATATTCGTTTGTAAACACGTTTTAAAACGTCGTTCTGAGCTATTATTTCGCTTGATGCGCTTATGGCGTTTGTCACCAGATCAATACCTTCTGCAGGCGAACTACCCGTAATATTTGCTATAGGGAACGTTGAACCTTCTGATGTTATACCTAAAAATGCTTGATATAAATCATCTTGATCATAGTTGTTTGAATATAGTTTTATACCAAACTCTCTAATAGCATCTGCTACTAAATCCTTTGATATACCATAGTCTAATCTATTGTCGGCATCGAATCTATTAGTTACATCCTTAGTATAAGTCCAAACGTTATCAAAGTGTTGACCTATCATCTCTATAAACAACGAATATTGTTCGTTTGCTGGGTCTTCGATTAAGTAGGATGGTATAGTGTTTAATAGAGCATCGTTATTATTACTATCATATAGTGATGCTGATGTAATCTGACCACCATAATAAACTGTACCATCAGCTGTTGAACCAAACCACTCTGCTACTTGTGTTGAGCCAGTAGGGTATAAGGTATAAGGTAAAGTAGAAGTAGATTTAGGCCAAGATGCCGATGATCCACTATTAAAATATAAAAAATACTCATACCCATCGAAGTTATCTATTGTAGTATCTACGATAGCTTCTAAAGTTGCTTTTGATGATGAAAAAGCCATAGAACTAGTTGCTGAACCAGTTATAGAATATATGTCTTGTTCAAGTTGGTTTTGTGTTGCCTCTAATAAAGATGCTTTATAATAGAAGTTTTTTAAACGTTCCTCCGATGTTGAAAACTTAATAAACTGATCGTATTTAGAGTAATCAATATTGATACTAATACTTTTTTCAGCTAAAAGTGATTTTAGTTGTTGGAGTGATGATGTGAGTGGTGTCTGTAGTATTGAACTATATGTAAACGTATCTGATGCTACACCTACTTCGTTATTTACGTTTAGGTTAAAGTTAGGACCTTGAATAAACTCAAAATCATCATCGATTTCAACTTCTTCAATATCATATTCTACTTTATATGCTTGTGGTGTTGATATTTCTTCAACAATCCATAGTGTATCCTTAACCGAAAAGTTGGGTGGTAAAGGTTCGTATAGTTTTATTAATACTGTAAGTTGTTGATCTATTGTTGTTGGGGTAACATCAATATTATTAGCAATAACTTGTTGGTTATTACCAAAGTTAAGTTGAAAATCAACAAAATATGGTCTTCTTTCTCTGTAATCTTGAAAGTTTATATAGGCATCAAACACATCTACGTCTGATAGTTGGTTTGTTTTTAACCTAACTTCAGTTCTTGATGGTGATATTTCATCAATATAATATTTTTTCTCAATAGATGATCCTAATCTACGTCTGTATGTGTTGTATACTGTATAGTAGTTACCTTCTGTAAATCCTAATCCCTTAAGATTTTCTGTTGGGTTTAATACTATGTCTCCTTCTGTAACTTTATATTGTTTTAACTCATAAGTTTCTGAAGGTGATACTATTTGTTTATTATCATCGTAAACATAAAGTTCTATGTAATCGGTTGATGATGTAAAGTTAGTATCAAAGGAGGAAGATGGTATTAACTGCTCATCAGCAGTTGTATACTCTTGGTATTCAAAGGTAGTAGGATCGACCTGTATCAGTGTAGTATTTTCTTCCATTATTCAGTTGTGGGATTAGACAATGTAATAATCTCTTTTTCTAACTCCAAGTTATCTTCCCTAAGTATTGTTATTTCGTTTCTTAATGCCTCTATTTCAGCATCTGTTTCATCAAACTCAATATACTCACCTGATGTTCTAACTAAAAAAGCATGAGAGTTACTATCACCCTCAGCAGGAATATCGTAAAATAACTCGTTATAAAGGTTAAAGAAATCCTCAACTGTAACTTGTGTTTCTAAGTCATCGTTGACTGTAGGAACACTTAGTTCAGTGAATGTTGTATTAATAGTTCTTGGATAATCAAGTTTATTGAATACTTCTTTTTGAAGGTCTATACGTTTTTCTGACATAACTATCCATTTTGAACTTTAAAGTTAAAATTGTTATCTTTGTATACTATTATTTCGTTATTAACAAACGTTTTAATCAATATTTGGTATTGACGTTCTGGTTCTAAACCGTTCATATAAACTGTGAAATATGATGATTGTGGATCCGCAGATATTTTAGTATAGTTTTCGTCAAAATCTACAACGTATTCGTTAGTATCTAAATCTTTAATAGCATAGTATGAACTAGATGGTAATAAAAAGTTTTGAGTGTATGATGATGCGGTTTGGAAAGTACGAACTGGGTATTTAGGTCTACAGTTGACTCTAAATCGGTTAATACTATCCTCATAAAATACACCTGGGTTTTCATCTAACGCCATGTAAATATCTGTGTCGTCTATAACAGTTAGTGATCCAGTAGTAAAATCTGAATCATCCCACTTAATACAAAGTTCAGGTGGGTATATTGTATAGGTATCTGATGAGTAAAACTTGATTTGAGGTACTATAGAAGATGAAGGTTCAAACTCTAAACTTCCAGTCCACTTAACTATAAATCCGTTGTTGTCTATAGTTGTATATGGATTAATACCTTTAGATTGTGAATACCAAACATCAACTATGTCAGTTACTTTAATATCTAAGTCTTTTTTAGTTCTAACATCGTATGATTGTGATGCAGATGATAAATCTATATTTGGGTTTGTAGAACCTGTATACCAAACTCCACCACCTGGTGCTGCATCTATAGATTCGTAGTGTTGATAATCAGGTAACGAACTTGTAGGCCATAGGTTGTTGGAAAAGTTATCGTTTCTTTGTTTCCAAGTTACACCATCTTGTACTTCAGGTTTATTACCATAGTGACCAGTACCGTTAGTCCAATCATATGCTACGGGGAATACCTCTAACTTTGAGTTTTGAGCTATACCTTGAGCTGTTGCTACGTAAGATTTTAAGTGAACATCATAAGAATCTTCTTTAACTATGTTATCAAAAACATAATCAATATCGTTTTGATCAAACTTTATTAAGAAACGAGATACTGCTGTAGTGGTATACCCTTCTAAAGATTCTGTGTTGTATGTTATTGAACTACTAACCCAAGTTTCTCCTACACCACCCCATAAGTTAGGATGATATACTGGATTGGATAAATCTATTAGTGGATTTTTCCAGTTACGAGACTCGTTCATAGCATCTAACCCTGTGTTTAATAAGGGATACTCACTATACATAGTGGCGTCGTTTACCGCAAAGATTTTATATATTGCCATATTAGAATGTTACTACTCTACCACTAATATCTCTATTAGGATACTTTACTTCAAATATAGATGGATCGATTGATGGGTATATTACACCACTTTGTGTAGCACCTTCAATGTCATAGCCATATTGAGAATATCCTTCAGATACACCAGCTTTGTTGGTTATTATTACTTGTTTTACTGTCTGTACTCCTGTTACTTGATCTAATAAAACGTTTATGTTTCTTAAAATAATAGGTTGGTTTATTTGCCATTTATCTACGTTAAAAAACTCTATTAGGGTTGATAAACAGTTACGTATTACTTCGTTATTGTTGTAGTTAGGTAACGTTATGATTTCAAAATCAACAGCTATGTTTACTATGTAAGCATCTTTGATAGTGATTGAATCACCTATCATTTTGTATTGATTTAGATATGTAGTTAGATTCTCTTTTAAAGCCGATGATGGTATTCTTAGATTTTTGTTTAAATCATAAGATAAAGTATAAATCTCTAACGTTGTATTTGAGTTAGCGTTTAGTGGTTTTTGAACATGCGCTTTAGATATTGATCCAAAGTTAGAAGGCATAGATAAAGTACGTACTAAATAATCATCTGCTGTTACGTTTCGTAACTGAGTACCATAGCTAGATATTGTGTTTTGTCTTAGTTCTTCTGTTGAATCACCATCTGCCCCTCCAGTTGCTGCTCCAGCGTTGTTTACTGCTACAGAATCGAAAACGTATTGAGCTAACGATGCGTTTAGTGTTGGTTGGATAAACGTCGTATTTGTAGTGTCAACGTTGGTTAACGTATTTGCAGCGACGTTAGACGCAACACCACCGCCGGTTATGTATCGAACTGTTAGTGTAGTATTTGATGGAGCTATACCATAGGTATTTGTAAAAATAAAGTTAGTAGGTGAATAAGCTGTTGTAAGTTTATCTTGAGTATAAGGTAAACCTAAACCTACGTTATGTGGGTTTGGTATAATCTCTTCATCGTTTGCTTCAGCGTTACCTGATCCAAACTGGATTTGGAGTGTTGTATTATCTATAAATCTAGTAGCAAAACGTCTTTGTACTTGTTTTAGTTGTAAAATATATGGTGTATCTTCTTGACCGTTAGAGTTATTAGGATCGTTTACGTTTGTGTTTTTGATTTTATCATAAACCGAATCTTGTCCTAAAGCACTAACTTGATACCACTCGTTACCATCAGAATCAAATACATCTAATATTTGAGCTATATTTTCTCCTTGTAAATCAACTGTTGGAAACTCTTGATGTTCACCAAACGAAAAAGTGGTGGTTTGAATATCACCTGATGTTGCGTTACGTTTTTTATTTAGTAGATAATAAGTAGGTGTAGAACCGTTTACTTGTGCTACAGTTATTAGTGTAGGATCTTGAGATGATGATACTGTAAAATCGATATTATCTTGTATAGTGAAAGTTTGACCATCTCCTGTAACTTCTGTATTCTCAGGAAAGTCAAGAGCGTAAGAAAAATCAGGTAGTGATCCTGTACCTACAGTTTTAGCAGGTACTATTTGAAATATATCTAGTTGTGTAGTTGCTAGTGATGTTACTTTAGGTGTATAACCAAACATATAAGCCAAATCGAATAAGTTATTCGTTTGTCTAGCATATTGGATAAACGTTTCCTGTAGTTGGTTATCTAAATAAAAACTTAAAACATCCCCTACATAAGATGCCTGCTCCATAAACATCATACCAGGTGATGCTGGAGAGAAGTCTGTGTAGGTTGTTGGGAAATAGGTTTTAGAAAAGTTTATTAACTGATTTCTAAAATCACCAAAATCCTTATTTAAATACGATATGTCTCTTTTTACTTTTGCCATTATTGAAATGTTAACTCAACGTTATCTGTTAGTCCTGTTTGAGCAATACTATACTTTAGTGATATTGTCACTGTATATTGATCTGGATTTGATGCTACTTCTAAATCATCTATGATAACGTTAGGAATATTCTCGTTTATACCCTGTTGTATATTTTCTTCTAAACCATCTAGGTTATCGTTTTCTATTTGTTCGAATAGAAAGTTTTTTAAACCTGCTCCGAAAGTAGGGTTTGCGATTCGTTCTCCTGGGTTCGTTAATAAATAGTTAACTAAGTTATACTTTATAGCATCCTTAGTTTGAAAGGTTTGGTTAAAGACAGCCGGGGCACTAAAGGGTAAAGCTACACCAATAGCGACTCTAGGTCGTAAATCGTTAGGAAATATTTGTCTTTCTCCGAATGCCATTATTTATTCATTATACCCATTATTTGATCTATCGATACTTCTCCTTCAGGTAGTTTTCCGTTTGGTGAAGTTGTATCAACAGGACCATTTACTTGTAAACCTTGTGTTGGTATTACGTCTCCTGATGTAAACTGTTTTTTCATATCACCCAAAACGTTCATATAGTTTTCTCTGATATTTTGTTTTACCTCGGGGTTAGCTGGTTGTGTTGTAGGTGGGGCATATGATTTTTGTTCGTATACTGGTTGCTTGTTTGATTTAACTGCTTCCAGCAATATGTCCTTTAGTTCCTCTTGGATTACTTCCTTTACTACTTCTTTTAGTGTGTTTTTAAGTTCTGCTAGTTTCATATGATTATAAATATAACGTTAGTTTGGTTTTAAATCGTTTTGTTCAATAGTGAATATAAGTTCGTTTATTAGTATTTGATCTGATGAAGCGTATGATGGTTCTCCTTTAACTACCACCACACCTTGGCTATCTTTACCAACAGCATAGCGACGTTTTAGGTCTTTATTGGTTTCTCCTTCTTGTGTTTCTACAGCTAAAATAAATCCGTTATATTCAGTAACTATGGGTGTGCCAGATTCTGCTGATTCTTTAGTAATATTTGTAAGTTCCTCATCTAGTTGTACTTGTAGATAAGTTCCTGATAATAGGTCTTGGATATTAAAGTCTGCGGTAGGTGAAATACCTAATATTCTTCTTATTCTAGAGTCATTTATTTTTGAAAAATCAACATCTTGGATAGTTAAACTACCAGGTTGGATAGTTACTCCGTTTGTAAGATCTTTATCTACTTCTTCTTCTTTATTTAACTCATCTACTACTGCTTGTCTAGATTCATCTAAACACTCCCCTATTAAACTATCTATTGCGCTTAGTATGTTTAATACCTTAGTTAAAACGGATACAAGTGGTATTGTTGTTGGTGTTAATACACCTATAACATTACCAAACTTATCTATTAGTTTAGTAAGTTTATCCTTTTTATCTTCTATTATTGATATTTTACCTAAGGAAGTTGATATAATAACACCCCCTGCTGGACCTGGTGGTAAACCTATAGTTGATGGTATAGGGTTTACTGTTATTATTTTTCTAACTACCTTAAAGGCTATTACTAAAGCTTTTAATATAGAAGAAATAGTTTTTACTTTACTTGCTATTTTTAATATATTATTTAACTGTCTTGTTAGTTTATTTTTTTTACTAATAAGTCTAGGTATCCCAACTATAGAGGGACATGATTTTTTTGCTAGTTGGTTTAAAGCAGTTATGCCAAACTGTGCTAATAGAGCTAAAGCAAAAGGTATTAATCTTTCGTTTATTTTATTTACTTCCTTATTAATAGTTTCTGTTATAATCGCCTCAGCTGATTTGAGATTAAATGAGTTCATCTTATTGATATCACTCTCATCTATAACCAAAAGTTTAGATGTTTCTTTTTCTAAGGATTTCTTAATAGTGTTTAACTCAACAACGTTAATACGAGTTTTAAGTTTACCATCTAAAGTTATGGATGGTACGTCTTGGGGTTCATATTTATTTAGTGAAAAATCTATATTACTTTGAGGTATTTCTTCTCCTACAGGGACAGTTATTCGTAGTGTAAAACCACCTCCTGGTTGGGTGGTTGTGTTAGATTTATCTAAACTAACTTTAACCCCCCTTAATCCCTCTTTAGTTATAGAATCTATTACTCTACCTTTTATTTGAAACTTAGTTGGTTTTGGTGCTACCTCTTCCCTAACTACAGTTGGAACGTTTATCCAGTTATCAATGTCGTTTTCCCTACCTGTTGGTGTGTAGTCATCAACTACTTGTTTAACTGCGTTTAAAATACTAAGATCAAGTGTACTAAGAAATGGTCCTTTACTTACCTCACTCCCAGAAGGATTAAAGAGTTTTGCTTGGACTGAAAATCCAATTTTTTTAATCTCTACATAGTAGTCATTCGATAAAATGTATTTGTCGTTTGCCATTATACAGTTCTACTAACTTTAGATATTAGTTTATCGTTTTTAACTAGGTTAAGAATAGATTGAGATACTGCTTTAGTATTAGATGCTGCTGCGTTAACGGGAACATTAGGTACTGGTGCACCACCAGGCCAATTTTGATCCATTTCTAAAGCACCACATAGGTTTTTTACACCTTTTAATAGTGCTTCGAACTGCTGCATAAAATCATCACCTAAGATTAGGGCTTGTGCTGCATCTTTTGAACCTAAGTTTACTTTAGGTGCTGCGAGGTTAATATCAGAATCTGATGCTATACCTACTGTACCTATAGATGTTATTGCTATTTGTTTATTAGCAGATATTAGTACTGAGTCTGTTTTTGAGTTAAGTACTAATCTACCACTATTTAATACTATTTGATTTTCTAAATATTCTGGAGCTGTTATTGGTGCTTCGTTAAAGGCTTCATATAACTCGTTATCTAACTCTAAAGGTATTTTTTGATCTTTGGTTAGATAAATAGACGATAAATCTTTATTAATATTTTCAGTTACAGGTAACCATCCCAACTCAGATGAGTCTTCAGGTTGACCGTTTCTAATAATAGTAATAGGTGAACCATCATCTCCGTTTTCAGACCAGTTATTAGCATATTTGGAATCGGTTTTTGCTGTGTTACCTAATCTTATACTATTGCTGAATCTACCTTCAACTATAACATCTCCAGCGAAGGGTAATATAGGGTGTATGTTAGTTTCTTCTACAAACGTTCCACCTGATTCTCCGTTTAAATCTATTTCAGTTGAACCATCCTTAACTCGTCTAACGTTCCCACCTGATGTTTGGGTGTAATCTTGTGTTTGTTCGTCTGATTGTGGTTTTAGTGGGTTTGGGTATGCGTTGTGGTGTGGGTGATTCCAAAGTGAAAGTGTATTTAAATAATAAAACTTCTCTGAACCTGTACGTACTCCTAAACCTGTATCTGGTAATCTAAATATTAATACTAACTCGTTTACTAAAGGGTATTTTTTATTATTAGATAATAGTGGGGTTGCTATAGTTTTACCTCCCTCTCTTGATGATTGGTAGTTTACTACTTCAAACTCAATAGTACCTATACCGTTCCACCCACCATAACTCTCAAAGTTATCTGAGTTTTCATCTAATATAACGTTTAATACTCTACCGGTCTGGTAGGTATTATCTAAGTTACTTGATTTGACTGCTAAGCCAGATACATCAACTTGATTTAAGTTATTATTTAATGCTGCAAATCCTAATGTAGACATTACTTAGTAGATTCGGGAAGGTTCTTTATTTCTCCTAAAAGTTGTGCTTTTTCTTCCTCAGTTAATAGTGTAGTTTCAATATCACTACCTTTGTTTTGAGTTGCTCTTTGAACTATAGTAGCCATCTTAACTAATACTTCGTCGTTTTTGATACCTAGTTCCATATATTCTTTGATTAGTGGTACTATCAAAGTGGCATCACCAATGTCCTCGATTAATGGTTTTAACTCTGAGATTAAACCTATGATTTGAGCACCTCTAGTATTTTGATTTTCGTGGATTTCTTGGAGTATATCGGAGAACTTCTTCTTACCGAATATTTTGTCGTCAAACTTACCCATAATATTTTATTATAAATATTAGATATTAAAATCTTGCGTATCCATTATCCAAATAGAATAAATATTCTGATTTAAATATGGTATGTAGTTGTTGAGCTATGCGAGTGATTTTAGGTGTTTTAACGTCTACCATTTCTCTGATGTAGATGTATAGTGCTTTTTTGTTAAAGATCTCTATATTCTCTCTCTTACGAAATAACTCTAAAATAGCATCTGCGATTTGAGCATCGTTTCCTTTAGGGAATAACTCAAAAATATTTGTAGATACATGCTCAACATATAAGTCCATATACTTATCCAAATCACTTTTAACTACTTCTTCACCTGGATTATATCTAAAGTCATCGTTTCTATCTAACTCAACTACATCAACTTTTTGTATACGTTTCTTATAGTTTTTAGTATTATATAGGATCAACCAACGTTTTACAATAGTTCCAAAATAAGAATATGCCTTAGCACCTCTGGATGGATCAAATAAGTGTATTTTAGAAAGTAGATATGTTATAATCTCATGTTGGAGATGTTCAATCTGATCCACTTCGGTATAGTAAAACTTAAATGTGTGAATGATATTCTGAGTGAGTTTAAAATACGCATAATGTATTTCTTCACCATAAATCTTAGATCGTTCATCGAAATCAGTTGACGCGTTGTATCTTACAATCGCGTCTTCAGTTTCGTCCGTAAAGTAGTATCTAGAACTACCCTTTTTTGCTTTTCTTGGCATTGTGTAGGTTTATTCCTCGACTCTGAAGTTGGTTAGAGAGTCTTGGATTTTCTTTAATTCGTTGAAAAAATAACCTACTTCATCATCTGATTTGAATGCACCCTTCGAATCGATTTCTTTGATTCGTTTGTCTGATTCCTTTACCTGTTGCTGGAATCTAAGGATGAACACTCTATACCCCTCTACAAGGTCCTCATATTTCTCATTTTTCATGAGTAAATTACGAGTAATATAAAGTAAAACAATTACAATAGTAACTAAAATTGATACGATTATGTATAGTGTTGTTGGGTGAAAATTCATATTATAGGTTATCAAGCATATTTTTTAACCCTGCTGATTTAACAGATGATAATGCTTTTGATTTATTATTTGTATTCAAATTACGATTGAATTTTGGCTTAGCCAAGTTACCTTTTCCTATAGTAGGTAAATATTGTTGCTCCCACTCAATTCTAGCCGCTCTCATATCTGCTTCATGTATGATTAATGCCAAAGGTGTTCTAAAACGGTTTTCTGGGATGAAGGATTTAAAATATGGTGTATTACTTTCGTCATAGAGTCCATCGTGAGTTTTAATAGCAATAAACTCATCTTGAGACATAGGTATTCCAGCCTCTTGTAGTAAAAATAATGAACGATCAGGAACAGTCATATAAGCTAGATTAGTATTAAACTTATATAACTCACCTAGGTTTTCTTTCCTCCACTTATCTTGTGATGGATAAACAGCATCCTCATCTTTAGTACCTAGTTTACCTAAGTCATGGTTTAATGCACAGAATACAACGTTATCCAACGTGATATCAACTAGATTACTACCTGCTCGTCGCCATACATCAAGTGATACTAACGCGTTTTTAATCACGTTATTAACGTGAAAAACATACCCACCCGCAAATGCGGAATGATATGCTGCTTTATGAGCAGCAGGTAATAGGATCAACCTATCTTCATGTTGTTTGTAAAAATCTAGTACTTTTTCTTTACGAGGTGATTCGATATATTTTTCAATATACGAGATTAACTCATCATAGTTGGCTTGTAATTGCTCTGCTTGTAACTCCATAACTTTTATTTATTTTGATTATCTTACTTTATTAATTTCATGGCCATCTAACGGTTCACGTTGTACCATATCATCAATACCTTGTCTTAGATTTTCAATTTCATCTAATAGTTGAATAAAGTCCTTAACAGGATATTGTTGTTCAACGGCTCTTTTAGCCATTTGGATTTTGGCTCGCATACCTTCTAGGTTGCGATCGTATAGGTCCCTGTTTCTCATAGTGTGATAGTTTAGTGTATTTGTTTTATTTTTGTATTTTTATACCTTGGTTTTTCTATATATTTGTTACTATTTATTTTTAATAGTTTATATATATTTTCTAAACGTTTTGATATTGTGTTTTAATATGGTTATAAGGTAATAAACTTTCCTCTGGTATCCAAGTTATTTTAACCAATTCTCAAGAAATCTTTGGATTTTAAGTAAGTGAGCGCACTTTTCATACTCTTCTCCACGCTCATGGAACTTAATAGCTAACTGGAGTACGTAAGCTAAGTCATAAGGGTTAAATAAAGTTAAATCTAAAACATCTTCTTTATCATCTAAATCAAAATCTTTAATATAATACCAAGCGCGATTATAAACTACAAACGATGCTTGTCTCTTGGTTTCTTCGTGATCATAGTTCTTAGCATCTGCTTCTTTCATTCCACGTTTAAAGTGTTCAAAAAATAGTTGATGGTTTTCAATCAACTTCTTAAACTTACCCACCTTAAAATGTGTGGATGACATAACCTCGATTTCAATCTCATCATCATTCATTTCAACCCTACCTCTATCTTCAGGTTGGGGAAATAAGTTAAATAAGTTATTTTTATCAATCATATGTTATAAATATACGAAAAGTATATTGATACTCCAAATAAAAAAAGAGGCACTTACGTGCCCCTTATTAATAGGTATTCTATAGATATTTTATTTATCTTCAGCTACAGATGCCTTACGATATTCAGTAACTAGGTTTTTAATACTACCTATAGCCTTACGAGCTCGTTGGTGAGCTGCTTTAGACTTTGCTTCATGTTCTGTTGAAAACGTTTCATACAACGCATCTAATTGTTCTTTAATTTCTTGACTTGTCATTTTAATTTATATTTTAGTTAATAACTGTTTTAACACTTTATTGTGTTTATTCTCAGATAAATACGTACAGAATTCATTAAAATCGATATTACGTTTAATTTTGCTGGATCTGTATCGATCTCCTTTTTCAAATTTAAAACCTGCATTAGTATCATACCATTTATTATCTATGGTTTCAACATATTGTCTATTATAGGTATTATTGGGGTTATCTTCAAAAAACAAACAAAACGTTTGATTTTTTTCAAATATAACCGCTGATTCCTCACCTTGGCTTTCAACATCCTCCTCAAGCATAAAAACATGATTCTCCCCAGCAACCCGAGTTTTGTTATCATAGTAAAAGTTTCTAGCGGGTTCAACTACCCTACCTTTTTCATCGATTACAGGTTCAGTAAACCAAGATGGGTGTTCAAAATAAGGTGTTCTTGTAAATCTTTGTGGATCTCTGCTCATATTATTTATTTTTTATGTTTATGTTACCCATAATATACGAAATATATCTACGGTATCCAAATACTTTTTATAAGATAGGGTGGAGTGGTTAAGTTAAGGTTGTATTTTATATCTACACACTAAAAAAACACTACTATGGAAATCGTATATTTACTTTCTGGAATACAACTAACGTTATTAGCAATACTTTTATATCAATATGGTTCAATCAATAAAAACTATAGTGTTATTAAGAAAAATCAAACTACTATAGCTGATAGTTATGAGAAGTGGATCCAAATGACCACTAAACAACTAGATGAAATAAGAGAACATATATCTACATCTGATTTCGCTGATGCCGCTACATTTAACCGCGAAATACACGCGTTTTCAGAGCGTTTAAACGCGGTTGAATCGTCAATCACCACCCTCGCTAACAAGGAAGATAACGACGTTAAAACGCTGGAAAATAATATTAAGGAAATAAAGATATACCTACATGGAGTAATATCTGGTGAGGCAAGTAATAAGGGATATTAGATTATGAGTAAAGAGAAGAATCGATATCATCATCTAAATCGAAACCATC
>Ga0206130_10005780_pt1 | contig 14484 bp, 14 predicted proteins | sample Helgoland_Spring_9_FD_148637 | JGI IMG/M metagenome (GOLD analysis project Ga0206130, IMG submission 148637) | Pelagic subsurface seawater microbial communities from Kabeltonne, Helgoland, North Sea - Helgoland_Spring_Bloom_20160512_1 | ecosystem: Environmental > Aquatic > Marine > Epipelagic ... | reverse complement strand
AAACCGTTGGCACATATTCAATGATTAAAAAATTACTTCAAAAAATTGGATTTAAATCTAGGGAGGTAGCTCAAGTAAAGAGCTCTGTGCTTCTTCGCTGGTTTTCTATTTAGTTTTATTTGTAATTTCACGAAATATTGAAAAATCTCATTTTTATATTATTACTAGCTCCAGTTGCTGCATTTGGGCAATATACTTCTGATTCGCTCTCGAATGTGCGGAACAATGAGGCCTTGGAAACCCCTGAACAATATGAGAAAGCAAAATCACTCTGGACTCAATTCTATCATTATTCTAGCATAAATCATTATGACTCTTGCATGTATTATGGGGATCTGTTCTTAAATCATCGGATTAAATACGGAACAGTTAATCAAGCTATTGAAGCCTATTGGCATAAAATAAACAATTTCAAGAAGTTCAATAAGTTGAATGAAGCCTTCAGGTTAACGCTCACCGCTTATGACCAATACTGCCGCAAGAATAATGATAACATTGATTGTGAATCTTGTTGGACAATACTTGAACATCTGTCTCAATTTATGATGACTACAAAAAATTACCACCAAGGAATTAATTACTTCAATAACGGCTACATACCCCAAAAGAGTGGAAAGTACTTTTATTGGAAGGCAAAGTTGTATGTATTGCTAAATGAGCCTGACAGTGCGCTAATACAAACATCAGAATCAATAAGAATCGCCCAACTTCAAAATATTCCAGAAGTTGTAGTTGCTGCTTACAATCAACATGGTTTAATTGCTAAGAGTTTAGGGCTTTACGATGACGCAATCGTTGCTTTTTCTGAAGCAATAAAATTAGTAGATAGTTCAACATTGGATGAAAAGAGGTTTGGATATCTTATTGGGAATTTGGGATCATGCTATTATCAGAAGGGAGCTTTTGATGAAGCATATAACTGCTTGCAGATAGATGCAAATAAAAGTAAAGAGAGAAGTCAAGATAGAGGGTCTTATTTAAATGCAGAAATTATGCTTGCAAAGATTGACTTAAAAAGAAAGGATCATAAATTAGCATTGCATAGATTAGATCGTCTGATGGAGATGTATGAATCATTTCTTATTCCTTTTCAGAAACTTTCTGTTTTAGAGCTATATATGCAGGCTTTTAAATTAAGTGGTAATAAGTCCAAATATGAATCCTACCTCAACCAATGGATAACTTTAACCAAAACCAATACCGAATCGAGTATTGATGCCAATAAAAAATTGATAGAAGCATACTCAGCAAATGCGATAGAACAAACCATTCTGCTACTAGAGACTGAAAAGAAATTATTGAACCAAGAACTAATTACAAATAAATTATTGAACGAACAGCTAGCTTCAAGGAAAGAGAAAAGTAGATTGCAAAAATGGTTATCCATTGGAGGAGTGCTCTTTATTATATTAGTTGCTCTCTTTTTCTTATCTCGCTATCGAAAAAAGGTTATGTTAAAAGAAACACTATTAAAATTAGCCAACAAAGAACAAGACTTTTTAAAATTAAAAGTTCAAGAAGAGAGCAGAAATGTTCAAATATTATCTCAGGAGCTGACCTTTAAACAAGACTTCTCCAAAAGCCTGATATATAAACTGAAAGAAATAGAAACCATTTCCAAACCAGCCTTAAATAACATTGAGTTTTTTATAGAAAATGAATTAGATATAAAATCAACAAGAGCTCTCCTTCAAAACCAAATGGGAGATTTGAGCAGCAACTTTTATTCAAATCTTAAAATAAAACATGGTAATCTAACTGAGCTTGAACTCAAATTGGCTGCAATGGTAGTTATGAAGATGTCTAATAAAGAGATTGCACTGAGCAAAAACACCACGATAGAGTCTGCTAAAAAAGCCAAGAATAGATTAAAGAAGAAATTAGGCGTTCCTCCTGAGGGGGAATTGTCAGCATACCTTAACAGCTTCCTGTAGTATATTCCTTAGAGAAAACAAAAGCGACCCCCATTTGTCACCCCCTTATAGTTTTCTCCTTATCACCTCCTTAATATATTTGCAATAAATCATTTTTAATAAAAAGACTTATGAAAAAAATATTATTAATTACTGCTGTAGGAACACTATTTAGTTTAGGTTCATGCAAAAAAACTTGGACATGTGAATGTACTGGAACATCTAATGGAGTATCATCCACTCTTTCAGCCACGATTACGGACACTAAAAAGAATGCTACTGAGGCTTGCACAAGTGGTGCAGCTATTCCCGGCACAGGATCTTCTGCTTCGTGCACAATTAAATAAATTTAACAGCAGAAATTGCAGTTGATAGGCAATCTGTCTGATGGTTTTTTGATTCTTTTTTTGCCAAAGCTCCTTACCCAAAGCTAAATCCTAGGATTTAGCTTTGGTCTGGTTGTTAATTTATATTGTTCCTCATCAAACATAAAATAAAAAAATCCCCTCTAAAACATTTTTCTATGTATAAACGAACGCTACTTGTATTTTCACTTCTTTCTTGAAAAGAAAGCAAGCGGATTAATAAACTTATTTATGAAAAAAAACACTACAATTTTATTTGCATTGATCTTAGCTCTGATCACAATCAAAAATGCAGCAGGACAGAACAATCAATGGTCCGCAATTAACAAATTCAGAAATTGCATTACCTCCATGCAATCTACAAATGATGAATTGACACGATTCAATTATGCCATGAATTACTTTTTGACTGAACACTCAACAACAATTCAATTGCAAGATGCTTGTCATTACTTATACAGTGATCAAAAGAAATATGAACTTGGCGTAGCAGCTTACCCATACATTATCGATAAAGATCATTTCTTTAATATCTATGACTCATTTACGAAATTCTCGTGGGCAATCAAACTATATCACAATACACAAGAAAAACAACAGCTAACTGCATTAGCGAATGACTATCAGCTGAATATAAATCAAGACAACAATGCAATCTACGATCTGTTGATTCAGAAAGGTGATATGCTACTTTCAAACAATCAATTTGATGAAGCCTTGCTAATCTATCAGCAAGCGCTGGAAATAAAGCCATCAGATGAAGTAGTAATTGGCAAGATCAATGATGTTGCAACAATACAACAAGAGCTTGCTGCTATTCTTGAAGCTGAAAATCAGCTGAATGCTCAATTTGACTCTTATATCCAACAAGGAGATGTTTTGTTATCGTCCAATAAGGTGGAAGAAGCTATTTCAATGTATGAGATGGCAATGGCATTAAAGCCTGGAGATGAAACAGCTTATCAGCGAATTAAAGAAGCAAATCATTGGAAAATGGAACTTACAAATATGGTGGAAGAGGAAAACCAAAAATGGACGCAATACAACTTCCTAATGCAAAAAGGAGATATACTCGTTTCTTCGAATAAGTTTGATGAAGCTGTTACGGTATACCAAGAAGCAAGTGCAATATTCCCTAGCGAACAAATGCCATATATCAAAATTCAAGAAGCGAATCGTCTAAAACAAGAATTAGCAAATGCCAATGCAATCTGTACGACAAGTGAAAGTGAATTCAAAAACATCTTAACGAGTATTGATGACCAAACATTTGCTGACGATCAAATGGAAATGGCAAAAAAACACATTCAAAAGAAGTGTTTTACCATTGAGCAAATGAAGGAAATTGTGCCTATTTTCAGTATGGATGACGACAAGCTTAAAATGATTAAATATCTATATAACTACTCCCATCAGCAAAACCGCTTTTATGAATTCAGAAGCTTATTAACATTCAATAGCACTCAAAAAGAACTTGACGAGTTTTTAGTTGGAAAGAACTAAACTCCGACGGAATAGGCTAAGAAATTCAAAGATGTTTAGATAACAAATGCTTTTTAAGGCTTTACGAGATGGCGAAGTAATAATTATGGATTAAATACGATTTGCCAACAATAGCTAAGCTACATAACCTTACCTACCAAACCGTTTCTGCTTACTTTAGCTGAAACGTTGCTTGCCATTAAAATAACTACCTGTATTGAATAAGCATATTCTTGTAGTTATCTTGAATTGTTTTAATAGCTACTGCTTTATCGGTTTTGAGGCCAACAATGTCATCTATATGATTAAATTCTCTCATCCACTTATCTCCCCACAAAGTGAATTCTATAATAATTGGAGTCAATTCAACACCTTTATCGGTTAGTAAATAAATATTCTCTTTTTTATTTTCAGCTGTTTTGGTCTTAAATATCAAATGAATAGATTCTAATAATTTTAATCTAGCCGACAGAATACTTGGAGCAATTCGTTCATCAGACTTCGATATATCTCTAAATGTCTTTTTATGTTTAATCAGCATATCTCTGATTATTAACAAAGTCCATTTATCCCCAACAACATCAAGTGTTGATGAAATGGGACAGCCTGAACGAAATTTATTAGTCATTTTTTTCACTTATTACTATTGATTCGATAGCAACCATTTTAAATGAGCCTCGTCTAATTACTATATTTACTATCATTTCGATAGTAATAAAACTATAAATTATTAACAAACAAAATTATCAAAAAAATTAAACTAACACTTGTTTTTTGCATGCTGACAATATCTAACCTAATTTTCGCATCAATTATACATGTTCCAAATGTAAATACAACTGTTGCATATTCTGCAGGAGGAGGATTTCCTACACCAATTACATTAACTGTTGACGCCACAGATATAGAATTTACATATGATGATTTTATGGGTATTAAAGCCCAAAACTGGAATAGTCCGACAGGCGCTGAGAAATGGAAATTTGAAACTAAAGGTGGCATTGTATCTAGTCCTGCAGTTGAAAATGGGATGGTATTTATTGGCAGTTGGGACAATTGCATATATGCAATTGAATAACAAAAAGGCATTAATTTCTATAATTCATTATGTTACTCAATTACGTTATATTTGTTTTGAAAAAAACGAAAACATATAATTATCGTTAGTTCAATTGAATAAAACAGCACTTCAAAAAAGACAAATTGTAACTCTAATCTAAATGAGTTTAGAAAAGTTGTATAAATAGTATAAACGAAACAAAAGAAGAATGGAAAACTTAATGAATTTATCACAAATTATTGTAGCAATATCTGTTGTGTATGTTTGGACTTTTAGATTTCATAATGTCTTGAAAGAGTTCGAACAATTCGGATTGAGCGATTTAATCCGAAATATTGTAGGAGCAACAAAAATATCTTTAGCTACGTTGCTTGTTGTGGGTATTTGGCATCCCTCATTAGTTCTTTTTCCTTCTATTCTTATGGGTATATTAATGATAGGAGCTCAATATTTTCATTTCAAAATAAGTAATCCATTTATTAAACATTTACCATCTCTGATTCTTTTGGCTCTGAGTGCTTTTATAGCATATTCATCCATTTAATAAATAAGCATGTCTGTAATTACAATAGTTACTTTAATATCAAGTTTTTCCTTTTTTGCTTATGCTTTTTCCTATTTTAGAACACCACATATGAAAAAAGAGTTTAAGCGGTTTGGTTTAGAAAAAATAGGATTAATAACCGTTTTGTTAGAAATTATTGGAGCTCTAGGCTTATTAGTTGGACTTAAATTTTATTTTTTTCTTATGATTTCATCTCTAGGTCTTGCATTACTAATGTTAGCTGGCCTCATTGTAAGAATAAAATTAAAAGATAGCATTTGGATTTCTTTACCAGCTTTTTTTTACATGATGTTAAATACATACATTTTTTGGCTGTCCATTAATATAATTAAGTAAAAAAATAGCAGAAATGGAAATTCATCAAAAACTTTTATGATTATTAAAGAATAACGATCTTTCAACACAGTATCAACTAAATTGAATAGCTTAGGTTATTCGTAACGTTGTTAAAAATAAAACTATGGATAGCATTAATGTATTAGAAAATTCAAACAGCAGATTAGAGCTTTTTACCAAAGAATTATTAGCAGAAACAAATGATTTTGAACTTCAAGAAATAGTAAAGAATGCATCTAAAGAACTTAATAGCCCGATTGCGCTAGTAAGTTTAGTATTAGATCAGGTACAGTTCTTTAAAGCACATATCGGCTTACCTCCTGTTCTTTCCGCTGCTAGAGGAACACACCGAGACGTTTCCTTTTGCCAATTCGTAGTTAGAGACGGAAAGTCATTTGAAGTTAACGACGCGTCAAATGATGAGCGTATTCCACAACATGTAGTGAAGGAGTACAATATTCAATCTTACTTAGGTGTGCCAATAAAAATAAACGAAAAGGTAATGGGCTCCCTGTGTGTATTAGACACTAAAAAAAGGCAATTTTCAAAAGACGAACATAATTCACTAAATAAGTTAGCCGAACTGGTTAATATACGCCTTAAGGAAATTACTGAAATTAGAAGGCAAACAAGATTAGATCTGACAGAAGCCACCTTAACACCAGTAATTAACGAATTGTCAAATTCAATAAAATCGCTAGAGAATTTCATTAAACTAGGATATTCTTCTGCAAAGTCTATGCAAACCTTTTTAAACCATTCAGGTCATGTATTCTCTGAAGCATCAAAATATTCTGAAGCAATACGATTATCACATGATGCAGCAGCATCCGCGAATAATCAGAATGAAAACATTCTATTAGAGATGGAACTTGCAGTAGAAGACAGTAAGGATAGTTTAAAAGCTCTGGAGTCTTTGGTGATTAATGTAGAGGTCAATAATATTTCAAACATTATCATTTCAGCACAAGATCTTTCAAGAAATTCTACAAAACAAATTGGCGGATTTTATTTACCAGATTTCAAATCTGATCCCATTGTTTATACAAAAGGTAATCTAGCGCTAGCAGTAATAACCAATTGTCTACTATTAATTTCTTCAGAAATTGAAATAAATGAAACAAACAATGGAATTAAACTAAATATTAACGAGAAAAAAAATTCGATTGATTTAGTTTTTACCGCTGATGAAGTAAATGAAATAAATATGTTAAAGGTTTTTAAACGTTTAGATAAATTGATAGCTAGTGAAATGCCTTCTCTAGAAATCAAATCTAATGGTGCCGAACTAATTTTGAATTTCAAAATAGTGAATGAAACTATTGCTAACAAAAGGTAAAGCAAATAATAACTTGCAACTTAGCATTGTCTCGGTAAGACAAAGATTAAAATCGAACCAATAAATTCAAACTTGGCGTAAACGGAACCCCCGATACATAAGTAATTGAGCCATCAGGAAAACTTGAAAACTGATTTAATCTAACGTTTTGTGCGTTAAAAAGGTTGAGTACTGAAACTCCTAAATCAATATCAACTTTGCGAGAAATCAGGTCATATTCCACCCCTAAATCGAAACGAGAGTAAGGTTCTCTTCCTTTAAAATATAGGCCCTCCACTCTATTATTAAATCCAGAACCGTATACTTGATTAAGAGAAACTTTAAGTTTATTGAAGCGAAAAAGGAAATTTAGCTTTATTTCATGTCTCTGATCTTGAGGAGCTTGCGTAAACTCCTGACTAGAATTTTGTTCAAACCTCTCTTCAACTTTCCCAAGTGAATACGCCAAAAGTAATTCATGTGTTCTAAATTTTCTTTTTAGCAATAAGTCTATTCCGTAAGATTTAGATTCGCCTACCGAATGAAACAATCCACTTAGACTATCAATCATAAAATACCTATTGATATTCGATGTGGTTTTAAAAAACCCTTCTATAGTTAATTCAAGGGCATTAGATCCATACGACATGGACAAGGCATTATGAATTCCATTGGTGGATGGAGCGGTTACACTGTTGTTCGTCTGCCAGAAAAAAGTACGCTGACCAAAGTTGTCTGTCAGCAATGATTTTGAAATATATTGACGATACAACCCAGAACCAAACTTAACATTCCAATATTGACTTAAGTTATATTTACCATTAATTCTAGGTTGTAAAAAAGGTTGTAACCCTGATAATTCAACGTCTAATTTCAATCCCGGTTGCAGCATTAGCCGGCCTAATTGAAAGTTATTCTTAACAAAAGAAGACAAACGCTCTAAACTATTATCGGATTGGTTTAAAAACAAACTGTCATTCTTTACAGAAAGTTGATATTCATTTTGAATGTATGCAAAACCTGTTAACATATTATACCACTTAGAAGCAGGAAATTGATGTGTCATTTGCAGAGCACTCTTGGCAATAAAATTATTTACACTGTCCGAAGATAAACTACCAAAAAATGTAGGAAATTCACTTTCAGCCGTATATTCAGTAGTATAAGAACTGTTAGATAATTGAAATGAAGTTATGCCTCCTTTCTTCCACATTCTATTATACCGAAATGCGCCCCCTGCTTGCTTTGAACTTATCTTTACTTCTTGGAAATATCCGTCATTTTCCTTAACCAAAGATTCATAATAGTTATCTGAACTTCCGAGAATACTAAACTGTAGTTGATCGTTATTATTAAAATATGTATTGAATTTTATATTATAATCGCCAAAGTTGTATTTCGGATAAAAATATTTATCATCACTTTTTGTTTTCAACAAGTCCTCCATTAGTTGATAATAGGAGTATCTTCCGGCTACCTGAAGGTTAGACGATAACTTTTTAAAAGGAAGACTCGTATAAATCCCGGTAATTTGATTGTTTACAGAGAGTTCTAGGTGTGAAGTGTCATTACTTCCTTTTTTTCCATTAATATGCACGGCACCGCCTACACCATCTGCCACATCCACATTATATGCACCTTTATAAACCTCAATGTTTTTAATTATTAATGGGTTTACACGTCCTATTCCATCATTGATTCCTCGACTGTGAAATAAGGTTACACCGTCAAATACAATATTGTTTTCGCCAGGATATGACCCCCACATAATATAATCGGAAGTTGACTCGCCTGAAGCAGAAACCCCAGGGTACAAACGCAGTGTGTTAAAGATTAAATTACTCCCATTACCAGGCACTAAATTAGAGGCAATGTTATTCAATTGTATTTCTCCAACAGCACCACCCGTACTGGTGTAATAAACAGGTTTATAATTAACTTCAATCTCTTTTAATTTCATTACTGAACTCTGAAGCAGTAGCTTTAAATCACTTCCAAAATTTAGCATTGTATCCTTTTCATAATACCCTAAATATTTCACCCGAATTGCTTGTTTTAAGTGATTCGACCTATAACTAAAATGCCCATTTTCACTACTCGTCAATACTTGATTTCCTATTTTCAAAGTGGCGAAAGGCAATGGCTCTGAAGTATTCATATCTGTTACAACTCCCTGAAACAAATACACATTCTTCTTTTTTGGTATAATCGAATCTTCGACAGCAGATGAAACCTCCCGAAACGAATAAACACCTCCTAATTTCCGAACTTCTAGCCTACAATGATTTGCCAAATACAAAAAAGCCTCAGAGAGATTCTCAAAGGCTTTATCAATTGTTATTAGGCAGTTGTTAGCTTTAGATGCATTAATTGAAACTTGCGTATCATATTGCTCACTTAAATTTAATAAGACATCATTTAAAGGAAGGTTCAGATAAGTTAATTTTACCTCTTGCCCAATTGCTACATTGCACAAAAACCCTAACCAAAGGACTATGATAATATGTTTAATCCTCACTAATCTGAAACCGTATATATATTTTTACCTGACTTTTCTACATGCAAATTAAAACTAAAGCAAACAGATTCCAAAACTTCATTCAGAGAAGCTTCTCTGCTCAATGAGCCACTAAACAGTATTTCTTCCAAATTCAAATTAGGGGTTTCAATTGTAACATTATAATAGCTTTCTAACTCTCTAATTACCTTTGTCAAAGGAGCTGTATTGAAGATAAATTCATTCGTTCTCCATGCCAATATCTCTTCTATTTTAACATTTTCAGAAATCTCAATTTGACCGGTTGATGACAACACCGCCAATGTACCTGGAAAGATAACTTTGAAATCAACACCGCCCGAAACTTTTACCTTACCTGTTTTACAAAACACTTCATAAACACCCTCATCTGCTAAGATATTAAATGAGGTGCCTAAAACCTGCGTAGTACCATTTTGAGAAAAAACAGAGAATTCACTTCCTTTTTCTACTTCAAAAAAAGCTTCTCCCTCAAAACTTAACTGACGATCAAAACTCCACCAGTATGGATTATATTGAATCGAACTTTCACCATTTAAAAGCACCTTTGAATTGTCCGGTAATATTACAGATAAAGTTGCTCCATTAACAGAAGTAAATTCAACGGAGTAAAATCTCATAAAACCCAATACCCCAAGCAATATGGCTATAGATGCAGCGATTGAATAACGTTTCCAATTAATAGAAATCACTTTCCCTTGTTTTCTTACTTCCTTTTGTTCGACTTCAGTTGCGTTGTTTAGCTTATCCTCCATTTTACTCCAAATATCTTCCTTGCTTTGGGTGAAACCAACCTTCACTTTAGAAAAAAAGTCTTTCTCCTTCTCTTCATAAAATTCGTTATGTAAGTCTTTATTTTCCATATTTCAATTCTTTACGAAGTGTGTGCAATGCTAAACTCATTCTCTTTTCTATGGCTTTTACACTAATATCTAAACGCTCCGCTATTTCTTTATAGGTTAAGTCCTCCATCCTACTCATTAAAAACACTTCTCGTTGATTTTCAGGGAGAATCGATAAAGTCTCTTCATATTTAACGCTTAATTCGTTATACTCCAAAAGATCCTCTGGAGTAATACTTTCCTCTTCGTATGTTAAGTTTAATTCAAATTTTCTAGCCGAATCAAGTTTACGGTATTGCGATATCCATAATTCCTTGGAAATCTTATACAACAATCCTTTAATCTGGTTTTCATTGTATTCGAGATTCTTTTCCCAAATTTTCATAAAGGAGTCCTGCGCAATATCTGTAGCTACTTCCTCATCCCCACAGCGGAAATAGATAAAGTTTCTTATTGGGTCAAAAAACTTATTGAAACAGCTGTTGAATTGATCTTTTGTCAAAGCAAAAAGTATAAAAGCAGCACTATCAAAAGTGCTGCTTGAAATTTAATTATTTGAAATACTCACTTATTGTAAATGTGTACTTTCCTTCATCTGTGGTCTTTACAGCAATATCATCGCAGGTTCCATCACCAAAATCAACAGTAGCTACCCAGTCACCAGATTTAACTTTGTAATACTTAATGATTCCTGAAACAATAAAACCACATTCATCGGTTTTTATAATAGGCTCTACAATTACCTTCTTGTACTTAGATTTTTTCCCTTTGTAGTATTCTTTATCCTTTTTTAATTCAATCTCTGAAGTTGTACCATTAACATGTGCTAAGGCTTGAGAGTTTGAAGCTCCATTTCCAAAGTCAACAGAGGCCAATACAGCTCCATTTTTTGTATACTCAATAACCCCTTCTGTATAATAGCCGTCTGCGGTTGACTGAGTCGGCTCGACTACATTAATTTCATAACCTGATTCTGGCAAGTTGATTTGACTCTCTTCTGTAGAGATCTCATCTGCGAAACTACTCGCTAGTTTTGCTTTCGAACACGATGTCATTGCTAATCCGGCTAATGCAATCGCTCCTAAAAATTTCATTTTCATATTTATGTTTTTTATTGTTATACCTATACACCGCACAAGATCAAATGTACCCTACTTTTTTTAAAAAAATAAATTAATCAACATAAGCTTCACGGTCTTTTAATAAAGGCTGTAGTTTGATTAGTTGAGGAATAATAGGGCAAAGACACTTTTCGTTAACAATGAAAAAATAGAAATATAGAGAATCGGTTTTTAAATCGATTATAGCAGATACCACAAGAATAATTGATGTACCAAAGAAGAGAAAAGTAATTTTTAATAGTATAGAAGTGAACATTTATCGATACGCCTATTGCTGTAAATCAAGAAAAAACACATGACGGGCTTTCAACCAGTCTACATAAAGAGAAAAAAGATGTAATTTTAGTACCTGAATTCAAAATAAAACGAAACGCTAACAATACATAAAGAAAATGGCGACTTGGGAATAATCATAGACCTTCTTTTGATTTATTTGGGTATATGGTTAGTGAAAAGAATTGAGAGGGCTATTATCCTCTGATACTTCTAAAATAGAGGTTGGCAACATGAAAAGAGAGCAATATAATCACAGAGAACAGGAACGAAGACTATGGAATAAATGGCAGAATTCTGATAAACGCAGTCTTTTCAATGAACAAAAGCAAAAGCCGCTACAAGCATTGATGTTTTGGATAACTCACTATCCCAGCATTCTTCCAATATTATTTTTAAATCTAATCCCAATATTTGGCGTAATTTTTTATGATTGGGAGGCTTTGGGTATTCTTGGCGCCTATATCTTAGAAACGTTTGTCATTTTGTTTTTTTCGTGTTATAAAATATTTTTTTTAAAAAACAGTACTTGCTTAGAAATAATGAAACACGCGCCCAAAAAAATAATAAACCCCGAACCTAATAAACCCTTTTGTATTACGAATGATATGGTCCCCTTTCCAAATGTTGGCAGAAGCAGAACAGAAAAATTGCAGAACGATTATAAATTGTCTAAAGAGAAAAATGCAAAGTTTCTTTATCACATATATCGTTACAAAATACATCGCGTTTTATTTCTGTCATCCTTGTGCTTCGTTTGGTCCCTCTTTTTCTTTGTTTTTATTGGGCCTGAGAACTGGTCTGCGTTATTGAGCCTTTCCACGCTATATGCGATCAGCTTATTGTTTTTTTATCACTTTATCTCGTTCATCGCAAATTATTTTTTCAAACAAGAAAATGAAAAAAGCAGCACTTTTTACAAGAGTCAACTGGACCCTATATTTCGAATGATGATCCTCCAGGTTGTTATTTGTTTAGGTGCTTTAGCAGCTGGAGGTCATACTTATGATTTTCCTATGCTATGTATATTAACATGCATTAAGTTGTGTATAGATTTATATTTTCACTTTTCATCACACCCAAGCACAATTGAAGAAAGAATTAATAAATGGGATTTATATGTTAAATAACAACTTCAATTACGATTGGATCTGTATATTTTCTAATAAATAGTTTTCTTTCTTTGGAATAGCACCTTTTAACAATGTTTCGATTCTTTTGAAATGTAACTGCTGAATATGTATATTTAGGAATATCAAAAAAGTAAATTATGTCTGTCATCGATATTTTAATTACGATCATATCCACACCCATAGTATGGATTGTTGTCATTTATATCATATATGTCTATAATAAATTAGTTAAATCCCGAAATATTAAAACAGAAGCATGGAGTGGTGTGGATGTCCAACTCAAGAAACGTCATGATCTTGTTCCTAACTTGATCAATATTGTAAAAACCTATGCTGCGCATGAAAGTGACCTTATTGAAAAAGTTACTTTGGCCAGATCATCTGCTATGGAGGCCAAAATGATTAATGAAAAGAGCAGTGGAGAGGGTTTGTTGGGCCTACAATTGGGAAATTTAATGGTATTGGTTGAAGATTACCCCGATCTTAAAGCAAATGATAATTTCCTAGACCTACAAAAGAATCTAGCAGATATTGAAGATACAATTCAGCATGCCCGAAGATATTACAATGGTTCTGTTAGGGATTTAAATAATTTAATAGAAAAGATTCCTTCAAATATAGTTGCACGTCTTTTTCGGTTTAAAAAAGCTGAGTTTTTTGAAATACAAGATACTCAAGAAAGAAAAGTTCCCAAAAGCTATTAATGAAAATCCTGATATACATATGCATCCTTTTCATGTCCACCAAACTGATTGGTCAGAAGATTTACGAAGACGTCAAAATAAAACGCTTTAAAAGTGAAGTTTGGATTCCGCGTACTGGAAATATAGAAGTCTCAGAAAAAATAACTTGTGTATTCAAAAAGTCTACTGGCAATCCCGTATTTGTTCGAAAAATCAGTCACGGGTACAAAAACCTCCACCAAAAGGAACAACACAACAGCAGTTGCCAAATTAAATCATTGAAGATAGACAAACAACCGGTTACGTATATAATTGATGACGATAGTGTTTTCATTTATTTCGGACAAGCCAATGATAGAATTTTACCCGGAACTTATGAATTTGAATTTAAATATGACATTGTTAACCAAATATCTTGCAGCGAGAATAGAGATTATTGCGACTTAACTTGGGATGTAAATGGATTTAATTCAGGATATGCTATTGATCAGTTGATTTGTATTGTTACGGCTGAAGAAAAAAACATCCTCTCTTACCCTGGTTCTTATGGTGGTTCAATGGTCCCTACATCATTAGGTTATACAATTGAGGGAGGAAAATATTGTTCAATTCAATCCGATACCAACAATGTTGTTTTTAAATCAATAAAGAAATATAAATCGGATGAGGGACAGCGGATTACGGTGCTTCTTCCAAAAGAATATTTTTCCCCAGCTGTTGTAAATTCCGCTATAGAAAGAGATAAATTAAAACATCAAAAAATTCTTGACCTTGCCCAAAAGCAATCCAAGAGAGATTACAATGGTTTGCCAATTGATAAAGAAACTAAAAAACAAGCAGATCCAAATGAAAATAAA
>Ga0206130_10005768_pt1 | contig 14502 bp, 11 predicted proteins | sample Helgoland_Spring_9_FD_148637 | JGI IMG/M metagenome (GOLD analysis project Ga0206130, IMG submission 148637) | Pelagic subsurface seawater microbial communities from Kabeltonne, Helgoland, North Sea - Helgoland_Spring_Bloom_20160512_1 | ecosystem: Environmental > Aquatic > Marine > Epipelagic ... | reverse complement strand
TCTGAACTCAAAGAAATGCTTAAAGATGAGATTGTACAACTTGTCTCTGAAAACGAAGTTCAGCATACAACTATGGATGTTAAGCCATATGTAATTATGGTTGTTGGTGTCAATGGTGTCGGAAAAACAACCACTATCGGTAAATTAGCTAACCTATTTAAATCACAAGGATTAAAAGTGGTATTGGGTGCAGCAGATACATTTAGAGCTGCCGCAGTTGATCAAATAAAGATTTGGGGAGATCGAGTAGGGGTTGATGTTGTCTCAAAAGGCATGAATACTGACCCTGCCGCCGTTGCATTTGAAGCCGTAAAATATGGAGCTGAGCAAAATGCGGATGTTGTAATTATTGATACTGCCGGTCGTCTTCACAATAAAGTTAATTTGATGAATGAACTTTCTAAAATTAAGCGTGTGATGGATAAGCAAGTAGTTGGAGCTCCCCATGAGGTTATGCTAGTTTTGGATGCAAGTACAGGACAGAATGCATTTGAACAAGCCAAACAATTTACTGCAGCAACAGATGTCTCATCTCTAGCACTTACCAAATTAGATGGAACCGCAAAAGGCGGGGTAGTAATAGGTATTAGTGATCAATTTAAAGTACCCGTAAAATATATTGGAGTTGGCGAACAGGTAAACGACCTACAGCTATTTGATTCCAAAACATTTATTAATTCATTATTCGCATAAATGAAGACAAAAAGCCATAAACCCAATAAAGTTGCTATTGTAACACTCGGTTGTTCGAAAAATACGGTTGATTCTGAAGTTATTCAATCTCAATTAGAAAATGGTAAAATACATACAGTACACGAGGATACCGAGAATGCAGATACGGTTATTATAAATACTTGTGGGTTTATTGATAATGCAAAACAAGAAAGTATTGACACTATTCTTGATTTTGCCCAAGAAAAGAAAGCAGGTAAATTAGACAATTTAATTGTTACGGGTTGTTTATCTGAACGATATAAAGCCGATTTATCTCCGGAAATACCTGAAGTTGATAAATGGTACGGAACATTTGAGCTACCTCAGTTATTAAATAACCTTGGAGTTGATTATCGTAAAGAACTGATTGGAGAACGAAAGTCTTCTGTAGCCAAACATTATGCATACATGAAAATTTCAGAAGGTTGTGATCGTCCCTGTTCTTTTTGTGCCATTCCCTTAATGAGGGGGAAACATGTTTCTAAACCTATGGAACAGCTCGTGAATGAGGCAAAGGCACTTGTAAGAGATGGTATAAAAGAAATCATGTTGATTGCTCAAGACTCCACATTTTATGGAATTGATCTTTATGGTGAGCGAAAGTTAGCCGAACTAATGGATAGGCTTAGCGATGTTGAAGGACTTGACTGGATTAGACTTCACTATGCATATCCTTCGAAATTTCCTTTTGATGTACTGCCAATAATTAACTCAAAACCTAATATATGTAAGTATTTAGATATACCTATACAACACATTTCAGATAACGTACTTAAATCGATGCGAAGAGGAATTACGAAGAGAAGGACAGAAGAAGTTCTGGATAGAATTCGCTCAGAAGTAGACAATATTGCCCTGAGAACAACGCTTCTTGTTGGTCATCCAGGCGAGTACGATCAAGACTTTGAGGAGTTAAAAGATTTTGTAAATCGCTATCAATTTAATCGTTTGGGTGTTTTTACTTATTCTCATGAAGACGGAACACACGCAGGGACACTTGAAGATCATGTTTCTCAGGAAATAAAATCTGCTCGTGCCGATGAGATTATGGGTATTCAGCACGATATTTCATTTGCTCATAACCAAAAATTAATTGGGTCTACACAAAAAGTAATCATCGATAGAATTGAGGGGGATAGTTATATTGGGCGAACACAATTTGATTCTCCTGAGGTAGATAACGAGGTAATTATTTCCCTTAACGAAGGGTATCTAAGAGTTGGGGATTTTACAAATGCTACCATCACCGGCGCCGAATCATTTGATCTCATTGCCAAACTCAATAAATAGTGGAATTTTCTAGTGTTATAAGAGATAAAACCTTTTTTAGTAATTCTCTGATTGAGGAATATTACAAGGGAAAAAAACTTAAACCATTTCACACATATTCTCCTGATTTAGATGGAATCTCCGAGGCTATTAAAGGAAAATCATCCTTTTCTCAGCAAAAGAGAGATAACCTAGTTCGAGATTTATATCGTCAATATAAGGAAGCAGACATTGATCTTGATAATTTAAGCCTTGTTAAAAATCATATTGACGAATTAAAAAATCCAAACACGTATACCATTACAACCGGACAACAAATTCATCTGGGGTTAGGTCCAATTTATGTTCTTTACAAGATTTTTGATGTGATAGCATTATCAAATCAACTAAAGTGTAAGTTTAATGATAAAAATTTTGTTCCTGTATTTTGGATGGCAACTGAGGACCACGATCTAGAAGAAATTGCTTCAGTATCATATTTTGGAAAACAGACAAAATGGAATACGGAGCAGTCTGGTGCTGTCGGAAGAATGAATACTGATGGCGTTGCCGAGATGTATCAATTTTTGATAGATACTTATCAGATTAGTGACGTTCAGAAGGATTTTTTACAACGTACTGCCCAGATATATAGACAGTCCAGTAACCTTGGTATTGCCTTCAGAAAATTATTACATGAATACCTGGGTCATACTGGTTTGATTATTTTGGATGCTGATAGCAAGAAGTTGAAATCAAGCTTTACCTCTGTGATGGTTGATGAGTTGAAACATAAAAATAGTCAGGCGTTAATCGAAACATCACAATTGCTTGAAAGTGCGGGATTTAAGAACCAATTGCGGGTCAAATCATGTAATCTTTTTTTATTACGAAAAAATGACAGAATACGAATTGACGATATTAAGGACTTCACCAATAAAACACCTGAAGATTTTACAATGAAGGAATATCCAAACCTTAGTCCGAACGCTGCTTTGAGGCCATTATACCAAGAGTGGATCCTACCCAATGTGGGTGTTGTCTTGGGTTCTAGTGAGCTTAATTATTGGTTTCAGTTAAAAGGGCTTTTTGATACTTACGATATGCCCTTACCTTCAATGATGCTAAGAACTTCAGGTATTTTGATTCCTTCTAAGTTTCGAGAAAAATATTTTAATAATAATCTTGTAGATTGGTTTAATAATGAAAAAACAATTGCTCTTAGCCATGAGCAAGAATTAGCTAATATTATGGAATCACAACAAAAAAATATTGAATCAATAAAATCGAGTATTCAAGTTTACGATAAAGCAATTTCTGATACATTTAAAGACTTAAACTTGGTTAATAAATGGTCGAAAATATTTGATAAACTATATGATATAGAGAAGATTATAGAAAATAAGTGGTCCCAAAAAATTGAGAATTCTTCTGATTTAAAAAAAGTTTTAAAGTTAAAGAGAGCTTACTTTAACCCTTTACAAATTCAGGAACGGATTGAATTTATTGGTAGTTTTAATGACATGTCTTTGATTAAATCAGTGAGAATTTCAAGTCATTTTGGATTATATTCTAAAAATAATGTGTTGATAATATTTAATTAGTGGATTAAACATCAACTTAATTTACTAAATTTGTATAATATTTTAACAAAAATGAATAACATAACTAAATCTTTAAAAGTAATAGCACTGGTTAGTGTCACATTGTTAAGTGTAAATGTTAATGCACAAGGCGATTATTTTTCTAAAATAAAACCTGCAAAAAAATTATCCGTAGGCTTAAATTTTGGTCTAACAAACTCATACACAGATGCTCCTCAAGAAAACTCTGGCAATTCATTTGGTCTAGGTTTTAAATATTCGGTATCTCATTCTATAGGAATTAGAGCATCATTTAATTCTGGAACTATAGCTGGAGACAGATCTGAAGAAACTAGTACTGCTGATTACAGCTTTGAAAATAGTTTTTCAACAATTGATTTATCAGCAGTTTTCACTTTAGGTAATGTGTCTTTTTTAAGATCTGCCAGAAATCTACAATATTTTGCAACAATTGGTTTGGGATCTATGTCTAATGATGCGACAGGTATATACAATGACCCAAGTCGTAATACAACTTATGATGAGTCAGAAGTTTTTGTTCCAATTAGTTTTGGGTTAAAATACAATTTAAACGATAATTTTGATATAGGTTTAAATACACAATTTAACTTCACATCTAGTGATGATATTGATGCATTCAACTATGATGTTTTTGCTAACAAATCAAATGATTATTTTACTCAAACAGGTATTACATTGTCTTACAAATTTGGTACAGATAAATCACAAACTTCACACCTTGATTGGATCAACCCTGTTGAATCTATCTACAATGATATTGATTCAATAAATAAAAATCTCAAAACATTAATGGCTGATTCAGATGGAGACGGTGTTGGAGATTATTTTGATAAAGATAACGAAACTCCTGATGGTGTAAAAACTTATGGTGATGGAACTTCTGTTGACACAGATGGCGATGGTGTTCCAGATAGTAAAGACAAAGAAGTTTTTTCTTTGGTTAATGATGTAGATTCAGACGGAGTAGCTAAAGACGATGATGGAGACGGAATACCTAACGCTATTGATGTTGAGCCTAGCAGCCCTGCAGGTTCAATGGTAGATTCTAAAGGAAAAGCTATCGAAATTAAAGAATATTCAGCTTACAATTGTGATAACTTAACACTTCCAACTATTATGTTTGATAATGGAAGTTCCAAAATTTCCTCATCTTCATTTGCTTCATTGTATACGCTAGCAGAGAAAATGAGAATGTGTCCATCTTTAAGTGTAACAGCTACTGGGTACACTCGAAGTAAAAGTGGAGAGAGACTTGCAATGAAAAGAGCTAACTCTATCATTGATCATCTAGAAGCCAATTATGGTGTTGAAAGAGGTAGAATTTCTGTAGATTACACAGCTGATACTGATGTAGATTACGCTTCAAAAAGAATTGATTTCACTAAAACTGGGAAATAATTTTTTAAAAGAAATTGAATATTTAAAGGCTCCGATTTTTTCGGAGCCTTTTTTATTTTGTATCATTGTGTCTAAATCATGAAAAAATTTTAACCTTAGTTTTTATATTCATTGGATTATTTGTTTCTGGACAGAACAAAAATCAAGTTGATTTAATTCTAGATTTAACACAACTCAAAGAACAGTCAAGCTATCAGTTAATGTATAAAAGATTGATGGACAACTCAGTGTTTCTAAGAGGTGGACTATCCTTGTTCATTGATACAGATAAAGAAACCAGAAGCGATACACTTTTCTCGGAAAGCGGGTTAGTAGTATACAATCTGTCTTTAGGTTTTCATAAAGAATTAAAGCTTGAAGGTTTCGATTTGATTAAACTTTATGCTGGTATGGACGGATATTGGAATTCTACTTTAAACCAAAAACCTAATGAAACCTATTATGGATATTATTGGAATATTGGTCTAAAACCACTAGTAGGGTTGTACTATGATCCAATTAAAAACATCCGTTTGTCAGTTGAATCAAGATCAAATTTCAATTTAAATTTTCAACAATATTCTGCTCCTGGAGAAAATATTGACAGGCGAGTTAGTTTTAGACCAATCGATCAAATAGCGATAGGGATTGGATATCTGTTTTAGAAGCTATTTCCAATAGCTACAAAGCTTTCTGCATTCAATGCAGCACCTCCAATTAATCCTCCATCGATATCTGGACAGGTGAATAATTCTTTTGCATTTGCAGGTTTAACACTACCACCATATAAAATTGAGATGTTATCAGCTACCATATCACCATATTGTTTGGCAATAGTCTTACGAATGTAGTTATGAACTTCTTGAGCTTGTTCAGGGGAAGCAGTTTCACCTGTACCAATCGCCCATACTGGTTCGTATGCTACAATACAATTAAGAAGTTCCATTTCATTAAGTTGGAATAACCCTTGCTCAATTTGATTACTTATGGTCCTAAAATGTTCTCCCTCTTGGCGTTGAGTTAGTGTTTCTCCACAACAGTAAATTGGACGTAGACCATGTTTAATAACATTATTTACTTTAAAAGACAGCGACAAACTATCTTCCATAAAATATTCTCTTCGTTCACTATGACCTATTATGACATATTCAACGCCAACACTTTTAAGCATGCCAACAGATAGTTCGCCAGTATATGCACCAGAATCTTGTTGATGGCAATTCTGAGCCGCTAATGCAATAGATGTGTGCGATAGCATTTGATTGAAACTATTGAGGTGAATAGCTGGAGGAGCTATAATAGTTAAGGTATCCTTGTTGATATTAGAATCTAAAATTTCTGATAATAATGCTTTACCTTGGTTTAGATCCAAGTTCATTTTCCAGTTTCCTGCTACAATTTTATGTCTCATTTTAAATTAATTTTTTTCCCAGAATCGGTATTCTGACGTATTTTCAAAAATAGATTTTAATATTTTTTGTTCAAGTTCTGTAAGTTCCTGACCTCGTCTTTCCATTACCTTTTTTGCAGTTTGGAAAGCTTTATTTGTTTGATATGTTGCAAAACCTGACGAACCTCCCCAAGTAAATGAAGGAATAAAATTTCTTGGAAAATTTCCACCAAAAATATTAGCTGATACACCCACTACTGTGCCGGTATTAAACATTGTATTGATTCCACATTTGCTATGGTCACCCATAACTAAGCCACAAAATTGCAAACCAGTGTCTAAAAAACGTTGTTTTGAATAATCCCATAATTTGACATTAGCGTAGTTATTTTTTAGATTGGAGCTATTGGTGTCTGCTCCCAAATTGCACCATTCACCAATTACTGAGTTGCCAATAAAACCATCGTGTCCTTTGTTGCTATTTTTATAAAAAATGGAATTACTTACTTCGCCTCCAACTTTACATTGTGGTCCTATTGTGGTATCGCCATATATTTTAGCTCCCATTTTAACAGTTGCATTTTCACCAAGTGCAAATGGGCCTCTAATTAGGCTACCCTCCATAACTGTACTGTTTTTACCTAAATATATTGGTCCGTTTTCAGTATTAAATATAGCAGCCTCTGCACTAACTCCCTCTTCAATAAAAATAGAATTACCGATATGTGTATTTGTGGAGGATAGTTGGTGACTTTTCCTATTTTTTGTTAGAATCTCAAAATCTGACTTAATCTCTTCTCCATTTTTAGAGAAAATATCATAAGTGTAATTTAGCTGAGAACAAGATATTTCTTTTCGTGTTATTGAATTTGAATAATGATTAATCTCTTCAAAACTGGTTAAATGTTTGGTGGTTTTGAGAGCAATTATGCTATCTTCACTAGCAAGCAGTTCATTGTCGGAAAGAAGATTAATTTGTGAAACTAAATCAATATCGGGCAATACCCTTCCATTGATGTATAAATTTTCATCTTGATGGATTATTCCATATTTTTCAGATAGGTAATCTTGAGTAATATATGATGTACTGGCAGTTAAGTTTTTGGCCCATTTTTCTGCCAAAGTAAGTATTCCAACTCTCAACTCTGCACATGGTCTTGTGAAAGTTAATGGGAGTAGATTTACTCTTTTATCATCGTCGAATAATATGATGTTCATAAAAAAAGGCTCTCCAAATATAGAAAGCCTCGTTGATATTGTTGTTATGCCTATTTCTTTTTGGCGTAACGTTTGTTAAATTTATCAATTCTACCAGCAGTATCCACGAAATTTGTCTTTCCTGTATAGAATGGGTGAGAAGCACTAGAAATTTCTAATTTGTACACAGGGTACTCATTTCCATCTTCGTAAGTGATTGTTTCTTTGGTTTCAACGCAAGATTTTGTTAGAAATTGATGTCCGTTTGACATGTCCTTGAACACAACTAGTCTGTAGTTATCTGGGTGTATTTCGCTTTTCATTTTGTTAAAATCTTATTGGTTATGTTAATATTAAGTTACTTTATGTATAACTAAATTCAATTTTTCCTTTTAAAGGACTGCAAATTTAGTATAATTTGCAATCTATTCAAGTGGATTTGAGGATAAAAAATATTGTCAAGGCTTTATCTTTTCTTTTTTGTTTAGTTATTCCATTTTGGATTAGCCGTTTCTGGCTATTATTTTCACAACCTGACCTGATTATCACCGATCCGTTTAATTATATTTTTTATTTAATTCGATTTGATCTAAAAACACTTTCGATCTGGTATGCTCCCTTATTTATATGTCTTGGCGTTGGTCTATTTATCCAGAAGAAATGGTGGTATTCTTTGACTAAACTCATTTTTACATTGCTATTTTTTGGAGCCATAGTTTTTAACTTAATAGCAATTTTATACCTGCCAAACAGTAAAACTATTGTGGGCAGAGAATTATTTCAGCTATTGTCTGGACAGAGTTTTGTTGTCATTACTGGTTATATTCAAGAGTATTGGTATGTTATTATTTTAGTTCTTGGGCTAAATGCGTTAATCACTAGATTTTTTGGTAGATTAAGATTGAATACTTCAAGAAAAAATAGTTTTATTCTTGGTACTTTTTCATTGTTCGGTATTGCTTTTTTTGCTCGCGGTGGATTAGCACTTAAACCACTAAATTCTATGGACGCTTATGCAAAATTGACCAACAAAGAGGTCACAACCGCAATTACACCTTTATATATATTATTAGAATCTTATGCTAAACAAGGTATCAATTATGAGGCTTATTTTTCAGATGACCTACTTCAAGAAGCACTGTCAGATGATAAAAGGAGTTATGACACTTTAACAGTGGATAAGCCTAATATTTGCCTTATTTTATTGGAGAGCTTTGGAAAAGAATACACTAAACTAAATGTAAGTAATAGGCCAAGTTACACTCCTTTTTTAGATAGTTTGATGGAGCATTCAGTCAACTTTACCAATGCTTATGCCAATGGTTTACGCTCCATTGATGCCGTTGCCTCATGCATAGCTGGTGTTCCATGTTTGACTAAGCAACCCTTCATTGGTTCTCTTTACTCTCAATCGAATATCAACACTTTACCTGAAATCTTGAAAAAGGAGGGGTATGTCACTTCTTTTTTTCATGGTGCTGATGAATTATCGATGGGTTTTAAACCATATTTACAATCTCAAGGTATTGATCATTATTTTGCAAAGCAAGATTATCCAAATAGTGCCGATTTTGACGGGACTTGGGGTATTTATGATGAGCCTTTTCTAGCATATTGCAGTACCAAATTATCCTCGCAAAAGCAACCGTGGTTTTCAGGTATTTTCACCTTAAGTAGTCATCATCCTTATCAAATTCCTGAGGCATATACTTATCTTCCTGAGGGGACAAATGAAATTCATCAATCAATAAGATATACTGACTTAGCTCTTCGAAATTTTTTTAAGTCCATCCAATCTAAAAGCTGGTTTGATAATACAGTTTTTATTATAACAGCCGATCATTCTTCAATTAATGAAACACCTGCTTACCGATCATATCGAGGAAAATACGCAGTGCCTCTTTTAATCTATGCACCGGAGAGGTTTGATAACCGGGAAGAAAATCGAATAGTTCAGCATATTGATATTTACTCAACCATACGACATATTACAACTAATGACAGTTTTGTTTCTTTTGGAAATAGCCTAATGGATGATTCAGTTTCTCAAGGTGTAGCACTTTTTGATGGTAACATTTATACCTACTCAAATGACTCACTTACTATTGAATGGTATGGTGACCAGCATACTCGTATATTTAATTATAGGTCAGATCCTGTTTATTCTAATGAGTTATCTGCAAACCTATCTCTTGAAGCCGAAATGATGTTGCAAAAATTGAAGTTGTATATTCAGAAGTACAACTATAGATTGTTAAATAATAATTTTAACAACCAGTAACTTACCTTTGTTGTAATGCAAAAACCTTCTAATCCACAAGGTACCAGAGATTTTGGACCAGAAGTCATGCGAAAACGCAATATTATTTTGGATACCATTCAGGGGGTGTTCAAAAAATATGCTTTTGAGCCCCTTGAAACACCTGCCATCGAAAATCTAAGTATGCTCACCGGGAAATATGGTGATGAGGGTGATAAGCTATTATATAAAATTAGAAGTAATCGAGAGATTGTTCATGAATTTGATGATGAAAAGGCTCAAAAAATCACTGAACTATTCCCCGATCGATGGATTCCTGGAAAGTCAAAGCTTGGTCTTCGATACGATTTGACAGTTCCATTTGCACGATTTGTTGTTCAGCATAGAAATGAAATTTCGTTTCCTTTTAGGAGATATCAGATTCAACCTGTTTGGCGGGCAGATCGACCTCAAAAAGGAAGATTTAGAGAATTTACACAGTGCGATGCAGATTGTATAGGAAGTTCTTCCTTGATTCATGAGGCTGATTTAATTCATATTTATGATGAAGTTTTTAATAAACTTGGTTTAAGCAAAGCCGTTGTTAAATTAAACCACAGGAAATTTTTGGAGGCTATGGTTGACGAACTTTCACTAGATTTTCCGGTATCTCGATTTACATCTACACTTGATAAATTAGATAAAATTGGTAAAGATGGTGTAATTAATGAACTGATTAATGCAGGTGTTTCTGAAATTAAATGCAAGCAACTTTTTGAGTTGATTACTATTTCTGATTTGACTGAAACTATATTAGATAAACTGACTTCTTCCTTTAATCAAAATGCTCTAGCAATGGCGGCTATTGGAGATTTAAGAGAACTTGTTAGATTTCTTGGTAATTCACCACGATCCATTAAACTAGAACTTGATTTAAGTCTTGCACGAGGATTAGATTATTATACTGGATGTATTTTTGAAGCTGTTATTCCTGATAGCGGGATTGGTAGTGTGTCAGGAGGGGGGAGATATGATAATCTTACCGATATTTTTGGACTAAAAGATGTCTCAGGAGTTGGGATTAGTTTTGGTGTAGATCGTATCTATGAGATACTTGATTCACAAAATTTATGGCCTAACGCTTACGCAAATAATCAATCTGTTTTGATTTGTCATTTCGACCAAGAAACCCAAGAATTTGGTGTTCGAGTAGCTCAAAAACTAAGACAATCAGAAATTTCAGTTCTGGTTTATCCTGATAAGAAAAGAATTAATAAACAATTGGATTTTGCCAATAATAAAAGCTTTAGCCATGCTATTGTAATCGGACAAGATGAGATGGAATCAGGAATTCTTACACTTAAAGACTTGTTTTCTGGTGATCAGATGAAACTAAGTATAGAAGATTGTATATCCCAACTTAAGCTGTGAGAAGATTCAATTTTAAGGATCAAATAGTATTTGAGAATACGAATTACTTGGCTATCAACAAACCACCCGGAGTAAGTAGTTTGCACGAACGCATTGGTCTTGCAAATTCTGTTTTCGAACAAGCAAAAAAATATAATAATCACTTGCAATTATGTCATCGTTTAGACAAAGAAACTAGTGGTGTCTTACTCTTATCAAAACATGCTGATGCATATTCACACGCAGCACAAGCTTTTGAAAAAAGGACGATTAAGAAAATCTATCATGCTATTTCACATGGTAGTCATTCCTATGATGATTTTAAGGTAGACCTTCCTTTAGTGACTACTCGAAGTGGAAGGAGTGCAGTTAATAAGCAAAAGGGGAAACCCAGTCAAACTTCATTTACTACGCTCGAAAATTTTGTTCATTTTACACTCATTTCATGCAGTCCTGTATCGGGTAGACAACATCAGATCCGAATACATTTAGCTTCACAAAATGCTCCTATTGCTGCTGATAAAATTTACGGAGGTGAGATGCCTTTTCTTTCTGATTTTAAGAAAAAATTTAATTTGAAGAAAGGGAGTGAGGAACAACCCATGATAAGCAGATTTGCTTTGCACGCACACACATTAAATTTTAAGGATATTAACGGTGAAACTTTGGACATAATAGCAGATTATCCTAAAGATTTTAACGTATTCCTTTCACAATTAAAGAAGTTTGATTCAATAAATTATTGATTTGCAAACTGTTACTTCTCTTTAGGAGAAATAACATCCCAATTTTTTGGATTCTTAACTTTTTGTTTGGTAAGAGCAAAATCCAATACTTGACTCATTTTATCTACAAAATGAAATTTGAGATTAGTTATGTATGATGGATCGATATCATCAATATCCTTTTTGTTAGCTTTAGACATGATGATTTCTTTAATTCCAGCACGTTTAGCTGCCAGTATCTTTTCTTTAATTCCACCCACGGGCAATACCTTTCCACGTAAGGTTATTTCTCCAGTCATTGCTAATCGATTTTTAACCTTTCGCTGTGTCAAAATAGATGCTAATGCAGTCAAAATAGTAATCCCTGCACTAGGGCCATCCTTTGGTACAGCACCTGCAGGGAAGTGGATATGGATATCATATTGGTCAAATATTAAATGGTCAATTCCATAGGATTGAGCATTAGCTTTCAACCAAGTATTCGCATTGATGGCACTTTCTTTCATTACGTCTCCTAGCTGTCCAGTTAACGTAATTTTCCCTTTACCTTTCGTTAAAGATGTTTCAACAAATAATATATCGCCACCCACACTTGTCCATGCTAATCCTGTGACCACACCGGCTACTTCATTGGTTTCATAAAGATCTTTTTCTATTTTATCTTTACCAAGTATAAGTTCCGTATCTGCTAAGCTGATGGTAGGTTTTGGCTTATTATCGTACACGATTTCTTTAGCTTGCCATCTACATATTTTGGCTAGTCTTTTGTCTAGCGTTCGAACACCACTTTCACGGGTATATTCGTCAACTATTTTTTCGATAACTTTATCAGAAATGCGAATATCTTTAGACTTCAAGCCGTGCTCTTTTCTCTGCTTTGGTAATAGGTGTTTTTTTGCAATACCTATTTTTTCTTCAACAGTATATCCAGTAATGTCAATAATTTCCATTCGGTCCCTGAGTGCTGGCTGAATGGTATCTAATCGATTTGCAGTAGCCACAAATAAAACATTGCTTAAATCGTAGTCTAAGTCTACGTAGTTATCATGAAAAGCATTATTCTGCTCAGGATCTAATATTTCAAGTAATGCAGAGGATGGATCACCCCTAAAATCATTCCCAATTTTGTCGATCTCATCCAAAACAAAAATAGGATTACTTTTTCCCGCTTTTTTAAGGGACTGGATGATGCGTCCAGGCATGGCACCAATATAGGTTTTTCTATGACCTCTTAATTCAGATTCGTCATGCAGACCGCCCAAACTCATTCTCACGTATTCTCTTCCCATTGCTTTGGCAATAGATTTTCCTAGTGAAGTTTTTCCAACTCCTGGAGGTCCGTAAAGACATAGGATAGGGGATTTCATATCGCCTTTGAGTTTTAGCACTGCCAAGTATTCAAGAATTCGTTCTTTTACTTTTTCAAGACCAAAATGATCAGCATCCAGCACTTTTTTTGCTCGTTTTAAGTCGAAATTGTCTTTCGAAAATTCTGACCATGGTAACTCTAGTAATAATTCTACATAATTTAAGCTCACCGAGTAGTCTGGTGTAGCAGGATTCATTCTCATCAAACGATCTAATTCTTTATTAAATGCTTTAGCTACAGTTTCATTCCATTGTTTTTTGCTCCCTTTTGTTCGGAGAACTTCAATTTCTTTGTCTGGGGAATCTTGTCCTAGTTCTTCTTGTATAGCTCGAATTTGTTGTTGTAAAAAATATTCTTTTTGTTGCTGATCGAGGTCTACTTTTACTTTTGTATGAATCTTATTCTTAAGCTCAAGCATTTGAAGTTCTTTATCTAAGAAAAATAATACGCGATTGGCTTTTTTCTTAAAATCTGATAGCTCTAATACTTCCTGTTTTTCATCCACTGAAACATTGAGATTAGATGAAATAAAATTAACTAAAAAGTTAGGGGAGTTTATATTCTTAAGAGCAAAGTTAGCTTCAGTGGGTATGTTTGGTGAAATATCTACAATTTTGGATGCTAACTCTCGAATACTATCAACGGTAGCATTTGTCTCTTTTCCCTTGGCGGCCTTACCGTCAGTAAATGCGTTGATATCTCCTCTAAAATAAGGATCTTCATGAGTGATATTTTTCAGAGTAAATTTTCGTTTTCCCTGAATAATAACGGTAATATTACCATCAGGCATCTTGAGCATTTTTAGTATATGTGCCAATGTACCTGTTTGGTAAAAATCATCTGCAGTTGGATCTTCAATACTCTGATCTTTTTGAGCAATTACTCCAATGATTTTATCGCCCTTGTATGCGTCTTGAATGAGTTTTATGGATTTGTCTCTTCCAACTGTTACCGGGAAAACAACTCCTGGGAAAAGTACGGTATTCCGAAGTGGTAATAATGGCAGATTTTCTGGATAATCTCCTGAATTGTCATCTTCAAAATCACTATCTGCAATTACAGAGATAATTTCGGATCCGTCTTCCTCACCCAAAAAATCGCCGTCTAACTTAAATCTATGGTCAAATGTCATGTTGTCGTTTTATACATCTCCTTTGCTATGCATTAGAGGAGTGTATCTTAACGCAAAGGGTGTGCCACGACATATT
>Ga0206130_10005765_pt1 | contig 14505 bp, 15 predicted proteins | sample Helgoland_Spring_9_FD_148637 | JGI IMG/M metagenome (GOLD analysis project Ga0206130, IMG submission 148637) | Pelagic subsurface seawater microbial communities from Kabeltonne, Helgoland, North Sea - Helgoland_Spring_Bloom_20160512_1 | ecosystem: Environmental > Aquatic > Marine > Epipelagic ... | reverse complement strand
GATGACGATGAGGATGTACGCTATGCCGTGGGTGTTGCATTGGGCTTGCTTGGAGATGTACGGACCATTCCATTTTTGTTTAAGGCCAGATATCATGCAGATGTATATACACAAGATATGGTGACTTCAGCCTTGGACCGCTTGGGTTCGGATGCATTGGCAGAAATTATTTCTGCGATGCGTAAGATGCCGATGCCGTATCGCGTAGATGCCGTAAAGCACCTTGAAGCGTTGAAAGACGAACGCGCAATGCTTCCTCTCGTTCAATATTTACTTGATGAGCAAGTGTATGCAGATGTCCGCAAAGCGTTGTTGGCACTCGAAGACAAGATTGAAGCTCCTTTGATTTATGTATTGGGCAGAGAAGATGCTTCTGTGGAGTTGAAGGAGAAATCCATTCGACTATTGTTGGATCGCAATTGCCAAGAGGCTGTACCAGCATTGATAGTGTTGCTGGACGATGCAGATGCCAGTTTGCGAGAGTTGGCTGCGCGTTCCCTTGGAAAGCTGGGGGCCGCGGATGCTGAAAAGGCGCTTTTAAAAGTGATTGCCAAGAAAGATCGCGAGACAGATGATGTTATTGCGGAAGCCTTGTTTAGTTTGGGTAAATTGGGTAATGTCTCCAAGAAAGCACAGAAAGTATTGCATGCGCATTTGGACCATCTCAACAGTAAAGTTCGGGGATATAGTATCTCAGCCATCGGTGAAATTGGGGATACGTCTATTGTTGAACCTTTGATAGAGCGATTGATGGACAAGAGCCTAGACAATCGTCCGTTGATGATACAAGCCTTGGCAAAACTCGGCGATGATAGAGCGATTGAGCCGTTGTTGACTATTGTACAAGAAGCGCAACGCAATGCGACCACCGGTCTCAAGGGTGCCTACTTGGGTTCCTATGCAGTACAAGCGCTTGCGACTCTTGGAGAACCAAAGGTTGTTGACCTGTTGTTGACGGATTGGGAAGAAGAACTGGCACAAGGAATCGAAAGAATGGGCGAAAAGGCGGTCCCATATTTAGAGCGTGCCTTAAATCATCATCGTGAAGCTCGTGTGCGAGCCCATGCTGCTGAAGGGTTGGGGATTATAGGTCAAGTTACAGCAATGGGTACGTTGATCAATGCTTTGCAGGATGAAGATGCTGTTGTCGTGCAAGCCGCTGCTAAGGCGTTGCAAAGAGTACACAACCATCCAACCATATTGGAATCGGTGTAATACTGGTCGCTTACTATTGTTTTTTGCTAAATACACATCGGAACCGATACACATATCGACCTATGCATTTTTAAGTACCGAACGGATAGTCATAATCTCACCAGTTCAAGAGATTGTTCAGCTTATTTTCGGCAATGCTGCTAATTTTTGACTTAGAGAGAAGGAGCGATAACAAGGAAGCGGTGTGAGGGGGATGTGTCGAGGTGTAGTTTGTAAAAGTTTGGATGCTTTTTTGATGCAGTCGATTTTGATGAGTTCTTTGACCATTTCTTTATCAAAGAACATGTTGTCATACATCTCTTGTGCCATTCCTTGTTGATAGACATAGCACAGATTATAGTATCGTTGGATGAAGCCTTCAAATACATTGGAGTTTTCATCAATGAGACTTTGATAACTTTCCAATTTTTGAATCATTCTAGAATAAGTACTGATTGGAAAGTGGGCAATGAACATATGAGAAACGAGAACACTATTTCTAATACGATCCCCAAAGACTTGGTGTCCTCCCAAAGACGTTTGGACGGGTTCTTTTTTGTGAAGGGCTTTCAATGGAATGGGTTGCATCATCCAGTGGCGCCATTCCAATGCGGGAGATTGTAAAGGATAGGCCACCATTTGAAGTATCGGTGTGAGATACATAAATTTGTGCAAATTGGATAAGATTCTCTCAGACAATCCCTGTTTAAGTATTTGGGGTAGAACAATATTATAACGGTTTATGTAATAGCATTTGCTCGGAAGAACATCCAAAATTGATTCGACTGTCCATCCTGGAGAGACAACGAGGAATTCATCGGGATCAAGATAAAATAGATAATCAATATCAGGGTCACGATACGCTCTCAAACGGAGCTGTTGTTGTAAAATCGGTAGACCGTGATTGTAGGGACTGAGTTCAACTTCGACCTGTGGATGGTTTTCGTATTGTCGAAGAATCTCTTTTGTCCCATCTGTAGAATTGAAGTCCATAAGATGAATCTTAGCAAAGCCCAAAGTCAAATGGTGTGTGATGAAGTGTTCAACCATTTCGACATCATTTTTAATTCCAGTGACAATTCCGATGCGGTATTTCATAGAGTTTCCAAAGATGTTGAATATACTGAAATGTGATATGAGGTATTGCATTCTTTTGTGTATGTCAATCATATATAGGGTGCATATTATAGATTGGATAAGGGTATACGCATGAAAGCATTGATTTTAGCAGGTGGGAAAGGTACACGATTGCGTCCATTGACATATACTGCGGCGAAGCAGTTAATTCCCATTGCCAATAAACCAACCATTCAGTATGGTATTGAGTCAATTATAGAGTCGGGGATTCGAGAGATTGGTATTATTGTTGGTGATACTCGAGATGAAGTGCGCACAGAACTTGGTGATGGTAGTCAGTTTGGTGTAGAATTCACCTATATTGAACAGGATGAACCTTTGGGATTGGCTCATGCTGTGTTGTTGGCTGAAGAATTTATGGACGGAGACTCTTTTTTAATGTACTTGGGGGACAATATCGTTCAAAATGGTGTGAAAGCTTTTGTGGATGATTTTAAGCTGCATCAGCCAAATGCGATGGTTCTGCTGAATCCAGTTCCAAACCCCAGTTCATTTGGTGTGGTTATCCTCAAAGACGATCGTGTGGTGCAGCTGATTGAAAAGCCATCTGACCCACCAACAAACCTTGCATTGGTTGGGGTCTATTTCTTTGATTCTACCATTTTCACAGCAGCCAAGAGTATTAAGCCTTCGCATCGAAATGAATTGGAAATCACGGATGCGCTTCAATGGTTGGTTGATCAAGGGCTGTTGGTAAAGCCCCATGTTATTCACAAATGGTGGAAGGATACTGGAAAACCAGCAGATATGTTGGAAGCGAATCGAATGATTCTTGAAAATAGAGATGTGTCTCCAGAAATACTTGGAGAGGTGGACAAAAACTCATTGGTAACCCCAACAGTACAAATTGAAGAAGGTGCGCGTATCATTAATTCTACGATTAGAGGTCCTGCGGTGATTGGACGAAATACCATCGTGGAAAATGCCTATGTTGGTCCATTTACTTCTCTGGGTCCGAATGTCCGTTTGGTGAATGCCGAAATCGAAAATTCGATTGTCTGTGAATATGCTCAAATTATCAATATGTCGGAACGTCTGGATGGTTGTTTGTTGGGTCGTGGAGTGTCCATCATGTCTGTAGATCGAAAGCCCAAGAGTCATTCTTTTGTCTTAGGCGATAACAGCAGTATCGTCTTTTCTAAATAAGTATTGGAGGTTACATGCGGACGGTGTTGATTACCGGAGGGGCAGGATTTATTGGCTCTAATTTTACCCGTATGATGGCTCACAAAAAAGAGTTCCAGTGCATTGTGTTGGATAATTTGACCTATGCGGGACACCTTTCGACAATTGAAGATGTCTTAAGTGATCAGTGTGTCTTTGTACAAGGTGACATTGCCGATGGCGTATTGGTTGATCAATTGTTTACACAATATACCTTTGATTACGTAATCAATTTCGCTGCTGAATCTCATGTAGATCGTTCAATTGAAGATCCGGGTGTATTCATTCGCAGTAACGTTCTTGGTGTGCAAGTGTTGCTGGATGCCTCACGAAAATACGGCGTTACAAAGTATTTGCAAGTATCTACGGATGAAGTGTACGGATCACTTGATGATACGGGACTCTTTACTGAAGACATGCCGTTGGATCCTTCCTCCCCATACTCGGCCTCTAAGGCAAGTGCTGATATGCTTGTGCAGGCTTGGCACCGAACATACGGGATGTCTGTTAACATTACAAGGTGTTCGAATAATTATGGTCCCTATCAATTTCCCGAAAAGTTGATACCAGTGATCATCACACGTGCACTCGCCAATGAGTCGATTCCGGTGTATGGAACAGGCATGAATGTTCGAGATTGGATTCATGTTGAAGATCATTGTAATGCACTGTTTGAAGTATTGGTGTCGGGGACTTCTGGAAGGGTGTATAATATTGGTGGGAACAGTGAGCGCAGCAATTTAGATGTGGTTCGTACGGTTTTACAGATCTTGGGTAAGTCAGAGTCTCTGATTGAATTTGTTGAAGATAGAAAAGGACATGATTGGCGTTACGCTATTGACAATCGTCGAATCCAATCGGAACTCAAGTGGTCTCTAAGCCATTCGTTTGAGCAAGGACTCGTAGAAACGGTCCAATGGTATATGGACAATGTTTCTTGGTGTGAAGTGGTACAGTCTCAACAATAGAGGAGATGGCATGAGAGATTTGAATTCGGAATTTGAAGATACTGAAGATCGTAAGTATGCCTATGAATTTGATTATATTCATCGCCATTTTATGATGAAGGGACTTGAGAGTTGGTTTGGTGGAACGGATGCTTTGGAACTCGGTTGTTATCATGGTGAATTCTCAAAGCTGTTGTTGAATCGGTTTGAGCATCTGTCTATTGTAGAAGGCGCCAGCAACCTTGCTGAAATCACAAAAAACAACTTGGCGTCTCATGCCAATCAAGATTTTGAAGTACACAATGCATATTTTGAAGAGGTAGAACTTTCACGACAGTATGATGTCATCTTCATGGTGCATACTCTCGAGCATATTGACAATCCGACTGGTGTGTTGCAAAGAATGCAATCATGGTTAAAGCCAACGGGTAAGATGTTCATTGTGGTTCCCAATGCCAATGCGGCGTCTCGTCAGATTGCTGTTTCTATGGATTTGATAAAGCACAATCAGGCTGTTACCGAAGGTGAGTATAAACATGGACATCGCAAAACGTATGCTTTAGATACGTTGGTCGATGAGGTTCGAGGTGCTGGTCTCACACCGTTGCATCAAGGTGGTATTTTGTTCAAAGGATTGGCAAATTTTCAAATGGATAAAGCACTGGCCTCCGGAATTATTGATATGGCATATTTGGAAGGGTGCTATCACTTGGGCCATCGTTATCCGGACTTGTGCGCGAGTGTCTATGTGGTTTGTCGATAAATTAGTGAGGTAGGAATGGCAAAAGTTGTGGTGTTTGGTGTATTAGATACAGCACAGTTGGCAAAGTTTTATTTGGATACGGACTCCGATCATGAGGTTGTTGCATTTACAATCAACAAAGAGTATCTAGAAACAACGGAATTCGAAGGTTTGCCCGTTGTCTCATTTGAAGATTTGGAAACGGTTTATCCTCCTGAATCTTTTACCTTGTTTATTCCGATGACGGCCTCGAAGATGAATCACAATCGTCGTACTCTCTATGAGAATGGAAAGTCACGAGGATATTCTTTTGTGTCCTACGTCAGCTCAAAAGCGACGGTGTTGACTTCGCATATTGGTGAGAACTGTTTCATTTTGGAAGACAATACCATTCAACCTTTTGTCCGTATTGGACACAATGTCGTTTTGTGGTCTGGTAACCATATTGGACACCACTCTGTTATTCACGATCATGTGTTTTTTACGTCGCACATCGTCCTATCGGGACACTGTGTTGTGGAAGAGCACTGCTTTTTAGGTGTGAATGCTACCATTAGAGACGCTGTTACGATCGCTGAGGGCACATTAGTAGCTATGGGTGCGGTGATTACCAAATCAACCAAGGCATGGGGCGTATATTTGGGAAATCCTGCGAAAGCATTGGGTAAGAATAGTATGGATGTGTACAAGTAATGTCGATTTCTGTTGCCATTATGCAACCGTACTTGTTCCCATATTTGGGGTATTTTCAATTAATGCATCACGTTGATCAATTTGTAGTGTTTGATACAGCACAGTATATTCGCCGTGGTTGGATCAATCGAAATCGCATTTTACTAGATCAAAAACCGCACACTTTTACACTGCCTGTTCGCAAGGCACCGAGAGACACACTGATTGCAGATATGCTGCTTGCTTCTGATGCTAAAGCGGTTTCGAAGCTCTTGCACACCATATATGTTGCCTACCGAGAGGCTCCATATTTTGAATCGACCTACGCGATGGTAGAATCGATTTTACAGTCTACAGAGTCCTCTTTATGCATACGGTTGGTTGATCAATTACAACAGATATTGACTCATTTAAACATCGATACCCAGATTACATTGGCTTCTCAAATAGAAGTGAGATCTGTAGAAGGCGCGGAGAATAGGATTTTGGGAATGTGTGAGGCGCTGGGTGCTACCACCTACATTAATCCTTGGAATGGACAAGATTTGTATACTCCAACACGATTCCATGAACGGAATATGCATCTGGGATTTTTAGAAATGCAAGTGATTCCCTATCCACAAAAGGTTACGGAGTTTGTGTCTCATTTATCGATTGTGGATGTATTGATGCATTGTTCAGTAGAAGAAATACATCGATTATTGTCTCAATATCGAATCCTGTATGCCGAAGTGGATAATACTATATGAAGGAAGAATGGAAAGATAAAGAGTCGTTTTGAGATCAAGACATACACGTTGTGCACAGCACGTGTACCCTAAAAATAGGAAGAAGATATGAGTGATAAAAGTTTTGTCGGAGAGTCTGTTGCTACTGGTCAACAAATGGGACAACGAGATGCCTTGTTGACATTGTTTAAAAATACTCCATTGCCGGACAGTGAGCTGATTTTCAATATGGGGCTGTATACAAGAGGTTCTTTATTGGTGAAATTTTTGGTCATGGCCGATTTGTACAAGCGAGTTCAACACCTTCCTGGTCAACTGCTAGAGTTTGGTGTATGGTGGGGGCAAAACTTGGTTCTGATGGAGAATTTACGCGCAATTTACGAACCTTTTAATAAACAACGGATCATCGTTGGGTTTGATACCTTTGAAGGCTATAAAAATCCGACGAAAGAAGATGGTGATAATGCTACAGAAGTCTTTTTGGATGATACTTATGCCACAGGTTTAGATTACAAGACGTATTTAGAGAACTTGCTTTCTGTACATGAAGGGTGCAATGTTCTTGGTCATCAGAGAGGCAATCATCGTTTGATTCCGGGCGATGTATGTCAAACAGTGCCGGCGTATTTTGAACAATATCCAGAGACGTTGGTCGCCTTAGCTTATTTTGACATGGGGCCTTACGAGCCAACTAAAGTAGCCTTGGAAGCTGTCTTGCCCCATTTGATGCCAGGTTCGATCTTGTTGCTTGATGAACTGACATGGGCAGGAGCACCAGGAGAAGCATTGGCATTCAAAGAAGTGTTCAAAAACGTGCCGTATACAATTGAAAAGTGTGCCTTGTATCCGTCCAAGTCTATCGTCACCGTATTGTAGAGGGAGCCATGTTGATCAATCCAATTTTGGAAGAATTAGAACGTGATGGGATGGTGATTGTACCAAATGTATTTTCATCTGAGTTCATGAAGCAAGTGGCTACTGAGATTGATAAAGCCACTGCAGTGTGCGTAAAAATCCAGTTGCAACAACGTGTGGGGACAGAACAAGAAGCCACAGAGATTTTGGAAGGTGGGAATGGCCCTTTGGGTGGAGCTGCCCATCATGTGGTTACCTTTGGGGGCAGTTTCTTTGAGTTGCTTAAGCAGGAACCATTGTTTGATGTTGTGGAGCAGTATCTGGGAGGAGGTCCGTTCATTTTAAACTCCTTTGGTGCTGTGACCAATACCAATCAGCGAAACATGTATGAGCATGGCAAGACGATTCATCGCGACAGTCGAAATTTTCATCCATCTTTTCGCCAACAATGTTGGTTTATGGTTCTCGTAGATGATTTTACAGTTGAAAATGGTGCGACGTGGATGTGGAGAGGGTCCCATACACAACATACAGTACCCGACAAGGACTCCTTCTATGCGAATGCCAAGCAAGTGATTGGTTCAAAAGGAAGTCTGGTGGTCTTTAATGGACAGTTATGGCATGCAGCAGGAAAAAATCAAACAGAGGTGGCCAGACGGTGTTTGACCATTTCGTTTACCAAGCCCTTTATAAAACCCCAGTTGGATTATGTTCGATGCTTTGGCCTGGCACAAGTGCTAGAGATGCCCGATGTTCTGAAACAATTGTTTGGGTATAATTCTCGTGTTCCGTCAAACTATGATGAGTGGTATCAGCCACCAAAAGATCGATTTTACAAAAGCAATCAAGGTTGATGTATGACTCTTTTGCCCGAAGACAAAGATCATTTGGTGGAGAACGGCTTTCTTGTTGTCAAAGGAGTACTGTCTGTATCTAAAGTAGAGGAAGTCCTGAGTGAAGCCAATTCGATCATCCAAGTTCAGTTGAAAAGGTTTGGTATTGCATATACAGATGGTTTGTTTGACAATATGAAACTGTTGCTTGAACGAGATGCATCTGCTTATTTATCTTCCTTGCGTCTCATGGCAAAGTTGGCGGCGGTACGTCGACTGATATCGTCCGAATGTATAGAGAGTGTTTTACGTGAATTGGGTTGTCAAACCCCAACCATTCCAGAGTCACCGTCTTTTCATGTGATGTCTGATCAACTAAAAATACCCAATGGGTATTTTGGTTTTGATGCTCATCAAGATTGGACATCCATTCAAGGTGCTTTAAACGTACTGGTTTGTTGGGTCCCTTTGGTGCCGATTACGGTTGAGAATTTTCCATTGTTGGTGTTGCCACGTTCCAATCAACAGGGCATGCTCGAGGGGGTGATTCAAGACAATGCATACCAGGTTGATCAAACGTTAATAGATCACGATGCTTTTGTACCTGCGATCGCTGATGTTGGCGACATTGTTTTGATGACTGGTTGGACTGTACACAAGTCTGGTGTGGAAAACTGTTCTGGTTTTCGATTGGCAGTATCAAATCGTTGGGAAGATGCCCAAGAACCGACCTTTGTAGAACGAAACTATCCTTGTGCCTATAAGAAGTATGTTCACAGAGAGTTGATTACACCAGATTTTCCATCACACAAGCAAATAGTTGACATTCAGCAGATATGGCGAGCATGAGTGGATCTTAGGTTTCTCGGGTTAATCAACCCATTCAGCGACTCCGATACCACCACGTCCAAAGCCATTTCCATTGTAAAACATCAGTCGTCTACCATTGTCTTCAATGACGAAAGGATAGCAGACCATCTCGTTCTCCCATGGTTGGTCAGAGACATTCATGCCTTTTTGATCATCGGCTCTGGTCCATGTTCTACCATCTGGAGAGTGTGCATATCCAATACGATAGGCTCCAGGTCCATTGGCACGGTAATTTCGGGAATCTCGAAAGCAGTACCACATTTCGTATCCAACTACCGTTTTCAACACTGTAGGGTGTGAGAACGCCTCCGTTTCGTGGGCTTGTGGAATACAGAGTTCGGGGAATCGATCCCAGTAGACGCCATCTGTGGATATGGCATATTTGATACCGTAGACAGGTTCATAGTAGTCGTTGTGTAATATCCATTTGATACCAGAGATGTACCAAGCTTTCCACAATCCATCGTCAATCATGATGGTCGGGGTCACTGCCAAATGAGGTTCTGTTGGTGTTCTATCCATCACAGGACCTTCATACACACGTGTAAATGTGACACCACCATCGAGGCTTTCTGCCAATCCCGTAGAGTTGTGATAGGGCGTAGAGATTTTAGCATTCCATCCGGAGTAATACAGTAAAACTTTATCTTGATGATGAAGTACAAAACCAGGCATAATACCATCTTCATCAAAGCATCCTGGTTGACTTTTATTCAGTACGGACTTTTTGTGTGCGTATAGTACCTTTGTAGGGTTTTTACGGTCTACATCTATAAAGAGAGGATAACTCTGTCCGTTCAGATCGCGTGAGGAGAAATATATACGATAGCGATCTTCCAACACCAAAACCGTTGGAACTTGTGTACAGTTGGTAAGGCCATTTTTAGTGTGAGCACCAGAAATCTGTTGCGGTATCCATTCCACACCATGTTCAGGACCAAACACCTTCCCAATTCGTTTCCAAGGCACTCATTCCTCCCTTGTATATAGAAGATTTACACTGGCAAATGTATAACGTCATTGACCAGTATCTACAATTGGAGTGTTCAAATCTTTGATTTTGTATTGATATAAGAGATTGTTTTGAACATTGTGTTGGCATTGGATACCCATCTGTGGAGTAGGGGACGTACTGGTTTACCGATTGCACCCTCTTCACATTTGATTTCTGAACATCAAGTATCTAGAACGACTGCCGGAAGTGAGATTGAGGGACAAAGATACAGCGTCAACTGTATTGAATCGTGGGGTGAAACTCACCTCCAAACGATGTGTCCAAAGGAGGGAGGCCTTTTGGTGTTCTCTTCACATCTGATTCATGGTCTGGGACAAAATTATCATGATGATACGACTAGAATCTCAATGGAATTTCAGTTGTATGAGGAAGAACCATCGCAGCCCTAATTTGAGTTAAGTTGTGATGCTATCCAATATTAATTGGGCAATCTGTTCAACCGTTCCAGCCTCGATCGTTGGATACAGTGGTAGACATAAAATTCGGCTAGCCAAATCCTCGGAGACTGGACACGGTTGATTTGGAAACAAATTGGTCATGGAACTGAGAGAAGGATGGAAATATCGTCTTGGAAACACATTGTGTGCATTTAGATGTTCTACAACGCGCAACAGTTCTGATTCTTCTTTGAATACCACTGGCATATAGGCGTAGTTGTAAGACTCTGGATCATAGTGTTGGAATTGTACATGTCCAGTGAGAGTCCGTCGATAGATTTCCGTCAAGGTACGTCTGGTTTGGACTGCATCTTTTAAGAGAGGAAGATTGACCAATCCAAGGGCCGCATGGATTTCACTCATTTTCGCATTGGTTCCAAGCCTTTCGATGTTTCTTTGTCTATCAAAGCCAAAATCACGAATCGAATAAGCCCGTTCATAGAGCTCTGCCGTTGAGCAAAACACTCCGCCACCTTCTGCTGTGTTGAAGACTTTGGTAGCGTGAAAAGAAGCCGTAGAGATGTCTCCCCAAGAATAAATACTTTTTCCACCAACACGTACACCAAATGCGTGTGCTGCATCATAGAGAATTGGGATTTGATATTTTTTGGAGAGAACCTCCAGGGCTTTAACATCACAAGGGTTAGAGAACACGTGAACTGCAGCAATTGCAACCGTTTCTTCAGTGATCATAGTTTCGATTTTAGAAACATCAATATTGAAAGTATGAGGGTCAATATCCACGAACATTGGTGTGTATCCCTCCCATAGAATGCTTGATGCTGTTGCAATCCAAGTAAAAGGAGTTGTTAAAATCATACCTGGTTTCAAATCCAGTGTGCGAAGAGCCAAATGAAGAGCCACGGTACCGTTGGTTACCAACAGTGGATTGCGCGTATTCAGTTCTGTTCCCAAATTCGTTTCCAACTCTCGAACTCGAGGACCATTGTTGGTGAACCATTGTGATTCCCATACGGAACGCAATTGCTCAGAAAAGGTGTCCAAGGGAGCCATAAAGGGACGGGTGATATAAATGGGATCCGCAAATTTCATACAACACTCAATTTATTATTATGAATGTAACGTATCGACCCAAAAGGATCGATAGGCAGAGTACTACTTTCGGATTGAATGTAGAAAAGAATGAGTTCCTTTCTGATGAGGTCTTCCACGTGATGATGTGCCTGTAGTACGTTACTAAACTATCAATCCATGTATTTTTATGAGAATGGTGAGGGTGACAATGCAGAACAACGTGGTTTTGATTACAGGTGTGACGGGGTTTGTTGGTTCTCATATGGCAGATTGGATTTTGACACATCAACCACATGTAGAACTTCATTGTACAAAACGCTATCATTTATCGAAGATGGACAATGTGTTGTCGATTCAAGATCAAGTCCATTGGCACGATTGTAATGTGACCGATCCGATTGCCACGCTAAAACTGATAGACAAAATACGTCCAGATGCCGTCTTTCATTTTGCTTCAGAAAGTTTTATTTCGCCCTCATGGGATCATCCCCATCACTATATGAATGTCAATTACAACGGAACCTTGAATTTGTTAGAGGCCATTCGTGCTTCTGGTAAATTAAGTACTCGAATATTGATACCTGGTTCTGCAGAAGAATATGGGGAAGTCAAAGAAGAAGATTTACCTATTCAGTCTAATACCCCAATGAATGCTGTTAATCCTTATGCGGTGACAAAGGTGGCACAAGATTTGATTGGTCATGTATATTTCAAGTCCTATGGTATCCAAGTGATTCGAACCCGAGCGTTTAACCATGAGGGACCAAGACGAGAGAACGTATTTGGGATTCCATGGTATGCGTATCAAATAGCTAGAATAGAAGCTGGCAAACAAGAAAAACATATGGAAGTAGGGTATTTAGAAGATCGTAGAAACTTTACGCATGTATCAGATATTGTAGAGGCTTATTGGTATGCGATGGAACTTTGTGAACCCGGGAAGCCATATTTGGTGGGCTCACAATCGGAAGATAAAGTCTATACTTTTCGAGAGGCTTTAGAGATGCTGATTGCTATGTCTTCCGTACAAGGAATTACTTATGCAACAGTTGAAAAGTTTACTCGCCCTACGAATGTGCCTTTTTTAATCGCTGACACCAGTGAATTTCGAGAAGTGACAGGTTGGCATCCTCAGATTTCTTTTCAAACGATTCTGACAGAGACGTTGAATTATTGGAGAGATCAGGTATCAAAAGGCCGATGACTTTGTATGTAAAGAACAACCGCTTGAGATAGGAACACCATGTTGTATACTCCGATGAAAATACAGGGAGCGTTTGAGGTTACGGTCGAACCCATTCACGACAATCGTGGTTTTTTTACGCGAGTGTTTTCACATCCAGAAGCCGAGAAGCACGGCTTTACTCCTGGAATTGTACAAGTCAATAATTCTTTTAATGCTCACAAAGGAACACTCAGAGGTTTACATTATCAGGTCCCCCCTCATCAAGAGTCCAAAATGGTACGAGTCATTCAAGGATCATTATGGGATGTCATGGTTGACTTACGGAAAGAGTCACCGACATTTGGCCAATGGGATGCGGTGACCTTAAGTGCATCGAAACGCAATATGGTATTGGTTCCAGCAGGGTGTGCCCATGGGATTATGACACTTGAAAAGAATACTGAGATGCTTTATTTTGTTTCAGAGGATTATCATCCAGAGTCTGAACGTTGCGTACGGTGGAACGATCCGTCGTTTAATATTTCGTGGCCGATGTCTCCAACGAACATGTCAGATAAAGACAAAACCTGTTCTTTCTTTGATCCACTCGTTCACTTATGGTCATGAACAATGAATATATATATGTAGTGAAAAGGATGAAACAGTCATGCGTATTTTAATTACGGGTCCCTCTTCTTTTTCCGGAAGCTTTTTCATTGAAGCGTTATCCAAGGCTGGACATGAGGTGGTAACAACCCTTACGAAGACACAGTCTTGTTATCATGGTATTCGGCTTCAAAGACTTCAGAAGTCCATGCAATATGCCACTGTACATGAGCAGATCTGTTTTGGAGATGAACAATTTATTGAATTGGTACACCGCGAGTCCTTTGATGTTTTTTGCCACCACGGTGCATGGACAGAATCCTACAATTCAATGAACTATGATTTTGAAAAGGCATTTGCAAACAATACACGGTCGATGAATAGGGTGTGTCAGATTCTTGCAGCAAATGGATGTCAAAAGATAATCGTTTCGGGAAGTATTTTTGCAGAATGTGAAGAGCCATTTAGTCCTTATGGCTTGGTAAAACGGCTAACGACTCAAACGACAACATTTTACGGGACGCACTTTGGTATGCATGTTTCCAGTTTCGTGATCCCAAATCCGTTTGGTCCGCTCGATAATCCAAAGCTGATTCATTACCTGAGTACAGAATGGAGTGCCAATCGCATACCGTCCATTCGAACCCCTGAATATATACGGGATAATATTCCCATCACATTGTTGGCCTTGGGTTTTGTGCACTGGGTCGAGCAGTGTCCAAGTACCGTAGGGGTATCTTCATTCAAACCCTCAGGGTACATTTCTACAATGGAAGATTTTATTCAACGAGTGGCTCAGGTCTTTCGTGGTGCCACATCATGGGAGTGTGTCGTCGATATTGAACCACAGACAGACTTTTCACAGCCAATGAAGTTGGTAAATGATGTACCGCTGATGCCTATTTTTTCGTCATGGAATGAACAAAGGTTTTGGAGTTCACTGATAAAGCATCATGTATTTTGAGGCGTTTAGAGATGGCTATGGCTGACAAGGAGTTTGTACATGTATAGAATCTTCATAAAACATGTCTATCTTACTGTCCTGTGTTGGTGTTGCAGTAGGGGTGTTTTGGCTGATGACGTCATCGTTTTGAGAAGTCGTGTA
>Ga0206130_10005762_pt1 | contig 14508 bp, 13 predicted proteins | sample Helgoland_Spring_9_FD_148637 | JGI IMG/M metagenome (GOLD analysis project Ga0206130, IMG submission 148637) | Pelagic subsurface seawater microbial communities from Kabeltonne, Helgoland, North Sea - Helgoland_Spring_Bloom_20160512_1 | ecosystem: Environmental > Aquatic > Marine > Epipelagic ... | reverse complement strand
TGTGCGCCTTACCTCCTTGAGAATGTGCCGCAATTGGGTGAAACTATCGGTTGGTCGGAATCGAACGCTGTCATTTTTGCAAATTCCGTCTTGGGCGCGCGAACAGCGAAGCTGCCAGATTACTTGGATCTGTTCGTGGCTATGATAGGGCGCGCACCCTATGCGGGCATGTACAACGCGGAATGTCGACGGCCATCCTTGGTGATTGACTGTCGGGTGCCGGAGCATCACGACGACAGCCTCTGGCCTTTGCTGGGTTGGGTCGCAGGACGTCTGTCCCCTGACCGCGTTCCTTTACTGAGAGGTTTGGCAGATTTTGAACCGTCTCACGATGATCTTCGCTCACTCTGCGCTGCTTTTGGGACGACCTCAGCGTCGCCAATGTTGCATATGGCCGGCGTTACGCCGGAGGCTGAACTGCCGCTGACAACTGACGCGAAGAGCGTCTGTATTTCGCCGTCTGACTTGGTAGAGGGGTGGACTAGCCTGAACTCAGGCTCCGAATCCGTTGAACTTGTGGCCATCGGCAGTCCGCACGCTTCGTATAATGAGGTCGCACAGTTTTGCGAATTTTTAGATGGTCGAACTCGGTACGTTGGGACCGATGTGATCGTGACCCTTGGGCGGAGTATCCTGCAACAAGCGACGGAGGCCGGTTTGGTCAGAGAACTTGAGGCTTGCGGCGTAAAGGTCATTCCAGACCTCTGCTGGTGCTCAATCACAGAGCCCATTTTTCCACTAACTGCGCGCAATCTTATGACAAACTCGGGAAAATACGCGCATTATGCGCCTGGGCTTTGCGGACGAACTGTGCGTTTTGGCGGCCTGAGAGATTGCGCAGAAACGGCTGTTACAGGCAGAGCGTGCAAACATCCGCCTGAATGGCTTTCGTCGAAATAATCACAACGGATAAACAGTCTATACTCGGAGTCCTTGATCACCCGACTTTTGTATTGACGAACTGAGCGAATGGGATTCAGTTGTTTGTATGATCCGTCCGAATTTTCTCACTACTGCAGATCGCCTTGAACTCTTGTCTTGCGTGAAGCGCCAGCGTGAGGATCACGGGGTTGCGCGACGCGCGAATGCGCTTTTGCTGCTGGATGATGGGATGTCATGTTCCCAAATTGCAAAGGTTCTGTTTCTGGACGACGACACGGTGCGCAGCTGGCACAAGCAATATCTGGCTGAGGACTGGGAAGCCGTCGCCTACGATGGTTGGAAAGGCGGGCAGTCACGGATGACGACGGCTCAAGAGGTGAATTTGAGCGCATGGCTTGAGGAACGGTTTTGCCGTTCAACGGTGCAGATCAGAGCCTATATGAGCTCAGAATTTAACATTGGCTATTCTCATTCTGGCTGCATCAAGCTTTTGGCCCGTCTGGGGTTCGAGTATCGCAAACCAAAGGCGCTGCCCCGTGTGGCTGACGTCGAAAAGCAGGCCGCATTCATCGCATTTTATGAAAACCTACTGAATAACTTGCCTGCCGACGAGGCCGTCTACTTCTCGGATGCCGTTCATCCGGAATATCAAAGTAAACCCAGCTATGGTTGGGCTCGCAAAGGGTCAAATCCAGCCATTCAAACGACATCTGGGCGTGGGCGCGTGAACATCCACGGCGCTCTGAACCTGGAAACCTTCGACGCGCCCTTTGTTGAACCAACCACCGTTGATGGGGTTAGCTCCGTTCAGCTTCTCGCTAAGATCGAGGCGAGAAACCCTGACAAACGTATCATTCACGTCATTTGGGACAATGCCCCATACCACAAAGGCCCCGATGTCAGAGCGTTCCTGTCGCGCAAAAACTGTCGCATTCATCTGATCCCACTGCCGCCCTATTGCCCGCATCTCAATCCCATCGAGAGGCTCTGGGCCGTCATGCACACTCACGTCACCCATAATCGGCACTATCCAACGCAAAAACACTTCGCCAACGCAATCTTGAACTTTATGCGAGAGGTGATTCCAAAAGAGTGGCTCAGCTTTCGAGATCAAGTAACTGATAACTTCCGCATCATCTCACATCAAAACGTTCGGGTTTTGGAGTGACAGGTGTATAGCAAAAAAGTTATTCGAAAAAGGTTTGCAAACATGTACTACGTGCGACCAGACTTTACCCATATCATGGGAAAGTTAAGGAATAGGACTACACAGCCTACATTACATGTATCATCTCCAGTCTTTGGTCTCCTTTAGGTGCCTAAAGGAAGTGTTGTAGGGGAAATACAATCAACCTCCTCCACAACCATAACCAGACAAGCCACTGTGATTTGTCAGTAATGCATAGGTGTCTTCTAACGTCTTTGGTGGTTTTACAAACCTAAAGAATTTCGAAGGAAAAATTAGAGGGGGTGTTTATGAGGTATCGTTTTTAAGATTACCCCCCCCCTCTCTCCAGGCTTCCTTAGGGCCCAAAGAGAAGCAAGGGCCGGTGATGGGCCACCAAATGGGCCACCAAAATACTCCTTTACAGCCTACTCAATTTAAGCACAGTTACTGTTATTGTTGAGTTTTTTGTTCAACTGTATGCCGTCTTAGGGAACCAGTGTCCGTGTGGGGGCGCCATATAAATCAATGACTTAGCGGAATATGGCTCTTCGATTGGTTTTCTTCAGCGAGACATTCAGCGAGACACGTGAGCGTAGAACTGCGTTATTTTAGCCTCGCGCGCACGCGCAACGTCGGTCATAACAGTGCGTACTGGCCTACTCCAATGTACCCGCCAAACCCTCATTTAACGGGCAAATACGGCTTCAGCTTTGTCAGGGCGCCCACTGGGGAAATCCTCGAAAAATGTGCCCAAGCGTGGAACTTCTTCGCCAACGATCCAGAACGAATAACTTCAATCACCAAAAGAGATTGGGTAAAGGTCAATTATTAAGGCGGTTGGTATAAGTGCGTCTGGGGAAAGGGGAAGAACGTCCTTCACCCGATTTGTGCAACAAAGCCCTGGCCGGTGGCCTGATCGCAGGCGTCAAACGGGCACGCGGGCAGATCCATCATGGCATCAAGGTCACAGACCAGACGTTGCCCAATGCTCTCACTGTGACCGCGCAAGACATCCGCCTGACGCTTGCGGCATTGCTCTTCAAGCCAAAGGTTGAAAGCTTCCCATGTCACAAAATGAGGGATGGGCACTATGAAGTTGCGCCGCGCATATCCGACCAAACCCTCAACGGCGCCCTTATCGTTGCCCTTTCCGGGACGTCCATAGCGATCATGAATGAAGTAATGCGACAGGAAACCGCTGAACAGCTTGGTCCGCTTGCGTGAACCGTCCGCCAGGATCTTCGCAACAAGGCACCGGTCGTTGTCATAAACAACCGACTGCGGCACCCGCCCAAAGAAGGCAAAAGCATGGACGTGACCGTCAACCCAAGCTTCAGACACCGCCGCAGGATATGCACGAACAAAGCAGGCGTCACTGTGGGGGAGATCAAGTGCAAAGAAATATGCCTTCTGCTCCACGCCCCCAATCACCACCATAGCCTCGCCAAAATCTGCCTGCGCATGGCCGGGCGCATGCGCCAGCGGAACAAACATTTCTCGGCTGCGGCGGCCATGTTCACGGACATAATTCTTGACCGTCGTGTAACCTCCTTGAAACTGGTGCTCGTCGCGCAACAGTTCAAAAATGCGCTTGGCCGTGTGGCGTTGTTTGCGGTTGCGGCTGAGATCTTCCTGTAGCCACTGATCAATGAAGCCGGTGAACCCGTCCAACTTGGGCCGCTTGATCTGCACCCTTCGTTGATATCCGGGCGGGACCGAAAAGCTCATCATCTTCTTCACGCTCGCACGCGATATCCCAAAATGAACTGCCGCAGCCCGTTCGCTCATGCCGTCCCGACGCGCGAGGCGGACCTTTCTGTAAAGTTCCACGCTAAAAATACCCCCACCCTCCCTGCCGCCAAAAAGGGCCAAAGTGGCAAAGTTTTACTCTGCCCGCAGCGAGATTATCACGCCACTTCCGTGGTTCACTTTTGCACTGCCGTTCTCAACTAAATCTCCACTCTCTGCGCAAATATACCATCTCCTGAAGTGTAAAGCCTTCAATTCAGTTCTGGATTTTTTTGTGAAGTGCTAGGCCAAAATCAAGAATCCAATTTCATGGCCTTTAGCGCTTTTGACAGCGACCGGCACATCAAATGTGTCGCTGGATTGGGATGACTACGCGATGAGGTTAGGACGCCTATTTTGCGATCCTTCAATACTGGCGATAGAATAGTAATGTACCGCAAAAGGCCTTGTTCGATTTCCTTCAAGAACCCAATCTTGGAATAGAGGCCTACACCGTGATTGCTCAGTACCAAATTGCGTGCCAGAGGTAGCGAATTGGTGATCAGTTGCAATGGGAGCTCACACTGAGCTTCGGTGACAGCTTCGTTTACCAAATCGTGCTGCCCACGTCCGTCAAGTGAACGAACGACCTGGAATGCCGCAAGGTCTTCAATGTCCAGTACATCTCTCTCAGCCATTGGGTGGTCTGGCCTCAGGATTGCACCGATGGGGGTCGCCTTTTCCGAATGGATGCGGACACCAGGTAATAGATCGTTACAAAAGGAAATGCCTATATTAACCACCCCATCCGCCACGCTCATCATAACCTCATCAGGCTGAGCAGTCTGGATCGTATATGTGATGCCGGGGTGGCTTTGAGAGAATTGATTTAAAACCTCTGGGAACACGCTATGGGCAACAGAATCCAGTGTGACTAGGCTAATATGACCAGACCGCAGCTGGCTGATGTCTTCAATCTGGGTGAGAACTTTTTGGTAGTCGAACATGGTTTTGCGGCAGTGCTCCAGCAGGATAGCACCCGCGTCGGTTAGTTCGACCCCACTGGCAACACGATCAAATAGGCGTGCGCCTAAATTTTGCTCTGCACTGATTATTTTCCTGTTCACCGATGAGGAAGCAACGTTCAAAACGGCTGCGGCCTTCCGAATTGATCCCTGGCGGGCAACTTCATCCAAATAAATCAGCAGCTTATCATGCATTGTGGTTTTCTCTAATAAAGCCGATGCAAAAAATGCATCGGTGTAGCGCTAACTTGATCCTATGCGCATCGTACCCCTTGTGTCTAGGTTTGAGAATTATCATAAAAATAAACAAACTGGGAGTGTGTTCAAATGAAAGACTGTGACTTGAGCCGCCGCGGAGTTCTAACGGGAATGGGTGCTATGGCTGGAATGGCCGCCACTGGATCTTTCCTATCTATCGGACCCGTCCAAGCGGCAGGTAACTACAAAATCCAAATGCAGCTGGGCTGGTTAGCCTCTAACGGTATTCTTGGTGAGGTTATGGCCGACAAACTTGGCTATTTTGCCGAAGAAGGCCTTGAGCTTGAAATCGTACCTGGCGGACCAAATATTGATGGAGTGGCGTCGGTTGCTTCTGGCGCCAACAACTTTGCGTCGATCTCCTCTTCGCCATCACTGATGCTTGCACGTGCTGCCGGATTGCCGATTAAATGCGTGGCGGCAGGCTACCAGCAGCACCCGTTCACCTATTTCTCCCTCACAGGGAACCCGATCCGCGAGCCCAAAGACATGATTGGCAAAAAGATTGGGACGCAGGGTACGGCGCAGATTTTGTTGCGTGCTTTACTTGCCAAGAACGGTATCTCAGAAGATGATGTCGAAGTAACAGTAATGGGCGGCAATATGTCCCCGCTTATGACCGGTCAAGTCGATGCCATCACTGGATGGCAGACCAATGTCGGGGCCCTTTCGGTTCTGGGTGAACAACGGGTCGATATGATGCTCTGGGATGCGGGCATCCAACTGTATGCAAACCCATATTATACCACTGACAAAGTTCTAGATGAGAACGGGGACAAGATCACTGCAGCAATTCGGGCCATATCGCGTGGCTGGGGCGCAGTACATGCCGACCCTGCTGCCGGAGTTGAGGCGTTGGTCGAACGGTATCCGAACCTCGATAGAGAAAGCGAAATGAAGGCCGTTGATTTGGTCCTTGGCTTTACCTTCAATAACAAAACTGGTGCGAATGGTTGGGGTCAAATGGATGCTGCGAATTGGCAGGCACAGATTGACACCTATGACAGTCTCGGTCAGTTCGCCGATGGGGCGCCGAAGTTGGCCGACATCATGACACTAGATGTCCTGAAAGCTACTGAGGACGTCCGACCGAAGATCGGGTAATTTCAGTGGACGGAAGCCAAACACAAGCCAAAGAGAGCCGCGCAATCGCGGCCTCACTTTCAGCGGCGTCGGTGAGGTTTGGTGATTTTACAGCGTTAAGCGATATTACTTTGGATATTGAGGCTGGCGATTTTTACACTATTCTGGGCCCTTCAGGTTGTGGCAAATCGACGATGCTGCGGCTGGTGTCAGATCTTGTACCTCCTGCGAGCGGTACAGTGGAAATCTTTGGCAAATCCACCGAGGCCGCACGCTTGGCGCGTGAATTTGCCTTTGTTTTTCAAGATGCCACGCTGCTCCCTTGGCGGAGCGCACTCGAAAATGTCGAACTACCACTCGAGATTGGACGCAAGCGGGGCATCAAAACCCCCAAAGGTGACAGGACGCCGTCTGAGTTGCTCGAATTGGTTGGGCTTAAGAGACGTGAAAATGCTCTGCCGCATGAGCTGTCCGGTGGTATGCGTCAGCGGGTGGCGATTGCGCGTGCACTCGTTTGCCAGCCCAAGCTTTTGCTAATGGATGAGCCCTTTGGGGCGTTGGACGAAATGACCCGAGACCGCCTAAATCTTCAACTTTTAGACATCTGGAAGGAAACTGGAACAACGATTTTGTTCGTCACACATTCCATCCCAGAGGCTGTATTTCTGGGGCAGAAGGTGTTGATGCTCAAAGCTAATCCGGGGCGAGTTAAAGAAGTGGTTCAAGTTAATTTACCGTTTCCGCGCGAAATTGCCTTGCGCGAAACACCCAAATTTAACAAGTATTGCAGCTATTTACGCAAACTACTGGAGGAATGCTGATGTCCACCTCTGACACAGTGCCTACAGAAAAGGTATCTCAGCAGGGTCTTTCAGAGCAGTCGCGCGTTCGGTTGAGAAATATTGCAATCCCCGTGGGAGCCGCTCTGGCATTGTTGCTGATATGGCAGTTTGGTGTGCGCATTTTCGAAATTCCAATCTATATTGCGCCTGCGCCCACTGACATCGTGAGTGTCTTCAAGACCGACTTCCCTCTTTTGATGCTAAATTTCTGGCCTACTTTCATGGAAAGCCTTGCTGGGTTTTTCATCGGCAACCTGACGGCAGTATTGATCGCTGTTGCCTTCGTCCATAGCCGCTTGGTTGAGCGCGCTTTTTTCCCCATTGCAGTTTTCATCAACACCATTCCGATCCTTGCTATCGCGCCGATCTTAGTATTGATCTTCGGCCCCGGCATGACTGCCAAAGTAGTAATTGCCGCTTTGATCTGTTTCTTCCCAACCCTTGTGAACATGGTACGTGGGTTGCAGTCGGTCTCACCCCAAGTTTTAGAACTGGCCAGAATTCTATCAGCCTCAAAGTCTGAGGTGTTTTGGAAGATCCGCCTGCCGTCTTCTCTGCCCTTCTTATTTTCAGCCCTGAAAATTGCGGCCACAACCTGTGTTATCGGCGCGATTGTGGGTGAATGGATTGGGGCAAATGTTGGGCTTGGAGCACTGATCATTGAGAGCACGTTCAATTTTCGAGCACCCCTTCTCTATGCAACAGTTTTTATGTCGTCCGGCTTGTCGGTGCTGTTGTTTGCAGGTGTGTCAATCGCCGAAAAAGTCACCATTCGCTGGTAAATTGCGGATCCGATTGATCCGTTTTCTTATTGGATAGAACATTGTTTGAAAGGACATAAGATGTCAGAGCGTAACACAACCTTTGTCATGACAGAGGGCGAACAGATCCCCGTCGTCGCAGATTGTGATGTCGTGGTCGTGGGCGCGGGACCTGCGGGTCATGCCGCCGCAATTTCGGCATCACGAAACGGTGCTTCAGTCACGCTGCTCGAACGCTATCACCATCTGGGTGGTATGGCCTCAGGCGGCATGGTCCTAGTCCTTGATGATATGGTCAACGAGGGTAATGAGGTGGTCACCACAGGCATTGTCAGCGAATTTGTTGAACGAATGGAAAAGCAGGATGCGGCGGTCTATCCGCCGCCTGAAGACTGCCAGACCAACTCTGAAATGTGGCAAAAGTGGTCCCGTTGGGGTTGTATTGATTTTCACAAGGCTATGATGCCGCAACCGATTATTCATGCAGTTGCATTCGATCCCGATGGGTGGAAACGTGTAAGCCTCGACATGGTCCGAGAGGCGAAGATCAATTTGCGCACACATAGCTGGTTCTCAGACGTGCTACGTGAGGGTGGCAAGATCACTGGTGTCATTTCGCAGACTAAACTTGGGCGGCAAGCAGTCCGTGCTAAATATATAGTTGATGGCACGGGGGACTTGGATGTTGGCGTGGCGGCAGGCGCGGACTATGTCGATGGACAGTTTATCGTAACGACCGTTTTTCGCATGGCCAACGTGGACACTGAAAAGGCTATCGACTTTCAATTTGCGCAACCGGAAGAATATAAAAAACTGGACCGTGAAGCTCGTCGCCGCATTGGTGGTGCATGGGGTATGTGGTGGCTTAAGACGCCAATCCCCGGGGTGGTTTGGTGTAACTGCCCTCACATGCCAGGCTATGATGGATTATCGGTTGAAAGTATGGTCGAGTCTGAATGCGAAGGTCGCGACCGGATGATGCGTCTCTATAACTTTGCGAAAGAAAACATCCCCGGCTTTGAAAACGCGGCAATGCTGGGGGCTGCAGAACAGATGGGTATCCGCCAGACACGCATGTTGCAAGGCGAGTATGTTGTCACCAAAGATGACGTGAAATCCCGTCGCCACTTCGAAAGCTCTGTTTGCCGGGGGCGTGACTACTACACGCCGTATGGTGCGCTTTTGCCCAAAGTGATCGACAACTTGATTGTAGCAGGTCGGCATTATTCAGTTGAAAGCGACGCCCAAAAAATGAGCCGTGAAATACCGCCCTGTCAAGCTCAGGGAGAGGCGGCTGGGATTGCTGTAGCCTTAGCGCTTAACAGCGATCAAGCACTGCGGGAAGTAGATTACAAAGCCATTCAAAAACAAATGCGTGCTCAAGGTGCCGACCCCGGCGACATACCATCCGCCAATGCTTTGTGCGAAGACAACATTGCGGCGGAATAATGAGGTCCAATGATGTCAAAAGATAATATGCCGCTTAGTGGTACACGGGTGATCGACTTCACTCAAGTCATGCTTGGCCCCTGCGCGACTCAGATGTTGGGCGACTTTGGTGCGGATGTAATAAAGGTTGAGCGTCCCGGCACTGGTGATCTGAGCCGGAACTTCTTCGGCGAAACGTCTGAAGAGGCCATGAATAACGCTGTGTTCGTTTCGCTTAACCGTAACAAAAGGTCAGTAGAAATTGACACTAAGTCTGTTGCGGGGCGTCAGCAAGTCCTCGATCTGATACGCATGTCCGATGTGGTCGTGGACAACTTCCGCGCAGGAGTGATGGATCGTCTTGGCTTTGGCTATGACGCGTTGAGCCAAATCAACTCTCGAATTATATGCGCTTCGGGCACGGGCTACGGCCCCAACGGCCCGTATGCGCACAAAGGTGGTCAAGATGTTCTGGCGCAAGCCATGGCTGGCGTGATGGAAAAGACCCAAGACCCCTCCATTCCAAAGTCTATCTATCCAACGACACTGTGTGATTATTCGGCGGGCATGCACTTGGTTCAAGGCATTCTTGCCGCGCTCTTGATGCGTGAAAAGACAGGGCGAGGTCAAAAAGTAGGTGTTTCCCTTTATGACAGTATGATCGCCATGCAGATGCAGGAGGCCGCGCAGTGGTCAAAACATCGCGAAGTTCTGAATTGGGCAGCAATGCCACTCACAGGAGTCTTTGACACAACTGATGGGGCAATCGTGATCGTTGGTGCGTTCAAAACGAATCCGCTCCGAGACATCTGCACTTCCCTAGAAATTGACGACTTGTCGCCGAGCTATCCTACGCTTGAGGCACAGCGAAACAACAAACCATTCCTGCAGCAAACCTTTCGTGATCAGATTGCCAGTAACAGCTCAGCCTATTGGCTGGAGCGTTTAGAGGCGCAAGATTTGCTGTGTGCGCCGGTTCGCACGCTAGGGGATGCCCTTGATGATCCGCAGACTGAGATTAACAACATGCTTTGCCCAATTGACCATCCAGTGCTGGGGCAGATGACAGTGATCGGATCACCAGTACATTTGAGCGACGCGCCGATGCAGGTGCACCGCCTGCCACCACGACTGGGCGAGCACACAGACGAAGTGCTGCAAGATTTAGCTGCGCGCTTGCGGATTGAGGCCACTGAATGAGTGTCACGTTCGACGTCAAAGACCATGTGGCGCACGTCACAATAGATCGTCCCACGCGGATGAATGCCATCGACAGCGCCACCCACCAGCGGCTGAACGAGATATGGGACGAAGTAGAGGCTACACCCAATATTCGATGCGTCGTGCTGACAGGTGCAGGCGAGAGGGCCTTTTGCGCTGGGGCCGATCTTAAAGACGGTACAGGCAAAAGCGGTGTCGAATATTGGCAAGGCATTAGCAATGACTTTTCAGGTATTGCATTGCGTCGCACATTGAAAATCCCTGTGATTGCGAGGGTTAACGGTTTGGCTTTGGGTGGTGGGCTAGAAATGGTCCTCGGATGTGACATAGTACTCGCTGCTGACACGGCCCGCTTTGCGCTGCCAGAGGCTAAGGTTGGGCGCGTACCATTGGATGGTGGCATGGTACTGCTACAACGCTTGATCCCGCGCAATATAGCAGTCGGCATGATGATGACGGGACGTATGGTTTCGGCGCCCGAAATGGCACGCTATGGGCTCGTCAATTCAGTGGTCCCGATGGCTGACCTCGATGCTGAGGTTAACGCATGGGTGGCCGACATTCTTAATGCAGCGCCGCTCTCACTTCGCGCCATCAAGGCACTGGTTCGTGAGACACCTGACATGCCTGTGCATGAAGCATTCAAGCGTCAGACGCCCGAATTGATACTTGCTTTGAATTCTGAGGATGCCAACGAGGGTGTGGCGGCCTTTCGCGAGAAACGTCTACCTATCTGGAAGGGGCGGTGAAGAATGACGTTGGTCATCACAAGCGCTTGCATCGACGTCAAGGATGGCATTTGTACAACTTCCTGTCCGGTTGATTGCATCTATGAAGGTGAACGGATGTACTATATCCACCCGACTGAATGCATCGAATGTGGCATGTGCGAGAGCATTTGCCCGGTTGACGCGATCCGATACGCGGATGAAGTGATCGAAGATGAAGTCCCGTTCATCGTTCTCAATCACGAGGCCTTTTGCGACGATGCGGGCACATTTATTGAACCCGGTGGGTGGAAGAATGGCGATGCCCCAGTCAAGGACCCGCCAAATCTCGAAATGCTGTTTCAAACCAGGAAAGAGACTATTTAATGCAAGGTGTTATCGCTGCGGTTCCGACGCCAGTCGACGCGGATCGTGCCCCAATCAAGGAACTATTTTTGGAACATTGCCAATGGGCACTGGCCAACGGTTGCGATGGGTTAAATATTTTGGGCTCCACTGGAGAGGCCAATTCATTCGACGTGGTGTCGCGACACACAGTAATGTTTTGGGCAGCTGAGAGGTTGCCCAAAGACCGACTGATGGTTGGCACCGCCACCCCTTCGTTACAGGAAACAATTTCATTGACTGAGCACGCTGATGATCTGGGCTATGGGGTCGCGCTAGTACTGCCGCCTTATTATTACTCACCAGTCTCAGATGAAGGCCTGATCAGCTGGTACAGGGCACTACACGATGCTTTGGGCAGACGTCCCATTCAAATCTATTTCTACAATTACCCACAAATGACGGGAATCGGTATTCCTGTGACTGTGATCTCTGATCTGGTAAGATATGCACCTGAACGGTTTATGGGTATCAAGGATTCCTCTGGTGATCTGAACTATTGCCGCGCCATCGTGACTGCCAACAGTGCACTAAGGGTGTTTCCCAGTTCCGAGACCGCGCTTGAAAGTGCCAATGCAGATGGCTTTGCAGGCTGCATTTCGGCCAGTGTCAATCTGACCGCCCCTCTTGCTGGACAAATTTGGGCACAGCGCGAAACGCCACCTGCTGATCTCTGTGCTGAAGTTGCGCGACAACGTGGTGTCATCGCTGGCCCTACTTTGATCGCGAACGTCAAATCGCTGCTCGCCAGCCGTACTAAAGACAATCGTTGGCGTGCCGTGTTGCCCCCATTTCGGCCTCTCGCTGAGACGGTCGAAATAGATCTTCAAACTACTTTTGAGGATTAGGCAACATGGCTCACGAAGACATCTGGACGCGGCGCTTCATAGGCCTGTGCGATCACATTGCAGACTGGTCGGAAGATCGAGATTTTCAGGTCGGCTGCGTCATTGTTGATGCTGAAGGTCATGAAGTGCGCACAACTGGCTATAACGGCTTGCCCCGTGGTGTGTCCGCGCAGGAGGATACCCGCTTTGATCGCGCCAGTGGCGAGAAGTTCTTTTGGATTGAGCATGCGGAACGCAACGCGATCTACAACGCGGTGCGGATAGGCGTATCCCTTATCGGGTGCACGGCCTATGTGAACCGCTTTCCCTGCGCTGATTGCGGGCGCGCCTTGATCCAGTCAGGAATTGCGCGGGTTGTGGCCCCGCCGATCCCTTCTTCAGACGGCGCTTTGGATTACAGTTTTCAGGTATCTCACCGTATGTTGCGTGAGGCGGGCGTAATCATCACAGAATATGTAGAAGGAAAATAAAATGCTCAAAGGTGTTTCACTGGTGGCTGGCGAATGGCTTGGCTCCAATCATAGTTTTCAGAATGAACCAATCAGCGGGGTGCCTGACAGTTTCGCTTCGGGCACTCCCGAATTGGTGAACCTGGCCTGCGAGACCGCAGAGGAAGCGTTCAGGACCTATGGCTACAGCAGCGCAGAAGAGCGTGCTGTTTTTCTGGAAGAAGCCGCATCCCAGATAGATGCCCGCGGCGCTGAGATCACTGCGATGGGCATGAAAGAAACCGGTCTTCCGGCGGCGCGTCTGGAAGGGGAACGAGGGCGGACCGTCGCACAGTTGCGGATGTTTGCAGATCATATCAAAAGCGGCGCGCATCTGGATCACCGCCATGACGCAGCCATGCCAGATCGCGCGCCTATGCCGCGCCCTGACTTGCATTTGATCCAGCGGCCACTTGGTCCGATTGCAGTTTTTGGGGCGTCGAATTTCCCGCTCGCCTTTTCATCCGCAGGTGGCGACACGGCGGCGGCACTAGCTGCTGGCTGTCCAGTCATTGTTAAAGGCCACCCTGCACATCCCGGCATTGCGGATTTTATCGCACAAGCCTTTGACGCCGCTATCAAAGTGACAGGGGTTCACCCCGGCGTGTTCAGCCAAGTCCTTGATGGCGGACATGTCGTTGGCGAGACGCTAGTCAAACATCCGTTGATCCGTGCCGTCGGCTTTACGGGGTCATTGCTGGCTGGGCGCATCTTGTTCGATATGGCCGTGGCACGACCTGAACCAGTTCCTTTCTTCGGTGAGCTTGGCTCTATCAACCCGATGTTCCTCCTGCCTGCAGCCTCTGCAGCGCGCGGCGACGAGATCGCAACAGGCTGGGCCGGATCACTGACAATGGGCGCAGGGCAATTCTGTACCAATCCCGGAATTGCCGTGATGCTGGATGGCCCAGACAAAGACCGCTTTGCCCAAACTACGGCTAACGCGTTGAGCAAGATTGCACCGCAAGCCATGCTGACCGACGGTATTGCAAAGGCGTTTCAAAGCCGATGCGATCAGGTGTCCAAAGCGGCAGGCGTGCAAGTCTTGGTAGCTTCAGAAAATCCAGCTCGCGCGGCAGGGCCGCAACTGTTCACGACAACCGCATCGAATTGGCTTTCAAAACACACCCTTCAAGACGAGGTTTTCGGACCAATGGCCATTCTTGTGGTCGCCAAAAACCTGGACGAAATGCGGGACGTCGCGCGCGCGCTGCAGGGTCAGCTGACTTGCACACTACATCTCGATGGCGACGATACCGAAGACGCTCTAACACTCGTGCCTATCCTAGAGCGTAAAGCTGGACGGCTTCTGGCCAATGGGTTTCCGACCGGGGTCGAGGTCTGCGACAGCATGGTGCATAGCGGTCCCTATCCTGCTTCAACAAATTTTGGAGCGACGTCGGTTGGAACCATGGCAATTAGGCGTTTCTTGCGCCCGGTCTGCTATCAAAACATGCCAAATGATCTATTTCCTTAGGCTCAGGACCTATTAATTTCATTGAGGCTTTCAAGCCTTTATGATTCAATCCCGCCAACTGTGGGGGATTTTATGAACAATCTTTATTGGCTGAGCGAAGACCAAATGGGGCGGCTTCGGCCATATTTTCCAATGAGCCGAGGCAGAGCCCGTGTTGATGACAGGCGTGTTTTGAGTGGGATTATCT
>Ga0206130_10005759_pt1 | contig 14514 bp, 16 predicted proteins | sample Helgoland_Spring_9_FD_148637 | JGI IMG/M metagenome (GOLD analysis project Ga0206130, IMG submission 148637) | Pelagic subsurface seawater microbial communities from Kabeltonne, Helgoland, North Sea - Helgoland_Spring_Bloom_20160512_1 | ecosystem: Environmental > Aquatic > Marine > Epipelagic ... | reverse complement strand
CACTGGCCGCAACCATTTTTCCGTATTCATCAACCATCATTGATTTGTAAATGCTCTCGGCATGGCCACCCCCAAACATCTCATTCGTTTCAATCCCTGAAAACATATGCGTCATCATTTGGGACAGGAAGACGGCTTCGAAATCTTTTGCTGCCGCGTCCATTTTATCTGGTGCTGCTTTTTGAAATCGGCTGGATGCTTGTTCGATTTTTGATGTTCCCACATTCGTAACCGACTGATTTATTGTTCCTAATAATGTATCCATGATTACATCACCTGTATATCAGCTTGCATTGCGCCGGCTGCCTTTATGGCTTGTAAAATAGTGATCACATCCCGTGGGGAAATGCCAAGTGCATTGAGTGAGGTCACGAGATCTTGGAGTGTAATGCCGCCTTGAATAACGGCCATTTCGCCATTCCCACTTTCGTTTACTGCAATGTTTGTACGGGGAACAACGGTCGTTTCGCCATTCGCGGCAAAGGCGTTAGGTTGGCTGACCTGCGGCTCTTCTTCGATTTTAACGGTTAGGTCACCTTGGGCAACGGCTACTGTGCTGATTTTAACATCTTTACCGATGACAATGACACCTGATCGTTCATCAATGACAATGCGTGCAGGTTGATCGGGTAGTATTTCCAATTGCTCTAAATCTGTAATCAGCTCAACAATAGATTGTTTCGTGTATTCACCGGTTTTTGATACCTTGATGCTGGCTGGGTTTTCAGCCTGCGCTGTTCCTGTGCCAAATCGTGCATTGATGCGTTGGGCCATACGGCGCGCAGTTGTAAAGTCAGGGTTTCTTAACGATAGGCGAATATGATTCAGTTGCGATAGATCAAATTCAATTTCTTTTTCAACAATACCACCGTTAGGAATTCTTGCCGCAGTTGGAATGTTTTGTGTAACAGATCCTGCCTGACCTTCCGCGGAAATAGATGATGTTATGACGCCGCCTTGGGCAACGGCATAGACACCGCCATCCGCACCCATTAATGGTGTTACCAGTAATGTACCACCTTGAAGAGAGGATGAATCCCCCATAGTTGCGAGGCTGACATCGATTCTCGATCCCTGATTTTTAAAGGGTGTGAGGGTTGCTGTTACCATTACCGCGGCGACATTTCCTGTATTTAAATTTTCACCACGAATGCTGACGCCCAACCGTTCTAACATTGCCGTTAGGGATTGTTTTGTGAACGGTGAATTTCCAAGAGAATCACCAGTTCCATTTAATCCGACAACCAAACCGTACCCAACCAACAGGTTGTCACGGACGCCTTCGATATCCGCGATATCTTTAATGCGTGTTGTTGCCGCATTTGCGGAATAAAAGCTGATCCCCATGGATAACCACAGGAATAAAGACATTAAAATCAATCTCTTGTTCGATACAAAATGCTTCATAAACATGTAAAATCACCTAAGTTATTTTTGTTACCTGAAAAGATTTGCGAAAACCGTGCCAAAAAAAGATATTTCGTGATATTCTTAATCCTATGAAAATTGACGGTACAAAATCATCCAGTGAGATTAATAAAAAGAAGAGTGCTAAGAAAACATCATCTGGTGATGATGCGTTTCAATCTCTTGTCGATGGTGGTTCGTCGAGTGAGAGCGCATCCCAAACAGGATTAAGCGCAGGGATCGCATCAGTTGATGTTTTGTTGGCGGCGCAAAGTGCAGAAGACCCAACTCAAAAAGCATCAAAACAACGCATGAAAATGCGCGCAGGCGATATTTTGGACAAATTAAATGACCTTAAACTTGCGATGGTGACAAGCGAGGTAACAGTTGGTCATATGGTTTCTATTGCGGATGTTGTTGCATCACACCGCGAGGCGATAACAGACCCTGAACTCTCATCCATATTGGATGAAATTGATTTACGCGCCCATGTTGAATTGACAAAAATGGATATGGCTAAAAAATCTCTGTGAATAAGACAAAGGCCGTGATTGCTTGACATTCACGCCTACATGTATTATTTCATCACTCAGTTTTTAAGGAGAGAACATTATGGCGACATCGGAATCAACAATTTTACCACCTGATTATAATCCAACGGATGATACGGGTGAATTCATGAACCCTGTCATGTTGGAATATTTTCGTAAAAAGTTATTGGATTGGCGTTCTGAACTTTTAAAAGAATCTTCGGATACAATTAAAAATTCTCTTCAGGGAGAGCAACTCCAAAAACCTGACATGACGGACCGTGCATCCGCGGAAACGGATCACGCACTGGAATTGCGTACACGCGATCGTGAACGTAAATTGGTTAAAAAAATTAACCAGGCTTTACATCGTATTGATGAAGATGAATATGGGTATTGCGAAGATACGGGCGAACCAATTTCTGTTGGTCGTCTTGATGCAAGACCTGTTGCGACGATGTCGTTGGAATCACAAGAGCGTCATGAGAGAAAAGAAAAAGTTCATCGGGACGATTAAAAAATAGATACAGAAAAAGAAAAAAGGGTGAGTTTGTTTATGAAGCTCACCCTTTTTATTTATTTTTAATAAGGCATGAAGATATCAAATATTTGTTGTCCTAAACGAGGTTGTTGAACGTCGCTGACAAACCCTTTTCCTCCATAACCAATACGCGCTTCAGCGATTTTGTCATGTGGGATGGAGTTGTCAATCATGATGTCTTCTGGTCGAATGACACCTGCGACTTGTAAGATACGTTTTTCGTAATTAACGCGCACTTCTTGATGTCCCGTAATAACCATGTTTCCGTTGGGTAGGATTTGTGAAACAACGGCGGCAACGCGCAATGTTAATTCATCCTCGCTGCCTGTTTTTCCTGCGTTATTATTGTTGGATGTGCTGTTTAAATCCGCGAGGTTGGCTAGATTGGCACCGTCGGGCAATGTTTTTGCCGCGAGGTACGCTTCGAAACCAGCCAGGGCATTGATACCTGTGTTTTCACCAGCAGCCCTCGATCGAGATGATTTACTTTCCATTTCTGCTTCATTTTCAATATCGATGGTGACAGTTAAAATATCACCGATATCTTTTGCGCGTTGATCTTCAAAAAAGGCACTGCGGTTTGATGACCACAAAGAATTCATCTCGCTGGTTGCAACTTTTTCCTGTGGCATCGGCATGGATACAGGTTTGTATCCGCGTTTGTCTTGAGGGTTTTCGATCTTTGAAAATTCAGGGGTTTCACCAACGCGGGATAATCTCTCGATGGATGAGCATGCAGACAATGATAAGATCAGGGCTGTTGATATGATTAAATTTTTCATGGGTTTAAAGTTCTCCTAATTAAATACTGTTGCTTCGCCAAGGCCGGTAATTTGCGCCTGTAATGTGCGTTTACTGTCCATATTCATGACTCGTATTAAATCGCCTTTTGTGCCTGTTTCTAATGCTTTGGCAAGGGCGGTGATTTGTATGGGACCCTGATGTAGGCGCATCGTGACCAAATCGCCACGCTTTACCATTGTTGGCTTGGCAAGATCTTTTGATGCAATAGGGGTATTTGCGCGAATGATCTTACGTGGAGACATGTTAACCAATTCATCGATGGTTAAAATCATGTTATCGGCAATCATATCTTCGCGGATATTCATCATGCTGATCATGGATTGTTTAATGTAATCGCCACGTCTGGCCGGGGTGTTCAGGACTGGAATTTGAACCATCGCATGGGCTACGCCAGTGAATTTATGGGTTTTGTTATCGGGTGTCATTAATGTGGCCGAAAATGTATGGCGAGATTTGTTGTATGATGAATTCATCACGGTGATTGTTGGGTTCATATCATGGGGAAGAAGTATTTCGGCCGAAGCCCCAACGAATTCCAAATCGTTATCGCTGTGTAAACCTTGATCGATTAAGGATGAGCTAATCGCATTAGAGATCATATCCTGACTGACCACCGACGCTAAGCGGCGGATGTGCACTTGATCAGTTGCAAGGCCTCTCCAACCCAATCCAAAAGCGTTCGAGATACGGTTCAATGTTTTCGCGTTCCATGTCAATGTATCGTTAGGTTTAGGTGATGGCGCTAAAATAAAAGCTTTATCTTTTTCTTTTGCATCAGGGAAGATGTCGCCAACGGTAATGTTCTCATTTGTGACGGTCACATTTTGCGCGGGGGAGGCCGCCATTGTTTCGTTAATGCTGGCGATGAAATAAGCCATGCAAATGATCATGACGGCAACAAAGGCCAAAACCTTGGCTGTGTTTCTAAGAAGTTTAAATGTTTCTTTCATGTCTTGTCTCCTCCATCTCTATTCGATGTATAAGAAATTGCATAAAGCGTGCCAAAATAAATTATTGACATAGATGTAGTGTTCAATTACAGCTATTTTTATGAAAAAATATATTGATCCAACATCTAGACCTACTATTACCGCAGAGGATATCGGGCTTTATTGTCGTTACAGACGAAAGAAAGACGGTTTAATCTCAAGGGAAATGGCGAAAATATTAGGAGTGTCTAATCCTATGGTTACTCACATTGAAAATGTTCGATACAAGACAATGAGGGAGGAAACAATTGACCTTTATCTGGAGAAATGGGGTGTAACTAGACTAGAATTTGCAAATAAACTGAAAACACTAGAGCAAGATTACGCTGACACATGTCAAAAGGAAGAAGATGAAACCGTTAAAGTTTGTCGCTTCCTTGAGCATAGAAGTGAAATGCCAGATAGATCACAAATTTTTGTCGCAAGAGAATTAGGTGTTTCTGCAGTTCGTGTGCATCATCTCATTCATAAAGTTGAAGGAAGCACTCCTCAAAAAACAGAAACAAGAAAAAAGATTTTAGATGTTTTTGGGTTACAAGTCGCAGAGCTTTCCTATTTAAATGAATTAGAATCTTTTAATGATCAGGATGTAACACCTGATGAACAACAAAAAATTAAAAGGGCTCTATCGCTGTAAAAAGGATAGAGCCCTTTCAAGATTATCGAAGATTAGATACTGTTCCCATCATTTCATCCGATGTCTGTATGACTTTTGAGTTCATCTCATAGGCTCGTTGTGCCGTGATTAATCGTGTAATTTCTTCAACAACATCAACGTTAGAATTCTCCAAAATTCCTTGTTCTAATTTTCCAAAAGATTCTTCATTTGGATTACCAGTTGTTGGTGTTGATGATGATTCTGTTTCAAGGAATAAATTGTCACCGATGGCCTCTAACCCGCCTTCATTGGCGAAAATGGCCAATTGAATTTGCCCTTGGTTGGCATAGGCGGTTTGACCGGGCAGTTTGACCAAAACTTCACCAGAATTATTGATGATTGTGTCTTGTGCGTCTTCGGGGATATTAATGTTGGGTTCTACTAAATATCCTTGCGATGTTACAAGGTCACCGTTGTTGTTAATTCCGAAATTACCAGCGCGAGTGTAGGCCGTATCACCACTTGGCATTTGAACTTGGAAAAACCCTTTTCCTGCAATGGCTAAGTCTAACTCGTTTGTTGTAACCTCAAATGATCCTTGTTCCATAATGCGGTAAACGGAACCAGGCTTAACACCCAAACCAATTTGGATACCGGATGGAACCAATGTGCCGACATCAGACGATGTGGCGCCGGGGCGTTGCTTGTTTTGATAAATTAAATCCTGGAACTCAGGGCGTTGACGTTTATACCCTGCCGTCGTCATGTTGGCGATGTTGTTGGATATAACGTTAACGTGAAGTTGTTGGGCTAACATTCCTGTTGCACCGATATCAAGTGAAAGCATTTGTTTTCTCCTTATTTAAAAATCTTTATTTCATTTCGGTTAGTGTTTGAATTGTACTGCGTTGACGGTCATGTTCATTTTGCATTAACCGCTGATTTGATTGAAAACTTCTGGATATCTCTATTAAATCGGTCATTTCTAAAACAGCCTGAACATTGGATCCTTCCAACATGTTTTGTCGCATTTTTGTGTTTTTGGCCGGGACGGGTTGTTCGCCGTTTATTGCAACGAAGTAGCCGGCGCCCGTTGGTTGAAGGTTTTGAACATTGGCAAATTCGGTCATACCAATTTGGCCGGCGGCACCTTGCTCGGTCATGATTTGCCCGTCCGTCGTGATCGTTATTTCACGAATGCCTGAGGGGAGAACTAAACGACCTTGCCCACTATCTAATACTGGGTTACCTGCTGCATTAACCAGTTCGCGATTGTCGTTAAGTGTGAAATTACCTGCTCGTGTGTATTGGGTTCCTGCGGCTGTTTCCACCATGAAAAAGGCGGGGCCTTCCAATGCGATGTCCAACGCGTTACCTGTTTGTGATACTTTACCTGCGGCGACATCTTTAAATTGCCCATAGTCAAAAACCATGGATAGAGATTCATTGGTTGGCTTAGGTTTATCCACATACTCCTCAAACAATATTTTGTCTGCTCGAAAGCCCGGTGTGTTGACATTTGCAATGTTATTTGCAGTCAACGACATTTGGCGTTGCAAGGCTATTTGTCTTGATAGTCCGACGTAGAGAGCATTTTCCATTGTTGTTTTAATCCTATTAAATTTATCTTGGGATCATAACTGCAAGGCGTATGCCAAAACTGATTGATTGCATGAACTTTATGGTTTCATTACACTTTAGTAATAATATTGATTAGCAGAGGACAGAATTATGGCCGAAGACGAAGTGAACGAATCCGAGGACGCCACAGAAGAGGGCGAAGAAGGTGAAGAGGGAGGGAAAAAAGGAGGCTTAAATAAAAAACTTCTTATTATCGTGCTGCCTATTTTGTTGCTCTCAATTGGTGGAGCTCTCTTTTTTATGGGAGTTATCGGACCGAGCCCTACTGAAGAGATTCATGGAGAGGAAAGTGTCGAGACGGCTGATGAAGATCATGTGCAAGAGGGAGAAAACGGCCCCATAAACCCCGGTTTTTACCCACTACCTGATTTTATTGTTAACCTGTCGTCGAATAATGGATCACGATTTTTAAAACTTAAGGTGCAGCTTGAGATAGAAGACGAAACGAAAATACCGGAAATAGAGGCGATCACGCCAAGGGTTATTGACCAATTTCAAACTTATTTACGCGAAATGCGTGTTGAAAATCTAAGGGGCTCCGCTGGGATATATAGATTACGCCAAGAATTGTTGTATCGCGTTAATATAGCGGCACATCCAGTCAAAGTTACGGATGTGTTGTTTCAAGAAATGCTTATTCAATAAAAATTTGGTATACTGATTGCATAGCTTTAAAAAAATAAAGCAAAAGGGATAATACAAGCCTATGGCTGATGAAACAGAAGAAATGAGTGCCGAAGAGGCCGCCATGATGGCGGAATGGGAAGATATGGCCGATGAGGGAGAGGGATCCTCTGGTGGTGATGATTCCTCCGATGACGTGGACAGTGGAGCCGATGATATGGCCGCGGCTATGGGCGGTGATGGTGCGGACGCGCGTATTCTAAATCAAGATGAAATTGATTCTCTCCTTGGTTTTGATGATGCTGATGATGGTTCAAAAACATCGGGTGTTATGGCTCTTATTAACTCCGCCTTGGTTAATTATGAGCGCTTGCCAATGTTGGATATTGTTTTTGATCGTTTGGTCAGATTAATGTCGACAACTCTGCGTAACCTTACGTCTGATAATGTTGAGGTCTCCTTAGATCAGGTTTCTACGGTTCGCTTTGGCGATTATATGAATTCGGTTCCCCTTCCGGCAATGCTGTGCATGTTTAAGGCAGAGGAATGGGACAATAATGGGTTGATGGTTGTCGATTCGGCTCTTATTTATTCTGTCGTTGATGTTTTATTAGGAGGTCGCAAAGGAACTCCGGCCATTCGTGTAGAGGGTCGTCCCTATACAACAATTGAGACTCGTTTGATTGAACGCATGTCTACTGTGGTTTTAAGTGATCTGTCTTCGGCCTTTGATCCTTTGTCACCGGTCAGTTTTTCAATGGACAGAATGGAAACGAATCCTCGTTTTGCGGCAATCACACAAGGATCCAACGCCTGCGTTCTGGCTCGCCTGCGTGTGGATATGAGCGATCGTGGTGGTCGTGTTGAAATCCTTATACCTTATGCGACCTTGGAGCCAATTCGCGAATTATTGCTTCAAATGTTCATGGGGGAAAAATTTGGTCGTGATTCTATATGGGAAACGCACTTAACGGGCGAGCTATATGATACGGAAGTGTCTTTGCAGGCCGTTCTTGGTGAGAAAACACTGCCATTAGATGAGGTTTTAAATTGGGAAGTTGGGTCAACTGTTGTATTTAACACGCGCCCAAAAGACAGAGTTGAGGTCAGGTGTGGTGATTTCCCTATGTATACGGCAACCATGGGGCAAAAACAAGATAACTTGGCAATGAAAATAAATACATATATCCCTCCAAACATTGAAGAGACATCTTAATTTGATTTTTACCATAGTGTCTGTAAACTAAACAGATGAATGAAGCATTGCCAATATCTTTGATCTTAGATGGATTTGTTGTTGTCCTTTTGATTGCGACAATTATCTATGCTGCTCGCCTGTCTTTTTACCTTAAGCGCTTTAAACAAAGTAGGGCGGAGCTTGAGGCCATTATCCGCAACCTATCTGTTCATATTGATAAGGCCGATATCGCGGTTCGAAAGCTAAACACAACAGTTGATGATTCTGCGCAAGATTTGGAAAAACGAATGATTCGCGCTGAGCAAATGTTTGATGAACTCGACATTGTTGTGCAAACAGGTGACTCTCTGGCAAGTAGATTAGAAGAGCTGGCTGTTCGTAATCGTAAAATCATTGAAGGTGACGATGGTGACATTGCCGATTTAGCCAATCAAAACCCAAGTAAGGCAAAATCGAAAAAAGGAAGTAAAAACGATATGGGTGTGTTTTCAATCCGTGATCCAGAAATGGAAACAGGTCAGGGCGTTACCAGCAATCAAGGATTTTCTTTAGATGACGATGTTTTGAGCGATGCAGAGCGCGATCTTTATAATGTTATTCAAAACAAAAAGGGAGAATCCTAAAGTGGGCGCATTTAAGGTATTTGTACTTTTGATCATTGTTGCAACAATGTCGTTTGTTGTTCGGCTTGGTGATATTGTGACTGATGTGAAGACGGCGCAACAAGCGTTAAGCGGTAGTGTCTTGGCAGAAGAGAAAAAAGAGGGCAAGGAACCTGTCGTTGTTCCCTCAGGGATATCAGAGGACGAACCCGCACCATTGCCGGAGAAAAAATGGGCGGACCCAATGACAACGGATATGAATTTCTCTGAAACTCAGACAACAGTTCTCAAGGAGCTTAAGGAAAGACGAGAGTCTTTGGATGGTCGGGAATTGAGAGCAAATCAGAGAGAGGCGTTGCTGAAAGTTACTGAGCAACGCATAGAAGAGAAGATTTCAGAAATGAAGTCTATACGTGTGGAAATAGAAACGCTTCTCGGAACACAATCAGATGAAGAGGAAGCACGGTTACAAAGCCTGGTTAAGATATATTCTGGAATGAAACCGAAAAACGCAGCGGCCATATTTGATAATTTGGATATGAATATACTGTTGCAAGTTATGGGACGTATGTCTGAGAGGAAATCTGCTCCAATAATGGCATCTATGGATGTAAAAAAAGTTCAGGATCTAACGAGATTGCTGGCTGAGCAAAAAAAATTACCTGATTTTCCCCAATAATCACATTCGCATGTAATGTTGGGTGATGCGGTTTACCTTTTTTTAAGGAACGCGTACCATAATGGGGAAACGTATAAAAAAAGTGGGATTGTTTATGAATACAGATATTAAAGTTTTAATAGTGGATGATTATAATACGATGCTTCGTATTATTCGCAATTTGCTTAGTCAAATTGGTTTTAAAAACGTAGATGAAGCCATCGATGGCACGCAAGCATTGGAAAAATTCAAGGCTAATAATTATGGGCTTATTATTTCGGATTGGAATATGGAACCGATGAGCGGTTACGAATTTTTGAAAGAAGTTCGTGCGGGATCGCACAATAACAAAGTCCCATTTATTATGGTGACAGCAGAAAGTAAAACAGAAAACGTCATAAAGGCAAAACAAGCCGGCGTCAGCAACTATATCGTTAAACCTTTTAATGCAGAAACATTAAAAGGGAAAATCGAAAGCGTTCTTCAAGAGTAAAGGGCAGGGCATCTAATCATGAATAATTACAACCGCGATCAAGTGATGAATGTTATTTCATCCGTCATGGGGAAAATAAATTCTTCTCAAGGTGAGCCACTTGAACATATTCGTTCCGAGCTATCAGGCCTCGCTAAGACCATTGATGATATGCACAAAGATATATTGTCATCTCGGGGCCATGATATAAGCGATAAGCACGTCCCAACGGCAACTGATGAATTGGATGCTGTTGTGGGGGCAACAGAAGAGGCAACCGCGTCTATTATGGATTCGTGCGATGCGATTCAAGCGATTGTTGAAAATGTTGAAAAAGACACACGGGCAAGTGTTTTTGATGAGACGACTAAAATATTTGAGGCATGTTCATTCCAAGATATTACAGGGCAAAGAATTGCAAAGGTCATTAAAACATTGAAAGATATCGAATTAACAGTCGATAATTTGTTGAATTTATTCGGCCCAGAAGAGGGTGATATTTCAAAACCAGAGGCCATTGATAACCGTACGGAAGATGAGAAACTTCTAAATGGGCCGCAACTAAACGGTCAAGGCGTATCACAGGACGATATTGATAAACTGCTGGCTGAATTTGACTGACTACAACGCTCATAATAAGAATATAGGCGAAGAGTCTGCATCGCAAACGTCCGTTCTTATGAGCCTCGCCCTTTTTATAATATTGTTGGCATTTTTTATCGTTCTTAATGCTGTTTCTCAATATTCTGAACCTAAAGTTAATCAGGTGTTTGATTCTATTGATTTGGCATTTGATAAAAACATTATTCCTACCGATTTTGAAAATGAAACACTTGATGATCGATCTGAAAATCAGGATGGGCAAGGCGATAGTGTCGAAGATATCCAAGATGTCTTGAGATCGGTTTTGCCTGGATTAGATGTTAATTTAACCAGTAATCCCAATGGTGGAAAAATAATGGCCATACGGATAAAAAAAGATCATTTTGAGAAGTTATCTTCGCGTTTAATTCCTGTCTTTGTTCGAATATTAAATATTAAAGACGGCGCGCAGGATTACAACCTTGCCCTTACATCATATGTGCGGTCCCCTCTATCTTCCCGGGCAGAGCAGAGCTATGAGATCATTGAATTATATAAAGATAAAACGATAGAAATGGGTGTGATTGAAAATCGCCTGTCTCTCTCAATTGAGCAAGGAAATCCTGCTTTTTTGATGTTTAGATTTGATAAGGTGAAACAATAATGAGTGATAGAGATCGCCAACCTCAAGATAAAAAGGGAAAAGAAGAAGCGCCACAAGGTGTTATGGTGATACGTAGAAAATCCTATGATCTTGAATTAAAACCAGTCCCTATATGGTTGATATCATTTACAGACGTTATCGCATTGATGCTAACATTTTTTGTTTTGTTGTATGCGATGTCAGATCCCGATCCCGGTAAATGGGATGATAAAATAGGTGTGAAAATTAATGCTTATGCAGATTTTAGCGGTGCGAAAAATAGTGCCGGTAATGATGAGGGTGTTAATTTGGATCGGGTTGATTTTTCAGATGGGGACAATTTAGATTATTTGCAAAGCGTTTTTGAAGCAGCGGTGGAAAAACATAATTGGCGTGAGAAAATAAAAATTAAAAGAAGCTCCACTCACCTTATTTTGTCGTGGAACATGGATGAAAACAGATTGAATGATGACGAATCTTTAAAGTTTTTTAATGAAGTGACTCCTCTCTTACAATCGTTAGACAACCGCATTGCATTGGTTGGTTTATCATCTGAAAAACGAGTGTTTAAAAAATTGCAATCCTTTGGTGCGGCATTAAAAGATTTTGGATATTCAAGGTCCTTTGTGTTGAGAACGCAAAGCCAACTTCCTCTTGGGAATACCCCTATTGTTATTTATGTTTATCCCGATGATGGTCAACGAATAAATGGTTGATAAATGACTTCCTCTCTGGTCGTTTAAGTCTTTGAAGTGTATAAATAATACTATGCGATTTGCGATTTTTGCGATTTTTCTAATATCTTGTGTTTCATCTGTTTCGGTGAGGGCAGGTAATGTATCCGTCTTTCAACGCGATTTGTATGATCGTGTCGTTGTCGAATCATCGTTGCGCGGAACCGTTGTTGAATCAAAAAATAGTATTCAGGTACCTTATCCTGAGGTGTTGGATAAGAACACAATAGAATCACTGATTGGTACTTCAAAAATTCTGAATGGGATTACACAAGATAAAAAGAAAAATTTAATATTTTCTTTGAATGATGCTGTTACTGACACGCGCCATTTTACAATTGGCAACCGCACTATTTTAGATTTGTTTTACAATCGGGACAAAGTTCGTGTATTAGATGAAAATAAGAAAGAATCGTTACCAAAGAAAAAAGAAGAAGATCAAAGCGAAAAAAATTCTGCGCTTTCTATTGAAACGGTAGAACAACCTCTCTCTGAAGTTAAAAAGCAAGATGTCACCCCTCATAAATTAAAAATAGTCACTGACGAGAATGTGCCGGAATTACCGTTAGCGCAAACATTACCAGAGTTGGCGGACGCCACGACCTTAACAGTTTCGTCGATATCTCCATTTGGCTTGGCTGTTTTCAAAAGGTTAGGGCGTTTATTTATAGTTGCGGATAGTCCCGATATCAAAATCCCGCCGCAAATTGCCGGTGCCGGAAAAGATTTGGGGTGGGAGATCACGGATATTGACATGAGCGGCGGTAAAGCATGGACAATGCCGTTACCTCATGGTGCCTATATACGCCCTGAAGGGCGTGATCTTTTATGGCGCATCGTTATATCAGATCAAAACCCAAATTTAAAAACGTCTGGAATCAGGCGTCGTGCTGCGGATAAAACCAATGTTAAGGTTGATTTGTTGATGGCTAACTCTTCGAAATTATTACGATTAACCGATCCTGATTACGGCGATGACCTTGCGATTATCACGGTTAAAAAATCGCAATCAAGGGTCGAAAAACAATATGATTTTGTCGATTTTGATGTTATTCCAGCCGTGGTGGGCGCCGTCGTCAAGCCAAAAGCAGATGGGTTGAGGATTGCGTCTGCATCACAATTCGTCACCATCTCAAATAATAATGGGTTGATCGCGGCGCAAGCATCACAAGATGACATTGTTAATGCATATTTGAACAGCCAATCAATTGATGAGGAAGGCGAATCGGTGGCGCCTGTTTTGTTGGACAGGATTTATTATTTTTCCGATTGGGGCGGGGGGATAAAATCACATGAATATAGCGATAAAAGAAAAGAACTAGATCAAGTCCTCTCTCTTTCTGGGAAGGATAATAAACTCACCTCTATTCTTGATCTTGTGAAATTATCGTTGTCTCAAAATATGGGGCAAGAAGCATTGGGTTATTTGGATGTTGCAAAACAAATTAACCCTGACATTAAACAAATTGCGGAATATAAAGCGTTAAAGGGGGCCGCCCATTTCTTGGCCTATCAATTTGATATATCTGAAAAATATTTATCGGATGTTGATGTTGGAAATATATCTGAGGTTAAATTATGGCTCGCGGCTGCAAAATCGGCGTCTGGTCATCATGACCTGGCACTTGATATTTATTCTGATAATGCAACGCTGGCATCCATTTACCCTTATGAAATACGGCATAAGGTTTTGTCCCCTATTGCGTTATCAATGTTGAATCAAGATCGCCATATTGATGCACAAAAGCTGATCGATTTGTTGGATGAGGATCATGGAAATAGATCAAAAGAAGAAAAAGCAACGCTTGCATATTTAAAGGGGCGTGCGCAATCTGCCGCAGGACATCCTGATGAATCTATATCCGCACTTTACGAGGCGTCAATGACCGATAAGTTGGGCCCCTACGGAATCCGAAGTGAACTTTTACTGATAGAAGACGAACTTGTCCGCGATGTTATTAATTATGATGAGGCGATAAAACGCATGGAACGGCTTCGTTTTGCATGGCGTGGCGATGATCTTGAGACTGAAATTTATGAAAAACTGGGGACGCTCTATATCGAGGCATCTTTGCCAAGGCAGGGGCTTACAATTTTAAAGAGGGCTGCTGAAAATACGAAAGATACACAAGAACGACGTGCAATTGTTCGTATGATGGCCGACGCTTATAAGTCGATATTTATTGGTGATAAATTCAGCGATCTGGACCCCATGATTGCCGTAGCGGTTTATGATGAATTCAAAGAGTTAACGCCAGTTGGTCAGGAGGGAAATGACCTGATTGATCGTTTAGCAGATAAATTATTGAGCATTAACCTGATGTCACGGGCGACCTCAGTTTTAAAAGATAAAATGAATCGTTTGGGCGAGGGGGGGCACGCCATTAGCACTGGGTTACGAATTGCACGAATACAATTAATTGACCGTGAGCCAGAAGAGGCCCTTAAAACACTGCAACAAGTGAATAAAATGCTTCGATCTTATGTTGGC
>Ga0206130_10005757_pt1 | contig 14517 bp, 15 predicted proteins | sample Helgoland_Spring_9_FD_148637 | JGI IMG/M metagenome (GOLD analysis project Ga0206130, IMG submission 148637) | Pelagic subsurface seawater microbial communities from Kabeltonne, Helgoland, North Sea - Helgoland_Spring_Bloom_20160512_1 | ecosystem: Environmental > Aquatic > Marine > Epipelagic ... | reverse complement strand
CCTCCCCAAAATTCTGGACATTTTTTTAAGTCATCATTTTTTAAAGATTTATTATAATTTTCTTTAACTTGGCTATAAGAGTTTATTGGCTTTGATTGGCTAGATGAAATAGCTAATGCATTTTTTTCTTCCGATCTATTAAAAAAATAGTTTTGATTATATTCATCTGTAGTTCTTTTTATTTTAGCCCTCATTCTAATCTGAACATTAATGCTAGGCCAATATACTAATACAGCTATTTGGTCGTGAGAATTAAAAGAAGATGCTTTTGGAGAGTTATAATTGCTAAAAAAAATAAACTCATCATTTGAAATAAATTTAAGATTTACGTATCTAGAATCAACCTCACTTATCTCCTTGTTGTAAGAAGAAATTGAAATAGCCTCAATGCCTTTTTGACCAGCATCAACAGCTTCATCATATTTCTCTTTTAAAAGCAGATAAGGTATTTCTTGATTTAAGTTATTAAATTGGATCATTGTATTAAAAATTTAAAAATTAATTATATATACACCTTATTACCAATCAAAAACTTAAAAAATAAAATCTATGCGAACCATCTTTTTGACAACCCACACCACCCGCCATTACCACAGGGTTAAACACTGTTACATATCCAAAATCCTTAACTACGAAGCTCATCCACATTACCCAAAAACCATTCATAAGTCATCTCAAGCCCCCGTTCCAACTCCACAGAATAGGTCCAACCCAATGAACCAAGACGACTCACATCCATTAGTTTACGTGGTGTGCCATCTGGTTTGGATATATCAAATTCTATATCACCCTCAAAGCCCACTACCCTAGCCATAGTATTGGCTAATTCTGCAATCGTTACATCATGGCCCGTACCCACATTAATATGTGAACACATAGGGTTGGGTACCGTGGCAACAAAGTTGTCATATGGTAAATTCATCACATGGATACACGCTGCGGCCATATCATCTACATGCAAAAATTCACGCATGGGTTTACCTGTACCCCACATAACAACTTTTTCTGAACCAGTAAGCTTTGCCTCATGAAACCGCCGCATCATCGCCGGAATAACATGGGAGTTTTGTGGGTGAAAATTATCATTTTCACCGTACAAATTAGTAGGCATCACACACCGATAGTCCACATCATATTGTCGATTATACGATTCACACATCTTAATGCCTGCGATCTTAGCAATGGCATAAGGCTCGTTAGTAGGCTCTAACGTGCCAGTGAGCAAACAATCTTCGTTCATGGGTTGTTTTGCCAACTGAGGGTAGATACAAGAACTACCTAAAAAGAGTAGTTTTTTAACCCCCGCATTATAGGCAGCCTGAATGACATTAGACTGTATCGCCAAATTATCGGCAATAAACTCCGCAGGGTAAGAGTTGTTGGCATGAATACCTCCTACCTTCGCTGCTGCAAGATAAACTTGATCTGGCTTATGCAGTTGCATATGCGATTGCACAGCTGCAGCGTCGGTCAGGTCAAGTTCAGATCGCGGCGCCAATAACAAGATTACATCTGACTGTTTAGACAGCTGGCGCACTATGGCAGACCCCACCATGCCCATGTGCCCCGCTACAAGAATACGTGTAGCCATGTTTAGTTTTCCGGCGTTACAGGAACATGATACCCGTGAAATTTAAGTAACGACTTTTGTCGAGCTTGGTCCAAATCATGAGCCACCATTTCAGCACACATTTGTCCTACGGTAATTTCTGGCACCCAACCCAACAGTTCTTTAGCCTTACTCGGGTCACCTAACAAGGTCTCTACCTCTGCTGGGCGGAAATAGCGTGGGTTAACGCGGATTACCACATCGCCTACAGAAAGAGCCGGGGCCAATTCGCCCGTAATAGCTGACACCACTGCAACTTCGTCTATCCCTACACCTTGGAAGTCTAGCTCGACACCCAATTCACGTGCTGACAAACGCACAAATTCACGCACAGAGATCTGTTTTCCTGTGGCAATTACAAAATCATCGGGTTGGTCTTGCTGTAACATCATCCATTGCATACGGACATAATCTTTAGCATGGCCCCAATCTCGCAACGCATCCATATTACCCAAATGCAAACAGGTATCTAATCCCTGAGCGATATTGGCCAGCCCACGGGTGATCTTACGGGTTACAAAGGTTTCACCACGGCGCATGGATTCATGATTAAACAAAATGCCATTACACGCATACATCCCATAAGATTCGCGGTAATTTACCGTAATCCAGTAAGCGTACATTTTTGCCACAGCATAGGGCGACCGAGGGTAAAAAGGCGTAGTTTCTCGCTGTGGAGTTTCTTGCACCAAACCAAATAATTCAGAAGTGGACGCTTGATAAAATCGTGTTTTCTTTTCCAAACCCAAAAAGCGCATGGCTTCAAGGATGCGTAGCGTACCCAAACCATCCACATCTGCGGTGTACTCTGGCGCTTCAAAAGACACTGCCACATGAGATTGAGCTGCTAAGTTATAAATCTCATCTGGCTGTATTTCCTTAATCAAGCGGGTGAGGTTTGATGAATCAGACAAGTCACCATAGTGCAGATGAAACCGGTTGTCATGCATCGAAACATCTTCATAGATGTGGTTGATACGCTCGGTATTAAAAGAAGAAGATCGGCGTTTAATACCGTGAACTTCATAGCCTTTTTCTAATAAAAATTCAGCTAGATAGGAGCCATCTTGTCCTGTAACACCAGTAATAAGAGCAGTTTTCATATTAATCCATAATTGAAAGTAGTTTAACGAAAATTATAACCTACTCAAAGATTTAGACAAACGCACTCAACTAATCAAAGATGCCGAAATTATTAGAACTGGACTCAAAAAACCATCCGAAAAAAAAGACATAACACAATCGCTTCATTTTACGAGATTATCTTCTTTACTGATTTTACAACTACTTCAACAACACGGTTAATTTGCTCATCGGTTAAATCATAAAAAACCGGAAGTGATATTTCATTTTCCCACATTAATTTCGCCACCGGAAAATCGGACATCTGATAACCTAAGGATTGATAATAGGAAAGTAAAGGCAGCGGTTTATAATGTACATTTACTGAAACATCTTCATCAAATATTTCTTGGATGATGGCATTTCTTTCTTCCATTGAACAATTTTTAATCCTTAAAAGGTATAAATGATAGGAAGTCTCTCTTCCCTTGTCTTTAAATATTGGTGTAATTGCCCAATCATATTTATTAAATTCATTGGTATATTTTTCAAAAACAAATTTTCTTTTAGGGAGGGTTTCTGTTTCATAACGATCAAATTCTACTAGCCCTATAGATGTTAAAACATCCGTCATATTGCATTTAAATCCGGCATCAATAACATCATATTCCCAATTTCCTTTTTGAGTTTTATCTAAGGCATCTTTATTTTGACCGTGCAATGTAAGTGTGTTTAAGTGTTTATATACTTCATCATTATCAAATGGTTTCGGGAGATTAATACAGATGGCTCCACCTTCTGCAGTTGTTAGATTTTTAACAGCATGAAAAGAAAATACGGTAAAATCAGTTTGGGAACCTACTTTTTGACCCTTATAAATAGCTCCAAAAGAATGTGCAGCATCCGATAAAACTAAAATACGACCTAATTTTTTTTGATTTTCGGTAGTAGGGTTAAACAATTTTACAATTTCTTTTTTTTGAATAAGCTCATTGATTGCTGAATAATTTACCGGCAAACCTCCAACATCAACAGGGATAATTGCTTTTGTTTTAGAAGTAATCAACGCTTCAATTTTGGAAACATCTATGCCAAAATCAGCACTGATATCTACCATAATGACAGTGGCTCCGCGATGTCTTACAATATTAGCTGACGCACAATAGGTATACACAGGCACAATCACTTCGTCACCTTCTTTTATGCCAAACCAATGCAATAACAACTCAGCTCCTGCTGTCCAAGAATTAACTGCTAAAACATTAGACACTTTACAATAGTCCGCAATTTTTCTTTCGAATAATTTAGTTTTTGGACCCGTAGTAATCCATCCTGATTTTAAAGCATCAGTAACTTCTTTAATAATTAAATTATCTATTCTGGGTGGTGAAAATTGGATCATGTAGTAATTTAATCCCCCAATTATTAACATTAGTTAAAATAGAGAGTTTCTCCGTTATAGCAATTATCGTGGTAGAACCACGTCAATTTATGAATGTGGACGAACATTATTATAGGTCCATTGCCACTGTGTGGCCAATAATTTTGTATGTTCGATGTCCTCGAACAAATTTAGCTCAAGTGTAATCGTTAAGAAGATCATTTTTTACTTTATTAGAATATATTTTTTCCTGAAAACCTCTGACGCCAAAATTACCTACTTTAACGGAGTCTTTAGAAAAAATATTTGTATTGTGAAATTCCTTATTAAATAAAACATCTACTTCATTGAACCCGAGTAATGTTCTGAAGGGAGCGGTTCCTGAAAATCTAGGGTTTATTTCAAAAATATATAATAATCCGTTCATTAAACGACATTGAATATTTAAAGGCCCTTTAGAATTAATCTTTTTTGCGACATCTTGCGCTATTAGATCAAGTTGATCAAATTTTTCACATTCAATAAATTGTGAAAAACCACCTGCTAACACCCTTTTTAAAACTATCGATCCAAGATAATTACCTGACAAATCAGATAAAACAGAAATCGTATATTCTTCATCGGAGTGTCCTATATGTTGTTGGATAATGAAATTTATTTTTTTAAAGTTTAAATAATCCGAAATGCTCTTAAGCTCATCTGCCGATTCTATAATAAAAACATTTTTTGAAGCATTACCATATACTGGCTTAACAATTAAAGGAAAATCATTTCTGACAAAAAAAGATTTGTCGTTTAGGTCTCTAGTTGTATCAGGAGTTTTAATTCCCAATGAATTTAACTTCACAAAAGTTTCCCATTTATTCTCGAAGGTGGAAATCACCTCAACAGTATTAGCAAAAATAACAATTCCAGATTTTTTAAATTCATCACGATTTTTAACTAAAATAGTTAGTTCTTGTTCTGAACCAGGGATTACTACAGAAATGTCATTTATTTTGCATAAACTAAGAATATACGCTACATAATCGATATGATTAGCTTGTGGCACAATAAAGCCTTTATCAATTTCATCAAAGAGGAACAAAGAGTTATCACTATTGTTAGATGAAAAAACATTATATTTTTCAAGAGGCTTTAATGATTTATACAATCCTTCACCTACCCCACAGCCTCCAGTACCTGTTATTAATATATTACTTGTTGACACAATTATTTATCTTTTCGAATGCAATTGATATAATTTCCGATATATTCGCTTTGAAATATTCACAAGTTGAGTATAACTTAAAGTAATAAATACCTGCAGAATCTTTTTTAAAATCTTTATCTTTTCTAATATTATTAACATTTTTTATATTATCTTCAAACTTCCAATTAAAAATTAAAGTATTAGAAGATATTTCAATAGTATTATCTTCATATGCTGCAACATATATCAAATTATTTAAGAAAAGAGGATCAGTTGATAATATCGCTCCAAACTTAGTATTAATTACAGAAATATTATTTAACGATAATAGCGATAATGATTTGTCATCAAGAAATACTTTATCATCACTAATCAAAGACTTATTTGATGATCTTCCAAAATTAACATTATGGAAATAACCTTTATAAATTGAAGAATCTTTTGAATATACTGAATTAAATGAATTTAAATCATAGGGAATCTTATGCTCTACAAATAAGTTTTCCTGAGTATCAAATGAAATCCCATGTGCCCTAAAATCTCCATTTCTGGGCAATCCCACTGAGCCTGGATTTACAAATATTTTATTTTCAATTTTTTTTACAAATTGCAAATGGGTATGTCCAAAAAGAAATAAATTCGATTCATAATTTCTATATTTATTGATATCAATTTTATCTGGAAATACATATTCGTTCATAAGGTCATTTGTTCCACCATGAAATAGTTGCATATAACTATTATCACCTATTTCAATTTTTAATTGATTTTTTAAATTTCTTAACCATTCAAATTCTTTTTTCCCGATAATCTCCATTGTATTTTCATATGCAGAAAAATATTTTTTTTGAGCGTTAATTAATGATGGTTGAAATAAAAACTCATCATGATTTCCTTTTATCGTTTCAACTTGAAAGTGTTTTAACAAATGAACAACCTCATTAATTCCAGTAAAATAACCACTCACGTCTCCCAGGCAAATTATTCTATCAGATTTAATCTCCGCTGCCTTTTGCAAGATTGCCTCTAAAGCATACTGATTTCCATGTATATCACTTATAAAAAAAAATTTAATACTATTTACTGCCATTTTTATATAACGTTAGTCCTTCTGATAAACTCAAAGGCTCGTAACATATTAACTCTTTTGCTTTTATTAAATCACATGTGAAATAACTTTCTATTTCTTTATTATTTAATATGTTAATATTTGATGAACTTTTCCAAATATCAATAATTTCTTCTGCAAGTTTTAAATTTGTTATTTTCTGCCCAGAACCAATATTTAAAATAGTATGAAAAGGTAAAATTACATCTAAACATCTTAAATTGGCTTCCACAACGCTATTTATATGTACATAATCCTGAACTCTATTTCCTGCTCCAAATAAATTAAGATCAATATTTTTAGAAGCTTTATCTATAAAAATCGGTAAAATTGAATTCGGTTTTTGCCCTAACCCGTATATTGAGGAATACCTTAAAATAATAAGCTCCTCAACACTTCCAATTAATCTATTTGCAAGAATCCATTCTGATGATAGTTTTGAAACAGCATAACTATTTTTGGGACGTAGAGTTTGTTCCTCAGAAATAAAATTATTTTTATTAAAATTATCATCATATACTGAACAAGAAGATGAATGAATAAATTTACTTACCCCATTATTGTTTGCAAAATCTGCAAGAATACTTGTAGCTATTATATTATCTCTTGTCAAAATAGAAATAGATCGCGGGGTCTCATCAAAGTTTATCGTTGAAGCAGTATGAAAAATTACATCAATTGCTACACCTTTCAAAGTTGAATTTATATTTATCAAATCACATAAGACAACATTCAATTTTGGATGGAAAAAATCAATAGGAGACCTAGCTAAAGCGTATACCTCAAAACCATTATGAAGAAGTTCTTTGAGCAAATTAAATCCCAAAAATCCATTAGCTCCTGTGACCAAAATTTTCATATTCTAATCTTTATATAGCCCTTTCCTTCTAAATACGACAGAAAACGTTTTTAAAACAATAAACAAATCTACCTTAAAGGAAATATTATCTGAATAAAACTTATCATTTTTCATTTTTTCTAATCTGTCAATTTCATTTCTAAAATAAGCTTGATTGTAGCCTGTTAATCCAGGTTTTATTCTAAAAAAAGACTCATATTCTTCTGGGTAATTTTTCGAAGATTCTACATCAGGTCTGGGGCCTATAACACTCATCTCACCTTTAAGAATATTTAATATTTGTGGTATTTCATCTAGGCTTGACTCCCTAAGCTTCTTCCCTATTTTAGTAACTCTTGAATCATTACTACTATTATAAGTTGAACCATCCTCTAATCTAATATCTGGTGAATTAACTCTCATTGTTCGAAACTTATACATCTTAAATATAGTTTTATTTTTACCCAATCTATCAGAAACATATAAAACCGGACCTTGATCTTCAATTTTAATAAGAATCCCAACGAGAGCATACAATAGCAAGAAGAAAGGAAAAAATAAGATAGTGAAAATAATATCTAAAATTCTTTTTATATTTTTTTCGTACATAATATATTAAATTTCCATTTTTAAAATTGCAGGGATACCTACATAAAGACCTGACTCTTCAATATTTTTAATTACAACTGCTCCCCCTCCAGTTTTTACATTATTTGTTATTTTAATATTATCAATTACTATAGTACCAATTCCGAGGCTCACTTTTTGTCCAACTTTTACAAAACCAGCAAGTTTAACTGAAGGTGATAAAAAGGAATGTTTACCAATTATTGAATCATGGGCGATAATACATCCAACATTTAATACTGCATTATCTTTTACCTCAACATTCATATCCAACACACATCCTGGATAAATAAAAACTCCTTTACCTATTTTGCATGATTTATCAATGTAAGCTGAACTATGAATTATAGAACCAAATGGAATAACGTCTTTAAGTGTATTAAAAATTTCTTCTTTTGCATGAAAATGATGATATCCAAGAGCAATAATAATTACATCAAATTCATTTTTCTCAAAGGATTCTATTGCATCACTTATCTTTCCTAATACTCTTAAGCCATGCTTAAAAGTATTTTTATCTTCAAAATCATCAAAGAAACCTATCGGTTCAAAATGCCCATCATTTAATGCATGATATGCTATTTGTTGTCCCAAATCTCCAGAACCAATAATTGCGAGTCTTTTCATTTTATGCGCTTTTTGTAATTAGAATATTAATTAGCTTATTTAAGTTATTCTTTTTTGATAAAGTATTTAAGGCATAATTAAAACCATTCATACCCATTTCAAAGAGAATACTTTTCTCAAACACTACAACTTCTATAAGCTTTTCGGCTAATGCATTACTATTTTCTGGAGGCAACACCCAACCACAATTAGAAGATTTTATTACCGAAGCTGTGGCAGAACTTTCATCAACACATGAAATAATAGCTTTTTTAGAAAACATATAGGCAGGCAATTTTGAAGGGACGGAACTAGATGCTGCTCCTTTTTTAATTGGCAATAACATTACATCTGCTTGATCCTGTATTTTAGGCACTTCCCCATCAGGTACATCCCAAAATTCAATTGCTTTCAGATGCTGATCAACAACCTTTCTTTGTAATGTTTCTTTCATAGAACCCGAACCTGCAATTACCAATCTGCTATTCTTTATATTTGCGCTAGAGAATGCCTCTATCAATATATCAATTCCAGCTACTGGTCCAATATTCCCTAAATACATGAACGTGAATGGGTTATTATTACCATTTATTTTTCTTGAAGTTCTACTAAATTCAATAAAATAATTTTCGTCCTGCCAGTTTTGAACTACTTCAATTTTTTCTTTTTCAATTCCTCTTGTCTGTGCCAAATATTCTTTCATATTATTTGAAATCGCAATAATCTTGGATGCGTTCTTAAGTATGTATTTATCAATTGGTAATAATAAAAAATTAACTAATGGACTAAAAACAGGTAATTTACTGGACAATGATTCCGGATAGATATCCTGAACATGATTTATAACAGGAATATTGAATTGTTTTGCAGCTTTTACGGTAAAGTAACCAGCAAATATAGGCCAAGTATTAATATAAACAAGATCTATCTGCTTATGATTATCAAATATGTACTTATATGAATACTTGCCAAAACTATAACTTTCTCTTAACCTTCCCAATAGTTTAGATTCTGCACATGTAAAGGAATTAAGTTGAAAATGTTTGAATTTTTGATTTTTAAACTGTTTGTCAAATTTAAAGCCAAAGGGACGAGTAGGTTTTGGTGAAATCACAGTAACTCTATTATCATCTGCTAGCTTATTTGCTATATCAAATGATAAGCTGGCTGATACAACAGGCTCTGGTGGGAAAACTGCCGAAATAATCAATAAGTTTTTCATTTAATCGAATTTTATATAATCATTACAAATAAGTTGCCTAAATCTTCGGCTTAAATCTTTTAACCTTTTATTTAAACCTTGGGAGCTATAATCCTTTCTATTTCTAAAAATAAATTTAATCCCCACTTCAGCATTATATTTTTTGATACTTACCAAATATGGTAAGTAAATATTGTTTTTTAAATTTTCAGATAAGTTGAATAAATATTGACTAACATGAGTGATATAAGTACTTTCATCTACTTGTTTAAAACTAGCAAAATGATAAAAAATAAGATCTTGATCATTTACTAAAACTTTATTTGTTTCTAAATCGAGTTTTATTTTGTACTGCCCAACATTCCACGGAGCAACATTAGCTCCCACATGTTGAATAACATGAAGTCCATCATATTTCTTAAACCAATAGTCTAAATATTTTTGATCTGCGAATTTACCATCTTCTAGTCGGTCATAACACCAATTCAAACAATCTACTCTCCATTCTTCAAGGCATTTACGGCCTGATTGATCATTCTTAAAAGAAACCCATCCTACATTATATTTTCCATATTTTTCATATTTCTTACCAAAAAATGAAAATCGATGCTCTATTATACCTATTGAAGCATTTTGTAATTCCTGATAAATAGAAATAGGTGAAGAGAAAAAGTATAAATCAGCATCTAAATAGGTTAACAAATTAGTTTCAGGGTAACTGTCAAAAATAAAGCTGCAAATTGCAGAAGAACACGTAAAATAATACTCTACTATTGACCTATTTGATTTGGCTACGAGCAGTTCAGGATATTGTATTTCTAATTGCTTATATGAAATTGGAATAATTGATTTATTCTCCGTTTTTTCCATATACTTAAAACTTTCATCATCCATACAAAAACAATAAATGACATAGGAATCTATATGTTTATCTAAGGACTCGCACAAAGACAGTACGTGCGGCAAATAATTTTTATCAAACAATGTACAATATTTATATTCCATTTTTACTCGAACGAATTTAATACTTCAATAACCCTGAGAATGTCATCTTCTGAATGGCTATAAGAAACTGGCAGGCTTAGGGTAGTACTATGTATTTCTTCTGAAATTGGATAACTACCACTTAATATGCCTTTCATTGCGTTTTGATTATGTGGAGCTATTGGATAATGAATTTCCGTTTTAATTTCATTTTTCAAAAGAAATGCTTTCAATCTATCTCTTTCTGGATGTCTTATATTAAAAATGTGATAAACATCAAAATAATCCTTATCAACAATGGGAAGAATATAATCTTTATTTAAATTTTCGAAATAAAGATTTGCCAATTTACGTTTATGGGCCGTTATATGATCCAAAGCGGTAAGTTTTATCAATAAAAAACCTGCCTGAATTTCGTCTAATCTCGAATTATAACCGATATATTCATTTACATATTTTTGGCTAGAACCATAATTACGTAATGCTTTAAGTTTCTTACTTATAACTTCATCGTTTGTGGTAGCTGCTCCCGCATCCCCTAAGGCTCCAAGATTTTTTGTTGGGTAAAAACTAAAGGCTCCAATTTCTCCAAAAGAACCAGCAATTTGATCTTTATATTTAGCGCCATGAGCTTGTGCAGAATCCTCTATAATTTTCAAATTATATTTTTCTGCAATAGCAATAATAGTATCCATTTCACAACATTTTCCGTACAAATGCACAACTATTATTGCACGAGTTTTAGATGTTATTTTTTCTTCTATTTTAGAAGGGTCAATATTATAGGTCATAATATCTGGTTCAACCAAAACGGGTTTTAAACCATTTTGCACAATGGAAAGTATTGTAGCAATATATGTGTTTGATGGGACTATTACCTCTGAATCTAATGGAAATTCAAAACATCTCAAGGATAAATTTAATGCATCAAGACCCGACGCTACTCCAACACAATATTCTGAGCCTGTAAATTTTGCGAAATTCTGTTCAAAATTTTCAACCTTGCTTCCTATAATATACCATCCAGATTCGAGAATTTTTTCAAATTCCTCTTTATATGCTGAGAAAAATGGTTTATTTAATTTTTTTAAATTTTCATATTCGATCATGTCAAATTACTTTTGAAAGTAAAAAATATATTTGTTTATCTTTATTATATTTTTTTGATAATTGGTAATAGGGGCTCCAAATTTTTTTGAAAGATCTCATATCTCTTGCATAACCACAAAAAACTAATGGTTTCCTTTTAATTAGACTTATCAAAACTGCTTTCAATTCTCCCATTATAATGCGAAGGCTAAGAAGTTCAGCTGGAATGAAGTATATCTGTTTAATTCCTGAACTAAAACATTTAGAAAACAACTCTTTTAATTGATCATCATCAAATTCTGTGTCAATCCTAGGGAATAATACAGCCCAGCTTTCGTCTACAGGTAAAGGGTCTTGAAGCGCATCAAAAAGCAGCGCGTCATCAAAAACTTCAAATTGTTTTAACCGAAGTACTGATGAATTGTAATCACTTACAACTACGTTTGAATCTGAAAATTTCTTTAATTGGTATTCTTGGGATGCAATGCCTGAACCTATTGAAAATATTTTTTTTAAACCAGCATTTTCCAATTCTTTTATAATTATCTTAGTTAAGTTGGATGGCTCATTTACTTGAACATTAAACAAATAATCCTCTTTTTTATGGGGCAGAAAATAGGATTTATCTATTTCACTATTTCTCAGGTCCTCCCAATTGAGTATTTTCATTCCATTCTGAAATACCGCTCGATGTTTAATCTTCATGATTTATTTAAGCCTCAATTAGGAAAATAGAAACCATATAAGATTTACTTATATGCCTCATATATATAATCGCTTGCATCATAATATTCAGATGCAAATACCATCAAAATACAATCTTTTGAAAAATTATCCATACAATGATAATCTTCTGGATTAATTATAAGGCATTTTGAAGGTGAGTTTAACACAACCCGTTCTGGCAACATTCCATCTCCAGATTGATTAACAATACAACACTCTCCTTGAATTGCTATAGCGGCTTGTATGGTTTTTATGTGCCTATGATTTCCTCTTACTGAATCATCAACTCCGTAAATATAAAAAACTCTTTTAATATCAAATGGAATTACTTTTTCAATTACCGTAAGATTGCCTCGCATATCAGTAAATGTTTTTAAATCAATTAATTTTGGCATATTGTATTCACAGTTTATTAAACTCCTAAAGTTTTATGTAAAATTTTAATTTGTTCAAAACAATTGTACTTTTCATCAATTATTGAATAGCATGAACCTCTTACTGATTCTCTCTCAAGATCATTAATTGAAATCCATGTTTTAATTTTTTCACAAAGATCATTTACAGAATTTTCCACAAAAAAATCACCATTTTTACCTGGAATAATTGCTTCAAATTCTGGACCATGGTTTTCAAAGTTGTTATGAGTTATAACAGGAGTCCCATAAACAAAGCTATGCATCACAGTTAACCCTATATTACCAGGGACTACACAGACATTTGAATTAAAGATAAGTTCCCCTATTTCTTTCTCGTCATAGCATTCTCCATAAAACCAAACTTGATTATTTAATTCATACTTATCAACTAATGACTTGATATTCGACCCATCAATATCTTTACCAATAATAACTAAGTTAGCATGTAGATTTACTTTCCTCAATTCAAATATAGCTTCAATAAGCAAATCGATTTTTTTTGCTTTTTGTATTCTTCCAATATAAATTATCGTAGGATAATTAGTGTTAAAATGATCTAGAAAAACTTTAGAATGAGTCAAACTTTTCCTGGTTTCAACTTGTTTTTCATAATCTAATGAATTATAGATGCTTATTAATTTTGCCGAAGGAATGCCCTCATTAATCATTAAATTACGTGCATAATCTCCATATAATAATACTTTAGTTGCTAATTTAAAAAATAGTTTTTTAACATTTTTCTTAATTAGAGTTTCATTACCATACCATCCATGTGACCATAAATAAGTTTTTTTATTTGATATTTTTGTAATAATTAAAATCAACCAAGTACTTAAAGAGTAAGGCTCACCTGTAATAATATAGTGCTCATAAGGTTTTAATGCAGTATTTACGGCTCCTTTTTGCCAATAAAAGTGACTAATTAAAGATACAAATTTCAAAGATTTTTTAAATCCTTTTAATTTGTTATAGTCCATTAATTGAATAGGGACGCCCACTTCGTTACCTATATAAAAATCACACTTCAACTCTTCATCCATTAATCTAAAGATTGGTTCATTATAATGGGGAGCGAGGTTGAAAATACAACAAATTCTATCTTTCATTTAATAAACTCATACGAATTATTTTCTATTTTAAAATCCATATTTTTTATGCATAAAGGTTTCTATTTCTATAAAGATTAGTTACTAATGCTAATAATGCCCAAAGTTGAAAAGAATTCCAAATTGCACCAGATGTTAATGCTGCTACTAATTGCATAACCAATAATAAAGCTACCCAATCTGTATCTCTAATTTTAACTAGTTTTATTGATTCTTTAAATGCATTTATATATATTATAAAAATTAATACACCTCCTAAAACACCAATTGATTCCAATGATCCAAGAAATATGTTGTGTGCGTACTCTTCTATCGTGCCATGCCCAAATATTGGATTTTCAGTAAATAAATTCCAACTATCTATAAAAATAGCTGGTCTTTCTTCAGATATATTTGTATTTATTACACGGTCAGCAACGCTATTAAAAATGAACAAATATTCACTAAGAACAAATATTAAATAAACTAAGATTAATGTAATTATGAAAAAAAATAAATATTTAAATTTGTCAAATTTATAGATTATCAAGAATCCCAATACACAAAATAGCTGTAACAAAGGGCCACGAGAT
>Ga0206130_10005753_pt1 | contig 14523 bp, 15 predicted proteins | sample Helgoland_Spring_9_FD_148637 | JGI IMG/M metagenome (GOLD analysis project Ga0206130, IMG submission 148637) | Pelagic subsurface seawater microbial communities from Kabeltonne, Helgoland, North Sea - Helgoland_Spring_Bloom_20160512_1 | ecosystem: Environmental > Aquatic > Marine > Epipelagic ... | reverse complement strand
CTAAATTGTCTTAAATACAATGGCCCAGTAGTTCAACTGGATAGAATATCAGATTTCGGCTCTGACGGTTGGGGGTTCGAATCCCTTCTGGGTCACGAATAAATAGTGCTATAAGAAAAAATGCCAAGCTTGCTTGAGCGTTTTTTTGTTGGTACTATTTTCAAAGCGGAGCTTTGCGGGATCAGCGTAGCTAATCCTTAATAGCATTGCATGTTTTGATGTTCAAAGCGGAGCTTTTAGGGATCATGAAACAATCCCTTCTGGGTCACAGATTATCCCAAAAAATAATTTTTTATTTTTTGGGATATTTTTTTCATTAACTTTGTGATTCAACGATCAAACCTTACAAAATGAAAAAATTATTATTTTTAACTTTTTTATCCTCCATTCTTCTTTCTTGTAGTGAAGATAACGGTGATAATTCAATTACAATTCCATTATTTTTTGAAAAATACGATGGAGTAGTTTGGGAAAATGAAAATGACAATCAAGGTACTCAAACACACCAATTTATTTTCAATAATACTGAACCTAAAAGTTTTACTATGTATGATTTAGATATCCAATTGCCTCCGGGGGAGTGCTATCCAAATCCTATCCTCCCTGAATATGAACTCATAGAAAGTGAAAACAGTTTTCAATTAACATATTATATGGATTTTTCACCAGAAATAGTTGCACCAGTTCCTTTGTTCTATATTATGACGGTGTCGAATGATGGTAATAGTTTACTCTTTCAGCGAACGACAAATCTTTCGCCTGAAGTATATGAACCAACGCCAGATGAATACTACTTCCGTACATCGCTAGAAAACCCTTGTCCTAACTAAATTAACACAAAAAAATGCCTTTATTTGTTGGCCTTGGAACCCTAAAAAACACACTCACGATTGGGTTTTTATTTGTGAAATATAAAAACCAAAGTTTACAAATAGATTCATTGTTCAACCTTTAATTTTTCGAATAAATTTTATGTTCCATAATGACATTAATTTTAATACCATAGCTGGATTAATGAAAAATATAAATCCTCAAATGATATACCTTCATTTAATCTTAACGAAGAAGAATTGGACTTTTTTCGAACTTTAATTTTCCCCTATTTTTGTTGTAAACCAATTACAATTTTTATTTGATGATTTTATTTTCTCAAGCAACCTCAATCATAGTCATTTTTGTCACTCTCTTGTGGATCTGGAGTGTATTTATTAAAAATGTTAGTATTATAGATATCTTTTGGGGTTTAGGTTTTGTGAGTGTCAATATGTTTTATGCGTGTATGTCTGGAGATTTAACAGCAAGAAAACTATTAGTTTTTATACTAGTAAGCATTTGGGGGCTTCGACTCGCAATTTATTTAGCGATAAGAAATAGTGGTAAAGGAGAAGATTTTAGATATCAAGAGTTCAGAAAAAACTATGGACCTAAACGTTATTGGTGGTTTAGTTTCTTCCAAACATTTTTATTGCAAGCCGTTTTGATTATGATCATATCACTTCCGCTTTTGGGAATCAATACGAGCAGTAGCTCTGGCGCTTTAAACGGGCTGGATTATTTAGGAATTTTGGTGTGGTCAATTGGTTTTATTTTTGAAGCAGGTGGAGATTATCAGTTGATGCGCTTTAAGCAAAACCCAAAAAATAAAGGAAAAATTCTAGATATCGGATTTTGGAAATACAGTCGCCATCCAAATTATTTTGGAGACGCAGCTGTTTGGTGGAGCTATGCTATTTTTAGTATCGCTTCCGGGTGTTATTGGCAAATAATAGGGTCCATTATAATGACCTTATTAATCCTTAAAGTATCTGGGGTGACTTTGCTTGAGAAATCGCTAAAAGACACCAAACCTCTTTATAGAGATTACATTAAACAAACCAGCTCTTTTTTACCTTGGTTTCCTAAAAAATAAATAATCATGGATATAAGTGTAAAAAATATTCTGTTTTTTCTCCTAATGGTCTGGGGGTTTCCACTAGGATATTATAGAAGTAAATTTCGAAAAATCATCTATGACACCGATAGTTGGACCATAAATATTAAACCTCTTTTTTGGAAAGAATTAAAAGGACTCTTTGGAACTATTTACCCTAAGAATCTTAAGTATAAAAAATTTAGAAAGTTCTACTTAGTTTATCTTTGTATTTATTTATTATTGTTACTATCTTATCTTTATGTTTGATTTCAATACTGATAATTAAAATATTTTGAATAAGTCGAAAGCAGTCTTTAAAACACAGTTCTATTGTTCTAGAGGACTTTGTACTTAACCCTCTGCCAATTATTGCATCCAATCTTTTAGACCCTGAAACTCGAGATTTTTATTCGACAAAATCAGAATTGAGCCAAAAATTGCATTTACTTTTGGAGTTCGAACTCGGTCGTTTGACTTACTTTTGTCGAAGGTCAAGCTGCCTGTAGTGCATTATATACATCAATTCCAGACTCTAATTTCGAATTATTAAACGATTAGTAAAAGATTGATTCATTAGAATCGGTTCTTTTTTTAAACTATATATCGAATCAGCATTATTAGCCTTGAAAAAGTAATTTTTGGATTTATGTTATTTAGCTATTTCTCCGATTTTAAAGAGCTTAAGATAGAATTAAAATAATTTTCAATTTTTAAATCTGTAATGCCTTTCATGGTTTTTTTTGGTTTTCCATTTTTTCGGTGTAAATAAAGACCTTCCATGTTTTCGGTCATTGCAGCAGTATTACCTAATTTCATGTCGCTTAAAACACACTCGATACTTCCATCACGAGTCAGAAAAGTCATATTATAGCTCATATCAAAACTATTTACAAAACCCATGGATTTTGTCTCGTACAAACCTGGTGCTTGTTCTTGAATAACAATTTCTTCTGATGGCGTTGCCGAAAGAATAATGTCTTCTGGATAGTCATATTTTTTTGCGATAATACCATAGACCATTTCGTAATTTTCAGCAGCCGTTTTATTGTTTAAAACAAATGCCGATGAGTTCATTACAGATTTGATACCAACAATTGCCTTTTTTTCATCTGTTTGAACGTATTTGAATTCCAAGTTCTTTTCTTGTGCCTTAACTAAAAAGAACAAAAATAGACTGATGATAAATAAAAATGGTTTCATAAAAACGAGTGGAATTATTGATTTTTAGTTTGATTGTAGTAATGCGCTATTTTATAAATATTCCCATATTTAAACCACTTTTTATCGCTGGTCCGTTTCATGAATTTTTTGTTATCTGAAGTGATTTTTCTCATCTGTTTTCTAAAATTTAAAGCTGTAAGCTTTGAAATTTCACCATTTTTTAAAGCTAAGAAACTCAACATTTGACCTTCGTTAAATGATACTGCATTGTTTCCTGAAGCCGAAGCGTAACCGCCTTCCGAAATTTGTGCTTTTGGGTTTTGAAATACAGTCAGGTGTTCGCCATAGTAAAGTGTGACATAAAACTTACGTTTCCCTGTTTTTTTCTTTAAATTTTTAGGCAATGAAAGAATAATTAATCCATCATAAGAAATTAATGTACAATCGTCAGCTTTGATTGTTCTGGCTTTGTCACCTTTTTTTAATCGATATCGAAAAGAATTGATATCATTTCCTTTATAGGAATAACCTCGTACTTGTCCATTGAGCTCACTTCCATCAGCTAAAATAATTGTGCCTTGTAGCCAAGAGGCACCAACATATTTTTTGGTTGTACTAGAATTACCAGAGTTATAAAAAGTGCGTCCTTCCTGCGCCGTTGAAGTTTGACCTACGCACAAAAATGCGATGATTGTAATAAGTTTTCTCATGTTAAATTAATTTTTTTTAAAAATACATTTTTTGTTTCTAATTACAACTAAAATACATTTAAATAAGTTGCTTTATGCAACTTTTGTTGTTGAGACTAATTTTTAGAGATTCTAGGATTTCCAATTCATAACACGATTAATTCATCTGAAAAAGTTTGAACCACTTCAACTTTGGGTCACTTGAAAATAAAAAGCCTGCATAATTTGCAGGCTTTTTTAATTTTATTCTAATGAGTCAAGTTCCATCAGTATTTTTACCATTAAAACTCGATATTGGTATTATGCCTGCTTGATAAGTGCCTATTGTAGAGCTACAACTTATAGCTCATAATTTATTTGAAATTTGTCATAATATTTAAACTCTGTATGTTTGGAATCAATAACTTACAGCTGATACGTTTGGAATTTCTTCACAAACTATTTTGAATGGATTTCTTTATTCTGACCTTTTAATAGCTTTAGAACATCAGATTTATGGCTCCATATATCTGCTCTAAAATCTTTGTTTTTTACAAATAATTTGAGACCAATCAGACAGGTGATCAACCCTACGTAGACTGTTACAAGTCTTGTGTAAATTTGTCCCACAATCCCGTTTTTGTTTATGTGTTTATAAAAGTGTTTAACAACAGAAATATTCTTGTTTTTGGAGTCTTTTTGAAGTGGTTCAAAATAGGAGTCTCTCAAAGTAAAAAATAAACGATGGTACTTTGAGTTATTATAAGTGTTTTCTATTTGATTCATTTTGTGTTCTAAAACCAAACTGTCATAACAGGTTTTGAAATTTATGTATTTAAATAAATATCCAAAATCATTAATTTGATGATTTAAAATAAGGATTTCTATATTTTCTTCAAGTTTAGGTACATAAACTTGTGTTACCATAGTTCTGTTTTTTATAATCTCATGAGGATTTAAAGTTTTTGATATATTTTTTCTTAATAATTTAGAGTGAATTTCTACAGCACCCAGTCGATCGGGATGTACCAGTCTAGGAAGGTGTCTGTGCTTTTTGTATTTACCAAAAAGTGAAGGTACAGAAGAGGTATAGTTTAGATCTAATAACAATTGTTCTGCTTTATATAAATTGGTGGGTTCTACAAGTACATCTATGTCGCCTATCAAACGTTCTCCAAAATCTGTATAGCACCCACAAGCCAATAATGCACAGCCTTTTACAAATACATGGTTTATTTTATGATCACTAAACAGTTTACTTAGTTCCTTTACTTGGTGGAGCAGGGATTCATTTCTATGTCGATTGATTTTTGTAATTTCATTCAAATACGTATTGAGGTCTTTTGGAACAAGATCTAAAAGTCCCTTTTGGTTCAGGCGACAATAGGCAGTTGTCATGACACCAAGTTGACTGCTCGATTTCACAAACCAATCCCAGTCCATAGTTTCGCTACTTAATTGATTTCTCAGTTCAGTTTCATTAGACTCAAAACTTAGAATTTTTGCAATACTCGTTTTAGTTTTTTTCATTCTTACGAGTTAAAAAGTTTTGAAAACACACCCAAAGCTTCCTCAGTATTGGAATAGGTCAATTCATAAAATAACAAACTATTAATCCATTCCATAAATTCTGTGGCATGTACTTCTTTGGGGGAAATCCAAGAGTCTGGAACAAAAATTTCCATCGCTTCGGAAAACGGGATTTCTTTAAGCTCAGTTTTTGCTCGTGATTTGTAATGGATGCTAACCATTTTCTGACATGGATAACTTTGTGTTCTGCTCGAGCTTTGAAAGGGTACGACAAATTTTACTGAACCCTTTTCTTGCCCTTTAAAAATAAGCGGTAATTGATCAAAATCAGGGATCATTTTAGAAAGTGATTCAAAGGCACCTGATTTGATAGAAATGGCGCCTGGATATGTAAAAACATGTTTGTTTTTGGCTAAAATAGGAGAAAAATCATCCGCCACTAAATTCAGTCCAGTAGCCATAGCATGTGCTGTAAAAGTACTTTTTCCTTTTCCAGATTTTCCAATAACTAAAATGGCCTCTTTGTTATTTGTAACCGTAGAGGCATGGAGAGTCCCTAGCCAATCTTCTTCGGTTTTTTCATGAATAACACATAGCAATTGCATACAGAAATTTCCTTGAAGAATATGGTAGTTTTTAGTCTCGTAAGAGTCAATTAAAGCAGTGTTTTTATAAAAATATAAGTGGTTATTTACACAAAAGACGTCAAAAACTGTTTGAACAAGATCTATAAGTTTTTTTGAAATTAAATGTGCTATTTGAGGGTGTAAAAGTTCTTTAACACGCTCGTGACTATAGTTTACTTTTAGGACTGTATTGTTAACATTATAGGTTTCAGAATAGGTTCTTAAAGAAATATCAAAAGGAATAATTGGAGGGGTACTTTTTTCTTCAAAAGAATTGGCTGAAAAGAGTTGATTAATTTCATCGTAAAAAAATTCAGACTGGCTATGAGAAACTCCAGTGGTTTTAGAAGCAGCGCTAATAAAACTCGATTTTTTAGAGTTAGATACAAACAAATTAATTAGTTCATTAATATTATTGTCGACAATAACATAACTGTTAGAGGCGCTAAACCATAATAACTGTTGTTCTTTAATTTGCTTGCTAAGAGTTGGGGCTTTTAACATAATTTGTAATTTATGGCAAAGATATATTTTTTTATTTTGATAAAACTACGACACTAAATTTCCGATGTTTTCTTGTTTAGGAGCAAATTTTTTAACATTTCAAGTAAAAAATTTACACGATTTTAAATAAAGTTTTATAAATTGCACCCGATTACAAAAACGAAGTGTTTCAACCAATGACACTTTTTTTGAGATATTAATTATGTAAAGTTAAAAGCAACTAAATGCTTTTTCTTATGCCTAATTTATGCTTAAAAATAAAAATAATTGGTTTGTTCTGGTTACTAAGCCCAGAAATGAAAAAAAAGTAGAATCCAGACTAAATGATATCGGAGTTGAAGCCTACTGTCCTGTACGGACAGAGTTGCGACAGTGGAGTGACCGCAAAAAGAAAATTAAAACACCTCTTTTGCCATCTATGTTACTTGTTAAAATTCCAAATAATTTAAGAGATATTGTATTTGATATTCCCCATGTCCGACGGTATTTGTTTTGGAAAGGCAAACCTGCTGTTGTTAGGGAAGATGAAGTGAATATATTGCGTAAAGTAGCCGATCAAGAATTTTCATCAGTTTCGCTTCAGAAATTTGCTCCTGGTACTAAAATAGATTTAAAGCCCTTTGGGATTTCGGATTCTATAGGGACTGTAAAATACACCTCTGGCAATCAATGTTGTGTTGTTATAGACTCTTTAGGCTACATGCTTAAATTTCAATTATCATAGTTTTTAACCTGATAAACTCAAAATATTATTATTATATTTTGAAATAAAAAAATAATCAAGTAATTTTGTTGCTTGAAATTAAATTTCTGAGACCCCATCTCTATTTAGTATCTACATTGTTACAAATAATATGGGATTCACAGCGGCGTAGCCGTGCTAATCAATGACAATCTGGTCATTATATTTTCAATATTAGCCCCTTTTTTCAAACGTGTTAAAATCACTCATTACATCTCGTACGAGACTTCGTATGTTAATGAAGTTTTTTGTAAATTCAGCTAACAGCGGATATTTAAATGGTCTTGCTATGGAATTTGGAGAATCCACAAATGCGATACGTCGTGAATTAAATAACTTGTCGAGTGCTGGCTATTTGATCCAATGGAAGAGGAAAAACAAAATTTTTTATGCAGCTAATACCAAGCATACACTTTTTAAAGTGCTTCAAAAAATAGTACATAAGCACCTCGGTCTTGAACAAATTGTTGAATCGGTTTTAATGCAAATGGGTGATGTGAGTAATATCATTTTGATCGGAGATTATGCCTCTGGTCGTGATACTGGAACTATTGAAATAATCCTTATAGCCGAAAAAATAAACAATGATTACCTAATAAAATTGCAAAGAAAATTAAAAGATATTATAGAACGGACGGTTTTATTTCACATCAACTCCCCAGTTCCTGATAAAGGAATTATGTTGTATGAAAAAATGAATTCTAACACCCCCCAAAACAATTAGTAAACCTCTATTAACTCAACCAAACTTAACCTATGAATCATCCAAAAACTATAGCAGTCATTGGACTGGGCTATGTGGGTCTCCCACTTGCTCTAGAATTTGCTAAAAAACATCCAACTATTGGGTTTGATATTAATGCAAAACGAATTAAAGAATTAAAATCCAGCATAGATACAACTATGGAAGTTGAGTCTGAGGCATTATCTTCTGTTTTATCAACTAATTTGATAGCTTTACAACAGCGTTCATTTGGGTTTTTACCCTCAACCGATCTTATGGATATTTCGGATGCTAATGTATATATCATCACAGTACCTACTCCAACGGATAATAATAATCGTCCAGTTTTGACGCCTCTACTTAAGGCTTCTGAAGCTGTAGGTAGTGTGCTCAAAAAAGGGGATATTGTAATATATGAGAGTACCGTATACCCTGGGGTTACAGAAGATGAATGTGTTCCTGTGTTAGAACATATAAGTAGTTTGAAATATAATTCAGATTTTTTTGTAGGCTATTCTCCAGAGCGGATCAATCCAGGAGATAAAGATCGTACTGTTACCAAAATCCTAAAAGTAACCTCAGGATCAACACCAGAATCTGCTATAATAATTGATCAATTATACCAATCAATTATTACAGCAGGAACGCATATGGCGCCTTGTATAAAAGTAGCCGAAGCAGCAAAAGTTATCGAAAACTCTCAGCGAGATATCAATATTGCCTTTGTGAATGAATTGGCTAAAATATTCAACCTTTTAGAAATAGATACAGAAGCAGTACTTGAAGCAGCAGGAACCAAATGGAATTTTTTACCCTTCAAACCTGGCTTGGTAGGGGGGCATTGCATAGGAGTTGATCCATACTATCTAGCTCAAAAAGCTCAGCAAGTTGGCTATCATCCCGAAATCATTTTGGCTGGAAGACGTCTAAATGACTCTATGGGAGAACATGTATCTTCGCAAGTCCTTAAATTATTAGTCAAGAATGATATTAAAATTAAAGGCTCAAAAGTTCTTGTTTTAGGAATTACATTCAAAGAAAATTGTCCAGATGTAAGAAACACAAAAGTGGTAGATGTTATAACTCATCTAGAAAATTATGGAATGCATATAACAATTTACGATCCTTGGGCTAGCCCTTCCGATGTTAAAAAAGAATATGAACTAATCACAACTCAGAAAAAACCAAAAAACACATTTGATGCCATTGTTCTTACGGTTGCTCACAAAGAATTTGTTCAATTGAATTTAAAACCTTTGCTAAAAAAGAAATCAGTGGTTTATGACGTTAAGGGAGTATTAGGGCACAAAGCAGATGCAAAATTATAAAGTATGTTCTCAAGTTTACAAAATAAAACGGTTTTAGTCACTGGGGGTGCTGGGTTTATAGGGTCTAATTTATGTGAAGCCTTATTGCAACTTGACGTAAACGTTCGTTGTTTGGACAATTTAGAAACAGGTTTTATACACAATATAGAACCCTTTTTAAATCATAAAAATTTTCAGTTCATCCAAGCTGATATAAGAGATTTAGAAGCGTGTCAAAACGCATGTTATCAGGTCGATTATGTACTCCACCAAGCAGCGTTAGGGTCCGTTCCGCGTTCTATCAAAGATCCAATCACGACGAATGCTGTCAATGTCGATGGATTTCTAAATATGCTCGTTGCTTCAAGAGATCAAAAGGTGAAACGATTTGTGTATGCAGCTAGTAGTTCTACTTATGGAGATTCCAATATACTCCCTAAAAAAGAAGATGAAATTGGTACGCCTTTATCTCCCTATGCTATTACTAAATATGTCAACGAATTGTATGCCACAATTTTTAAAAATAGTTTTAATTTAGATACTGTCGGATTGCGGTATTTTAATGTTTTTGGAAGAAAACAAGATCCAAATGGGGCATATGCGGCGGTCATTCCAAAATTTGTAATCCAATTGATAAATCACGAATCGCCTACTATTAACGGAGATGGTTCAAATTCTCGTGATTTTACTTATATTGACAATGTCATTAGAATGAATCTTTTAGCATTATCAACAAAAGCAGAGTCAGCATTAAATCAAATATATAACACTGCTGTGGGCGATCGGACAACTTTAGTTCAACTTGTGCATAGTTTAAAAAAATATTTATCTAAATTTGACACTGCGATTGTAAACGTCAAAGTAATTCATGGTCCAGACAGATTAGGAGACATTCCTCACTCACAGGCCTCGATTGACAAAGCAGTTAGATTATTAAATTATAAACCAACCCATAGCTTCGAAAGTGGTCTAGAAAACGCTGTCGAATGGTATTGGAAACAGTTTAAAAGTTAACCAAAAAATGAGTATAAGTACAATTTGTTGTATTGGAGCAGGCTATGTAGGTGGACCAACAATGTCCGTGATTGCCCAAAAAAATCCTTCCATAAAAGTGATTGTAGTGGATATGAATCAAGCACGTATTGATGCTTGGAACTCAGAAGATCTAGATAAACTTCCTATTTTTGAACCAGGATTAGATGCTGTTGTAGCAGAAGCACGAGGTCGAAATCTATTTTTTTCTACGGATGTTGAAGGAGCTATTCACGATGCTGATATGATTTTTATTTCCGTTAATACGCCTACCAAAACCTATGGAGCTGGCAAAGGGATGGCAGCAGATTTACAATATGTAGAACTCTGTGCGCGTCAAATCGCTAAAATTGCAACCTCTGACAAAATAGTCGTTGAAAAATCGACCTTGCCGGTAAAAACAGCCAAGGCTATTAAAGACATCTTAGAAAATACAGGAACAGGAGTTAATTTTGAAATACTATCCAATCCTGAGTTTTTGGCAGAAGGTACTGCAGTTCAAGATTTAGAAGCACCAGATCGTGTTTTGATTGGTGGCGACCAAACAGAAAGTGGATTCAAAGCCATTCAAGCTTTAGTTGACATTTATGCGACTTGGGTCCCAAAAGATCAAATTATCACTACGAATTTATGGTCTTCAGAATTATCAAAATTGACCGCTAATGCATTTTTAGCACAACGCGTTTCGTCTATTAATGCTTTGACAGAACTTTGTGAGTCAACAGGTGCCAATATCGATGATGTAGCCAAAGCTATTGGAACAGACTCTCGTATTGGTCCTAAATTTTTAAAAGCATCTGTAGGATTTGGAGGCTCTTGTTTTCAAAAAGATATTTTAAACTTAGTATACATATGCAAATCTTTAGGGTTAGAGCAAGCTGCCGATTATTGGGAGCAAGTAATCATAATGAATAACCACCAAAGAAGTCGTTTTGCACAGCAAATAGTCACTTCTTTATATGGAACTGTTGCTGGAAAGAAAATCGGATTTTTAGGATGGGCCTTTAAAAAAGACACCAATGATACGAGGGAATCTGCAGCGATTTACATTGCTGATAAGTTGATTGAAGAACAGGCGCATATACAAGTTTATGATCCAAAAGTAACGGCTATTCAAATGCAGTCGGATTTGAATGGGTTAAATAGCAGAACAGATTCAGAAAACGCTAAGTTTTTAAACATTCATAACAGCCCGTATGAAGCTTTACAAGGCACACATGCACTGGCGGTAATTACTGAATGGGATGAATTTAAAACGTATGATTGGCAAAAGATATATAACGGCATGCTTAAACCGGCTTTTATTTTTGATGGTCGTAATATTTTAGATCAAAAAGAATTAGAAACAATTGGATTCATATACAAAGCAATTGGAAGATAATATGAGTCCACAAACAATCTTAGTCACAGGTGCAGCTGGTTTTATTGGATTTCATCTATGTGAACGCCTTTTAAAACAAGGACACCGTGTCGTTGGATTGGATAATATAAATGATTATTATAATGTAGATCTGAAATATGGACGACTTAAGGAATTAGGGATTCATCGATCGGATGCAGAACATTTTGATACAGTTGTTTCTGGTAGTATTTACGGAGATTTATTTCATTTCGTTCGTCTAAACCTCGAAGACAGAAAGGCTTTGCCTGAACTATTTAAAAGTTATCAATTTGACAGTGTTTGTAACTTAGCCGCCCAAGCAGGTGTGCGTTATTCTATTGAAAATCCAGAAGCTTATATTGATAGTAATGTGTCTGGATTTCTTAATGTTTTAGAATGTTGTCGCCATCACAAAATTTCTCGCCTAGTGTATGCGAGTAGCTCGAGTGTCTACGGAAATAGCGTTGCAGTTCCTTTTGAAGAAACTGCCGCTGTAGATCACCCAATTAGTTTGTATGCCGCTACCAAAAAATCCAACGAATTAATGGCACATACGTATAGCCATCTTTACAATATTGAAACAATTGGATTGCGATTTTTTACTGTTTATGGTCCTTGGGGCCGTCCAGACATGGCTTTATTTCTATTTACTGAAGCGATTTTAAATAATAAGCCAATTAAGGTTTTTAATGAAGGTAAACTCTCTAGAGATTTTACTTATATCGATGATATCGTTGAAGGGGTTGAGAATACACTTTTGAAGACCTCCAAAGAAAAAGAGTTGTATAAATTATATAATATAGGGAATAGCCAGCCTGTACAGCTTTTAGACTTTATAGAAGCGATTGAAAAAAGTACAGGTAAAACTTCAAAACGTATTATGATGCCGATGCAAGCTGGTGATGTGAATCAAACCTGGGCAAATGTCGAGCATTTAAAAACAGACTATGACTACCAACCTTCTACGGATTTAGAAGTTGGTGTAGAAGCCTTCGTAAATTGGTATAAGTCTTTTTACAGTTAGATATTAGAGGAGAAAAAGCACTATAAGCTGAAGCAGTTGATTTTGAATAATCATTAAATTATAAAACTTTTCGAATCCAAAGCATCACAAACCTACAAGATAAGTATCAGGCTTTTTGAAAATGTTGTGAAACTCTAATTTATCATCTACTTAATTTTTATTAATTTTTTTTAATTGTCTTTTAAAAAGAAAGCACTAACAGGTGTGTTTTGGTCTTCTCTTGAAGGATTTGGAGTAAAAGGCATAGGTTTTTTATCTCAAATTATACTGGCAAGAATTTTGTTACCAAGTGATTTTGGTTTAATTGCAATGATTGCGGTCTTTATTGGAATAGGAGATCTCATAGCTGATTCTGGCTTGGGACAATCCTTGATAAGAAATAAAAACTCTTTAGCTTCAGACTTTTCCAGTGTTTTTTACTTAAACATTCTATTAGGTCTATTAGTCTATCTGAGTATTTATTTTATAGCTCCTTTTGTAGCTATATTTTATGAAAAACAACAACTCACACTCATACTTCGAGTAATGGCACTTGCTATTCCATTTGGGTCATTTTCAATAATCCAAAAAGTTAAGCTAACTATAAAGTTAAACTTTAAAAAAATAATGCTAATACAACTTGTAGCAGTTGGTGTTAGTAGTTTTTTAGGAGTAGTTTTAGCTTACATTGACTATGGAGTATGGGCTATAGTATTTCTGAAAATCACTTATCCTTTTTTGTCTTCATTATTGTACTGGATTGATAATAAATGGAAACCAAGTTTAGTTTTTGATATTAAAAAAATAAAATATCACTACAATTTCGGTGTCAAAATAATGCTAACCTATATAATAAATTCATTATTTAATGATATTTACAGCGTTATAATTGGAAAGTTTTATGCGCTTGATACTTTAGGGTTTTATAACAGAGCTAGAACATTTCAAAACTTTCCTGTAGTGTTGGTAGGGAGTTCTTTAAATAAAATCACGTATCCGTTGTTTTCTCAAGTAAGAGATAATAAACAACAGCTTAAATCGATTGTTAGAAAAATAAATAAACTGTTTATATTTTTATTTATCCCATTTGGGTTTTTTCTGATTTTTAATGCGGAAACAATGATAGGGCTTGTTTTAGGAGATAAGTGGCTTTCTATAACTCCCTTTTTTAAAATATTATTATTTGGGAGTCTGTTTTATCCAGTAGCCTATTATAACACTTCAATAATTAATGCGTTTGGAGATCCAGGTTTAATTTTAAATTTTACAATTATATCCAGAATTTTCAGTGTCATTGGTCTCTTTTTCATTGCTAGTTTTGGCGTTTACCCAATACTTGTTTTTCAATCTTTCAATCTTTTTTTAATGTCAATACTTTACGTCTATTTTGGAGGCCTAAAAATTGAGTATAAGTTTTTTAAGCAAGTTAAAGACGTACTTCCAGAACTTGGGTTGGTTACATTGTTAGTTATAATAATACATACAATTAATGGCCTTTTTGGTATGGAAGGAATTACATATTCAATTTCGTTTATTATTCTTTATGCGATGTTGTTTATTGCCATAAGTGAGTTGTTAAAAATAAAAACATATCTATATATTAAAAATACAGTTATGAAATTATTCAAATGAAGTATTTAAGTTCTTTACAAACTTTTAGAGGTTTCGCAGTTTTATATTATAATATTTCCAATAAATATTAAAGAATCAATTTTATATATCATTCCATCCTTAAATCAAGGAGGTGCAGAATATGAAACGATTGCGCAACTTAACTACCTTCATAAAAACAAACACGATGTCTTTTTGTTGGTTTTAAGTAACCATGTACAGCTATTAGATAACTTGAAGCTACCAAAAAGGAATGTTAGAATTTTAACCCTTGATAACTTTACAACTACACGCTTAAAGCACCTCACAAAATATCCACAAG